>Ga0315338_1002997_pt1 | contig 15501 bp, 9 predicted proteins | sample ASW8metaG_FD_204518 | JGI IMG/M metagenome (GOLD analysis project Ga0315338, IMG submission 204518) | Ammonia-oxidizing marine archaeal communities from Monterey Bay, California, United States - ASW #8 | ecosystem: Environmental > Aquatic > Marine > Coastal | place: USA: California | collected... | reverse complement strand
CATCGAGCCCACGAGTGTATCCAAGGACGATGGCGACACGCTTCAGCGCCACATACAGCTAGTTCGCGAGTTCGACTCCGATGTGGGCGATGAAGAAATAGCAGAACGCGTGCGTGTTATTACCTATTATCAAAAGCCAGGGTTTACGTTTAAAAGCGGCTATGAGGTTACGATTGCAGGCGACGCGGTGGTGGATTCGCGCGAGGCCCTGTTACTTGGGGAGTTTCCCGTATACTCGATGAACTACGTAATGGAGCCACACCGTGAGTATGGCGCAGGCATGGGCTCCGCGTTGCTGCAGTTGCAGCGAGACATTAGCGTGACATGGAACGGGTATCGTGCTCGGCGCGATCAAGAGGTTATGCCTCCGTGGTTGGTGCCCAAGGGTAGCGTGGGTCGCGGTATTAACACCCGGCCTCGCGCTATTAATGAGTACAACCCGCGTGCAGGCAAGCCTGAGCAGTTGCGATTCGATCCTATGAGCCAGGTTGTTGGCGGGTTTGCTGACAAGACCCTTACGGCCATGGAGTATGTGGCGGGGATCAACGACGCAAGTCGTGGAGAAACACCTACTTCTAATGCAACGGGTCGCCTTACGGCGTTTCTTGCTGAGCTTGACAACCGGAGATTGGGGCCCACAGTCCGCAGCGCCGTGGGGATGCTTAAGCGTGTCGGAACACGCATGGTTAGGCTGTGGCAGGAGTTTGGTAGCGAAACCGTCACTGTTACAGTGTTTGGTGGCGTGCATGCGTCAGAAATAGCCGAGGTTCGGCGTAGAGACTTAATTTTCAATGACATTGAGGTTGATGTTGCGAGCATGATGCCGCGACAGCAGCCTATGCGTCAGGAGACAATACTTAATCTCCTACAGATGGGTGTTATTGAGAGAGATAAAGCCCTTGAGGCGCTTGAGTTTGGTGGGTTTGATGAGGCTGTTGGCATTAAGAGCGTTGAGGCCCTTAATGCTAGACATGAGAACTCTTTGTTGGCGGATTTAGCCGCAGAAGAGGAGGAGATGTCGGTCCTCGAGTATGAGGACCACGACACACACCTCAAGGAGCACATTAATTACGTTCTGTTAGAGCAGCCTGGTGTTGCGATACGGAAGCGCTTTGAGGCCCATATAGAGGAGCATAAGGCTATTGTGTCGAAGCGTCAGCAAGAGGCGATGGCAGCCGAGGCTGCCGCTAAGGGTGGTGGCCCGCCGCCGGGTGGGATGCCGCCGGGTGGGATGGCTCAGCCGGGGGCAATGGCGCAGCCGGGCGGTTTGCCGCCAGATATGATATCGTTGGATGAGCCAGGGGTTGACAAACGGGCCGAAGCCGAATTAGCATCCATGGCAGGACTGGAGTAGTAAAATGGCAGAAATCGATCAGACAGAACAGCCACAGTTAGACCTAATGGCAGCGCCAGACACGGGCGGAATGCCCCCTGGGGCCGAGGGGATGCCCCCAGGCATGGGTGGTATGCCTCCGGGTATGCCTCCGGGTATGGAGGGTGGTGAGCCGGAGTTCGACCTTGATTCACTATTGAGTGACATTGATGGCTCGTTTCCCGAGGGCGCCGCGCCTCCACCACAAGCAGAAGGGGGTCCAGCGTCTGGGCCTCGTGGTCCAGAGGAGATGGCAGAGGCCATGCGGGCGGCTCGCCAAGCGATGAGTTCGCTCGACCAAGAGGAGTCCTTAGACGGGACAACTAAGCGGTTTAACGAACTCGAGGGTAAGTTAAGCAGGATTGAGGAGGAGCGTAACGCTCTTCGTGCGGAAAAGGTGCGCGACTCCATTAACACCACTATTAATACGAGGATTTCGGACGAACTGGTTCGTTTGGAAATCGACCCTACGACCGGACCTGGGAAAGCATTTAGCCGACTGTTAGCTAACAGCGCAATGGTAGCAGTGGCGAAGGAGCAGACACGGACTGGGAACACGCAAGTTGACTTGCGTTCTGTTCAACAGACCGTGGGGAAATATGCTCAACTTCTAGAGCGAATAGCTCAAGAGGTTGCATCTCGATCCGTGTCGAAGCAGCGAAAGGCTGCGTCCGGGTCCGCGAAAGCGCCAATTACGCCATCAAAGCCTGTCGGCGATATGAGTGAACAGGATTTCGACGCGGCAGTTTTCGCCGCATTACGAGGCTGAGTCTTAGGAGGACTTTACGATGGCTTACAATGGTAGCGCGGTTATCAATCTTGATAAGATTAATGATATCCTCACCACGTTCTACATCCCACGGATGTTTGAGCAGATTAAGGTGGAAAACCCCGGTTACGAATTTTTTAAGGACATGTCAGCGCTTGTGAATTGGGGCCCTGGTAACACGGCAACATTTGCAACACGCAAAAAGGCAAAGCGTGCTGTCGTTGGTGGTACCTCCGGTCGCTTGCCGATCGGCGGTGCAGCCACTTACGCAACCCACACGTTCGACTACACGATTTTCCGTGTGTTGATTAACTTCATGTGGGACGCTCAGATGAAGGCTGGGCACGAGCGTTACATCAAGAATCTTATCGATCAGTCGATGACTGACGCTAAGCAAGAGTTCTTGCGACGCATGAACGTCTACCTTTATGGTGGATCTTTGGCGTATGACGGCTCTAACGACGTTCAGAGCAACATGGACGACAAGACCTTTGGTGCATCGAACCTTGTGGCCACACTTTATGCCCCATCCGACACAGCAAATGGTTCCTCGGCTGAGCCGCTTCAGGTTCAGTCTTGCTGGCGCAGCGGTAACGGAACTTCCGATGCGTTTAGCGCACACGGTGGTTTGTGGCTGCAACCTGGCGACTTTGTTGCTATTGCAACTAAGCACTCTGGCGCTGATAAGATTTTCTTCCGAAAGGTGGATAAGGTTGACCGAAGCACTTATAGCTCCGGGTATGCTAGCGTAACGCTTAACACTGCACTTCCAGGCGGCGTGACTGCCGGTAGCCACATTTATTATGCTGCTCCAGCAGAGGGCTCCGACACCACGACATCGCTAACAGGATCTGCGATCACAACAGCAGATATCGAGCTTGCAGACTCTAATGCGAAGCTGCTCGGTATGGCTAACGCGCTGTTCGACAAGACTTATCTTGGAACGACGCGCTCGGATGCTGGTGGTTCGGATGATTACTGGAAGTCGCTTGTCAAGCACAACAGTGGCACAAACCGAGCACTTAGCTTTGAGTTGATTGATTCGCTTCTACTAGAGCTTAATCAGCAACTCTTTTCCCGCGCAGATCTTGCGGTCATGAACCCTGGTATGTGGCATGAGTTCCTCTCCCTCTCCGAGGCTAATCATGCTTTCTTCAATCAGAAGACTCTTCCAATCGGGCACCAGCCCGGAACCAACCTTCGTTACACTGTAGCTACCGCTACAATGGGACAGGGCGACTTGAAGATTCTGATCGACCAGTATTGCCCACATGAACGCATCATTATGTGCAACACCGACGAAATGGGTTACGCGACAGCGCAGTCCATGGGTGAGGCTAACGAAGACGGACGCTTCCTTCGCTCCTCCAGCACCACTTACGACGAGTGGCACGGATGGTTGCGCTGGGGTGGTCAGTTCTTGACTTACTCCCCCGCCAACGTTGGTGTAGTACAGGACATCACGCAAGACTTGATCGTTCTGTAGTCGTAAGTACCGACGAAGTGTTTCAGGAGGGGGTCAGGCAACTGGCCCCCTCTTTTTTTTTACGGAGGATGACTTGGACGTCACATCTTTATTCAACAACGACCTACCACCCACAAGCACACCAGCAACACGCTTTCCCGGCGCGCTACCGCGTAAAATCATGAAACAGCTTAAGGAGCTAGATAGAGATCTAGAGCTACGCTGGAATCAACGCGCCGAAAACTGGGAGGTTTGGCACAACCGAAACGGCCGCCCATACGTCTTCTATCGGCACGCGTTTATCGATGGCACATACATGCCGGCAGAGTGTAATTTAATGAAGGAGGTAACCTCCAGGGCTATGTGGACACCGCATGGCCAAGAAGTCTTGCGTCAAGCACGCAACAAGGCGTATGATTTGGCCAACATGGAAGGGCACAAAGACCCGGAACGGCCCGCATGGGACGCTAAACGCAGGATGGAGCTATGATACGAAGCGCGGCAGAATCGTTACTCAGACTGCTTCTTGGCGATCAAGGAAAGTCCCTATACAGCGACACAGAGCTTAGGCAGGTTCTGGACAGGTCTAATGTTCGCATCCACAGAGAGATTGCCAACACAAGGCCAGACGTAGCGCTAAGCAAGGTTGGGTACTCGTACCCAGCAGCCTCTGAGGAGATTAGCTTAGACACAGACATATCTAGCGCAGCAGTGGGCCAAATCATAAACGTAGAGCGCGTTTTCTGGAAGGCGGAGTCACAGACACAATACTCTGTCTTGCCACTTGCGCCAGTAGATGAGCTAGAGGAACTGGACGCAGGCTCAGCCACAAGCTATGACCTGATTACCATTCTGCCAAGCCTGTCCCCAGAGCCCTATTACGGAGTATTTAGGGGCCACTTCTCAAAGCTCATGATCAGGCCAATCCCGTCGAGGGCGCTAACCATACGCGTCTACTGCAACACAGACATTTCCGAAACAGCCCTGTCTGCAGGCAGCGACAGCACCACCCTACTAAACAACGAGTTTGCGCACCTACACGAGGCCGTGGTTTATGACGCCGGCTTTCTTTTGAGCTTTAAAGACCAGAGCTTACGAGAAGAGTTCGCGACACAGCGCGCACAGGTGATGGCGCTTGTGGAAATGCAACCGGTAAAAGAAAGAAGGTCTAGCTAATGGCGAAGCGCCTAAAAGACAAGCCACTTCTTAAAGGCAAGGAAACCTCGTTTAACGAAATCTTGTCTATGGGCCCAGGCTCCAACCGCCTGCGGCTTGCTGTCAACATGACACCAGAAACCGGCACGGGGAACCTTATTCGTAGACCCGCAATACGCGCAGTAGAAATAGGGTTCGGGGACACAGCCATCTCTGCGGCCATATCCTCTAACGCACACCAGATTGGCGACTATGATGGCACCACAAGCACTGGCTACAATTACGCCGGTACAGCCTACAGCAACAGCCGCACCGCAGTCACGCACACACCAGCCAACCGCATTATTGAGGGCATAGACTGTGAAATAGTGTTTGGGAAGCTGGTCTGCGCCTACTTACTTAAGCACACCAGCGGAACAGGCTTACAGTTGGCGTGGAGTTGGCACCAAACAAGCGACCCACTGCTGGGCACCTCATCCCTACAGTTGGCCGCTGCTCAAACGGAAAGCGACGCCTCAAGCATAAGCAGCACAGAGTACATTAAACTACACGCATATGTGGCAGCGCAATACTGGAACAGGCGCATAGTAAACATGCGCGACTATTTCGGCATTTTCGGTTACGGGGTCGGCGGCAGGCGCATGGCCGGAACTGCTGCGGATACCACGCTAGAGAACGACTCAATACCGATACTAGAAGCGCAGCAGCTTATGATGGACTGCGCGCCAACAGACCTCACATACATGGGCGGAACCAGCATTGTTCATGCAGACGGGTCTAGCAGTTCCTATGTCAAACACGGCCCCAAGGACTGCTTCGCGCACTACGATAAACGCGGTCAGGCCATTTATTACGGGTTCCGTAACACTACCTTCTCCTACGACGGAATCGCATCGAATGAGCACCTAATCCCGGTTTTGTCAGACATAAACGTGTCCGAAGTCATTATGCGCCCGTTCGTGGTGCAATACGCAGAGCCAATGCGCCCCGCAAGCATGCACGCCATGGGGGCCGCGCAACTAACAGGAACAGCGTCCGGCCTCGATGAAGAGGTTGTGGGTATGGCAGAGCTTAACACCGGAACGGCGATGTTCACGCACACGGGCATTTATTACTCCACTGGCCTTGCAGGGTTTGGCGGTGGTGGCAAAATGGAAATACTTAGCGACGGCATCGGGTCGGACGCCCGGCACTCTATTAAGTCCCTTGGCGAGCGGCTTTTGTTTGCGAACAGGGAGGGGGTGCACGTCTACTCTTTAGGCGACGCACCAAGGCGTGTCACCGCGTTTGATGAGCTGTTTGGAGACGGCATTACAGTAGACAAAGGCCCGTACAGCTATTACCAGGGCGACGAGGACAATAGCTCGGTTGGGCAAACCGTTCTTGAGATGCAAAAGCTGGAAACACACGAGTGTGCGCCGTGGGGGTTTTACAAGGTCGACAAGGGCAGGCTAGACAAGGCTGTAGGGTGTATTTGGAACGATCTTTATATCCTATTCTGCTCAATGACATCACATGCGCCTGGTGACGATAACAGGCTGGGGCTGGTGGTGAACCACGCAAACGGCGCGGCGACAACATGGCTACTGCCTAAAAACATGGGCGTGCGGGGGTTTGCGCACGACGGTGGCCCAGAAACAGCGCCGTATGTCATGACGCGCAACGGCCTCGCACAACTCGTCGACACGATGTCGCGAGACTCGGTATGGGAAACAAGCGGCTCCGGGGCCTCACTGGTCACACAGATAGACAGCGACGAGCCCTACCCATGCTCGTTCGCGCAAAGCCAGTGGGTGCCCGTTATCGGAGAGTCGACTGTGCTACCGGCGGTCAACATAATACACGACATGCCCACAGACAGCGCGGTCGATGTAGATATGAAAATGCGCCTGCAGGCCTGGGGCCAGTCGGCAGACTTTAACGCGGGGCAATACACAATCGACACGTCGCAGTTCACGACCATCGATGTCGGCACACTGGATGACCTATACAAGGGTGACATGCTGTCGTGGTACAAGGACAGCACAGGGGCAGGCGGGCAATACGCCTATTACGCAGCGGCCAACGGCGACCAAGCGACAGCCACGGTAGATGGGGTGGAAATTTTGAAACCCGGAACAAGGTATGTGTCCCAAAGCCCTATACGAAGCACAACCATTAAGTGCCACGCCAACGCAGTGGCCCACAAGTTCCAGTTCCACACACTAAACCAAATAACCATTCGCAACATCGACTACCAGGCAAAAATAGCCTCGAAGCGCGGGATGCGCGGATGAGCTATTCCTATTTGTTTTATCCACGCCCGGACAGGCAGGAAGCAGACGAGGCCAGGTATGGGCCCCCAGAGCAAGGGCCTAACGCAGCGCTACAGGCTGTAGTCAACACAGCGCTTATATCGAACCAAACAGATGTGCGGCTGGGCCCATACGAATACCTGCTCAAAAGCACGCTGAATATACCGGCAGGCGTTTCCGTGACCGGCGTGCCAGGGCAGACGAAAATACGCATAGCGTGGACGGAGAGCGACCCGCTGTACGGGCCTGTTGTTACGCTGTCGACCAAAAGCGCCATTAGGGGCTGCCATCTAGACTTAACGCTGGGGGGCGGGAAGTTCGCCCAGGATTCCGGTACATTTACAGCGCCCGACAGTTCTGTTACAGCCCTGGAGGGCACGCAAAATTGCGTTGTGCGCATAAGCGGTGAGCAGGCGCGTATAGAAAACTGTGACATCGAAAGCGGAGTACGGCGCGGCATCATCAGCACCGCTAGTCGGGCGATGGTGACAGGAAACACCATCTTCAACGACGTCACAAACAGCAACGCTGCGATATATATTTACGACGGCTATTATGGTTGCGTTATTGCTCATAATGCGTGCTATACTTACCCCGGTATTATTAGTGTTCAGAATGTGGTAGCTCCTGCGTCGTCGAATGTCGTGAGCGCGAATTTTGCTACACTTGTTGAGAGGTAACCATGCCTAATTGGCCAATCACAATGAACACGATTACCGAAGGCGCGATCATAAAAGCGAGCGACCTTGAGGGTAATTTCACAAAATTAAAAAACGCCACGAATACGCTACATGAGCGGTTTTCTACGTTGACATTCAACGCCAACGTGAACGTAACACACGAGGCTATTAACAACACGTCTGGTGGCACCCTTAAGTATTCACGAACACTCGGGCTGGGCACAACAGAGGGCCAGGGGGACGCTGACGGCATAGATGACATAGATGGGTACACGGCTTTTGCTGTGTTTAAGGTGCCAACCTTTGCCCAGGCTTTAAGGGTGCGCGAGGTAACGATACTTAATACTAGCGTTATGCCGGTAGCGTCTGACTACGCGGCTGTGGCAGATTGTGATACTGACCAGGATGGCACTGGAACATCGATTCCTTTAGAGATTGGCCTGGCCCATGCGACAAGCCTTACTGACTGGGACCAGAACGCCAGCAGTGTCCCAGGCACGCAAATATCTAGAACGCAGTTTCAGCATTCTGCAAACCAGGCGCTGGGCTACACGCACACCGGCACAACGAGCCCCACAGTGTTAACGGCGACCCCTAACGTTCTGGTGTTGGCCGGACAGCATATTTTCCTGTACGGTCGTGGCGGGCTTCTGTTCACAGTGGATACCGGCACGGTTTTGGGTCAGTGTCAGTTTAGATTTCATGTAAGCATAATGTGCGACGCAATGGTTCCAATTCCGTGAGGTAAGTTATGGCTGAAAATGGTGACACAGCGTTCGACCGTGATGCGGCGAGGGCAGAGGCTAAATCAAAGTTTAAAGAGAAGCACGGCGCAAAACCTGCGCAAAGCGGGTGGGAAGATGCTGGTGAGTTTTTCACGGCGTACCAGTACGACACAGATCAAGATATTTGGGAGGACAAGGAGGCGCGGTTCATAAAGCATTGGGTCCAGCAAGCGTATAAGCAGCATCAATTTGGGGACATGAACATCTCCGGTATGATGGACCCAAACAAGATGATGGGCCAAGACCGGTTTGGCGCAAACCAGCAGGCCTTAGATTACCTACAAGCTCTTGTGGCGACAGATCCAAGAGAGTGGCGAGCCGAAAGGCAGCGACAGGTCATGGACGATGCGTCGAAAATGGGGCTAGAGCAGCAGCAAAGAGCAATGATGTCTGGGTTTCTCCCAGGCGGAGCAGCCGCCCAGGCAGAGCTTATGGCGCCAGCGCAGGCGCAACTGCAAACCGGGCTGTCAACGCTAGAGTCTGACCTTTTTAAAGAGCAGGTAACGGCAGGCGTCCAACTAAGCGACGCAATCGCCAGAAACAACGACGACCGCATGAAGATGCTAAACTTCAACGATGAAGTTATCGCGAACGTTAACAACACCATGCGCCAGGTTATCCAAGACTACGCTGCGGCAGGCATGCTCGATGACCCAGCCGTCAACGAAGTTATCAATATACAGTACGAAGAGTTTTTGTTTAATGTGTTTGAGAGAGAGCCGCCCATGGACCCCCAAGAGGCGGCCGACTTATTCCAGCGAAACGCTTTGTTCTTGCACGAAAAATAGGAGGCAGCAATGGTTACAGGCGGCAGAGGAGGACAGCGGCTAACGCCCATTGCTTTTCCACAAACACCAGACCAGAAAGCGATGGCACAGGAACAGGTGCGCGCGCTTGCCGCTAATCGAGAAAAGCAAGAGCTTGGCGGCGCTCTCGGCAAATACATGGACGACTACCTGGGGGAAAAACAAAAGGTGCGCGACGAGGTGCGCTTGGTTGCCCGGGAAAACGTTAAGTCGGAAAGAGAAAACGCGCAGGCATATCGAACCGAGGGCTTTGTCGCAGCGCGTCAAGTTGTCGGCCTGTCTGGCATGCTGGAGTCCGTAGAGGCGGACGCAGATAAGTGGCTTGCTACCGCATTAGGCAAACCAGAAACCAGACAGACTTCATGGGGTGCGCCGGGTGCCGCAGCCGCCGGACAGCTTTTAAAAGACGCCACCGCGCGCGACACACCAGACCAACAAGCGAAGAAGATTGCCGCGATAAGGGCCCTGGAAATCCCTGAAAGCCAAAAGGCCACCAAGATTCGCGAGTACAAGTTTAGCCAAGTTGGCGACGTTGAGGTGCCAGAAGCGGTGTGGGAAAAGGTAAAAGCGCTGCAGGCAATGAGGATCACCAGCACGAACGTTTCAAGGTTAACCCAAGAACAGAAGGACTTTTACCTTAAAACGCGAAACGAAATAGTAGTGCTTATGCAGGAGAGCATGCGCAAAAAACGCCGCGCCTCTATGGCGTACTACGAAACCCTACAGCGGATGACACCACGGCACACCGGCCAAGAACGACACCTCGCCTCGTTGCCGCCACTGGAAGAACTTCTTGCGGCCGAGGAGGCAATAGCGCGTCGGACAACCAAGCCGGAGACGCCGGGCGCTACCCCCACAACAGTGCCAGGGCGTGGGGAGTCGGCTACGAAGCCACCCCCAACAGGGGAGGAAGAGACGCCAGAGACGCCAGAGACGCCAGAGGCGGATCCTGCGCCAAGGGTGACTGGGACGTTAAAGCTGGGAAGCTCGGGCAGGTTGGTGAGAAACCTTCAGCGCCAGTTGAACAAGGTGGGGCTGTTGGCCCCAACCCTTATCACCGGCAAGTATGATGAGAATACTGAGGCTGCTGTTAAGGCCTTACAGGCGCGCTCAGGCATAAAGGTCGACGGGGCGTTTGGCAAGCGTGAGTCTGCCCCGGCGCTTAAGTTGCTGCTTTCAAGGGTGCCGACGCCACCACCAACGCCAGAAGCGGGCCCAGGAGGCACAGGTGACCCCGTAGCCTGGGTCCAAGGCGATGCGACAGGTGTTGACGACGAAAGGGTGGTACAGCGCCGCCAGTCGAAAACTAACGAGGACGCACAGAAGGCTTACTCTCGCCACGGGGTTTTCCAGCACGCGAACGCCGAAACCCAGGTGGAGGCAGGGCGTGCAGCAGTAAACGCCGACCCCGCGCTACGGCGCAGCCTGGGGCTTACTTATGACAACACCCTTCTCGTACAGGCAAGCGACGCGCACCAGCAGGTCCAAGAAGATTTGGGTGAGTTTGATGTCGGCCGGGCGAAAGAGCTTGAAACCGCTGCTGAAAAGCAGATGATCGTACACAGCCTGTTAAAAGAGTCGGAGCAGAGAAGCACGGTGCAGCAGCTACTTAGCGAGCTAGCTGTCGCGCGCAATCAGCCAAAGCCGGGCCGGGAGATGTCCTCGGCAGTCGCTGCAGTAGTAGACAGGAACGCCGTGGCGCTCGGGAACACCCCGATAACGAGCGATGAGGCGAACGATCTCCCCGACCGGGTTTTTCGGAACAGCGTTATCTTTAGGATGCAGAAGCTCGAAAAAACTGAGCCCATGCAAGCTGTCGCCATAAAGAAAGCCAGAGAACGCCTTAGAAAGCAAAAGTTAGACCGTGAGCCCAATCAAGCCGATATAAATGCCTACTGGGACGACGTGTATAAAACGGCCCTGAGCTTGCCAAGGGCGGAGCTAACACAGTATGTCTTAGACACAGGAATGATGCCAACACGCGCCGAAATCATTGGCGGAGACGTCCTGCAGGTTTATAAGCAATCGTATAAGTTCCTTCACCAAGCGGCTGAAGCCCGTAAAACGCCAAGCCTGTCCCAGCGATACAGGGAAGGCGAGGAAGTCGTGGCGAATTATTTGGCGCCGGAAAACGCTAGCAAGGAAATGGGAAAAGCTCTGTTTAACACAGCGTTTCAGCGCCTTACCATACCACAACAACAAGCCGTCCTTCACAGCCCAGCCGCGATGCGGGCCTTAAACAAATACCTTATCGTGTTCCAAGAAGACGCAAACGTCTCAGGGGTACACTATAAGCATGTGTTGGGTGAGCTAAAGCGGCTGCGCACGAACAAGATCAAGCTTACACCGAAAAACATGGGCTCCTTCGGTAGTGCGGTCCTGCGCAACACGCAAAACCACATCTTCCGAGTCATGGACACCGACCCGATGTGGGCCTTGTTACTGAAAGAAATTAACAGATATAGCCGATAGCAGGGGTGCGCCGTGGCGATAACAAAACCAGGTGTGCCAGGGTCGTTTCAGGCGAACCTCGGGGACCTCGAAAAAGCGTTTCCATATGATCCACAGCGGGCGTATGGGGACGAGGGCCCAACACTACCCACACCAACGCCGGCTCCAGCCCCAGCACCGCCAGCGGAACCACAGGCGGTAGCATATGATCCACAGCTAGCTTATGAGCCAGCCACGGCGCCAGACCTACCACCACCACCACCAGACCAAATGGCCCCACCGGAAACGATAAGCGAGGCCGTTGGTGAGCGTGCATTTCAGCCCAACATCATGGAACTCCTGTCGCAGGGCGCATTTGGCGTCCAGAGTGGGCCTGACCTTATGGAAACACAGGTGGCAGCCCTAGAGGGCCTGCAAACACCTGAAATGCTGCAAATACAGCGCAGGCAATACGAACAAGACTGGAAAGATCGAGGCGTACCAACACCACTAGTGCACACTGTAGACAGGCTAGCCCGACGACAAGGCGTTACACCATATACCTATAACCTTGACCCAGAAACCGGATTAGAACGGCGAACTGGCGGCTACGGCATAGACTTCCTCGGCGACATAACAGACGAGCCCACAGCAGATGCCGCTGCGTGGCCAGGGAGAGTAGATACAGATGGCTTTGAGTGGTTACGGCTGTTTCCCGCCAAGCACCACGCCAAACTGCGCGAATACGCGGTACAATACCGAGAGCGCACAGCGCTATACGCCGCACCACTTCCTGACTCCACAGTCCAAATACAGCAACTTAATGCTGAGGAAGCGCGCAAGGCTCCAGAGATGGGCGACGACATAACGCGCATCGATGAGAACCTGTTGTCGCTTCAACAGCGCAAAACCGAACTGACAAGCAAATACACCACATCGGTATCTGGCACAATCGACATGGACCCTGGCGCAACATACGAGCCCGGCCTTGACACGCCTGCCGACATCGAGTCTGCGCTCGTAGCGGTAAGCAACGAGATTGCACAGCTAGAAGCGCACCGCAAGCGCCTTATGGCAGACTCCACCATACCGGAGCGACAGCGACCGTTTACAAGGCTTGATGACCAAGGCCAGCCACGGCTTGATGACACCCCAGATCGACTGATAACATCAGACTCCGACTTGCGAAGCGACGCCGCTTACGGCGGATGGCTAGAAAACTATGACCCCAGCTATGTGCAAGCGCCACAATCAGTTGTAGGGCAAACGCTACTCCCCGGCTACAGCGAATACACTGGCGAGCCGAAGCCAGGACAACTTACACTGGAACAGCGCCAGCAGCGGTTTGAGGAAAAGTATGGGGTGCCTATAACGGCCGCCGTAATACCACGCTACTCCAGCCGCGCCGGCAAGCTCATAGGCGAACTCGAAAACATACGGGAAAACACAGAGTTGACGGAGGAGCAGCGCATCGCTGCCGCCTCCAAAGTGCGAGCCAAATACGGACTAAAACCAGGCGAGCCCACATCGCGCTTAGATGTATATATTGAATCAGTACGCAGAGAGCTAGAGCCACAGCTTCGTAACGCAATGCGCACGGTGTTATTGCGGGGCGACATCGACGCGTATCGCAACTACCTATTCACACACGGCTTTACGGACCCCAATGACCTCCAGCTAGTGATAGTAAAAGACCAATTTGGCAAAAACCAATGGGCACTGGAGGTGCCAGAAGAGCTTCGTGAACAATACTTCGGCGGGTATGTAGGAGAAAGCGAGGAGGACCGCAATGCCCGCATACGCAAGATGCTTCCATTTGCAAAGGAGTGGATGTCAACCTTAACGCTACCAGCCGACGACATTCGCTACCACAACATTGAAAAGATAAAGGCCTTCGTCGACGTCGCTGACGAGATCTTTGGCGCGGTAGAAACATCTGAAGTCGACCCCGAAACAGGCAAGAGAATCACGCGACGCTTAAACTTCGACGACGCCGTGGTGCGCAAGGTTAAATCTCTGAAGAGGGATGCCCGCAACTTACCACGGGGGCCGGAGGGCATCCTTTTCGGATTCACAAAAGCGAAGGAGTGGATTTTCGATGAGTTGGGCCGACAGGACATTATTAACGCCCTCTATGGCATGGATGAGAAGGAGGCTATCGACCTCATAAGCAAGCTGGCCGCTGACGGCGGGTATTATGAGTCGAACCGAGTAAACCCGGACACAGGGAAGCTTATCAACGAGCCAACGGGCGACACCGCGCCGGACAGGTTTGAAATACAAGATTTAGTAAAAACGCTTAAAATGCTGCGGGACGACTCGCTCACCGTGCGCAAGCATTTACGCCAAGGTATAATGAATAACCTTGGGTTTACAGAAGAGGATATGGCCGGCCTAGATAGCTGGGAGCAAACGGTACAGTATTCGGATTATTATAGGCCGAAATACCCATCTCGGTGGGGCATCGATAATCCCGCCATGATTTTGCACAGGCAGGCGTGGCTTACGCACTCCAATTATCGGCACGGCGATGACGCCATAAGGTCGCTCAACCAAGCGCTCACGGTAGACCTTGGTGACTTACACTACGCGCAGCAAACCTTAGAAAACGGCGTACCTAACGCCACATACGACACGTTAGAGCAAATGCGGCGCGCGGCGCCTATAGATTACATAATGTTGAGCAAAACCCTGAACAACCGCCGTGTGCCGAGCTACATACGGAACAGTGTGGCGGGGCGGTTTGCGTGGGCGAAAGAGTCGCGCCCAATGCCGGTGAAATTTGCTATACCGTTTTTTCAGGCCGTGTGGGGCGTAACGTCTACCGCCATAGCCAACCCTAAAAATGCAAGCGAAAGACAGAAGCAGCGCGCCTTTAATGTTTATAAAAACTACTTATGGCGCAGCCAGCCCGCGTCCGATGACGCAGCGTTCGTAGAGAGGTTTATTTACCCTTATCTTGAGCACCTGAAAGACCACGGTGAAGGGCGCGTGAGCGTCGCGGACGCCATAGACAGGTGGAACCTCTCTGCGTATGAATACCGCGAGGCTGCGAAGCGCGTGTTACAGGAGGCGTGGTTGCCTGCAAACAGGCGCTCGTCGTTTCTTAAGGATATTGACGTTGACCCGGCGCTACAGCAAAGGCTTGTTACTAACTTTTTTATGGATGGCGAGGTTGTAGCAGCAAGCGCATTCGCGCTTATACAGGGCGATCCTTGGATCAACCCAAACACAGGCATGAGAAGGTTCCCGGTCACCGATGAGTTGCTGGAGCAGCTTGTTTTGCAAAACGCAGATGAGTGGCAAGCGCAAGCACGGCGAGAGAAACCAGACCACGCATACAACCTCATAGAGGCTGGCGTGCCGTATGGCATTGGCACCATGTTCGACCTAGAGCCCACAACTATGACCCCAGCGGTAGCTGGCCTCCCAACGGTGGAGCAGGCGATTGGGTTACGCGCTAGGCGCTATGCGGGGGAACACCTCTCCATGGCCAACACAGTAGACTTCTCCCAAGACTACATGGCGGAACAAACCGTGGACCGGCTTGGGTTTTTAATGAAAAGCGTATCCCAAAGGCCCGGCCAAACGCACCTTACAGGCGAACTGGCGCACGCGCATTTAACAGCGCTGTTGCGTGCCGGCAATGGGGAGTTTTTCGACAACATACAAGGCACGCTTCAGCGCGCTTACGGTGACACATCGACGTGGCAAGACATAGGCGACTTTTTCGACCTCAGCATGC
>Ga0315338_1002996_pt1 | contig 15502 bp, 15 predicted proteins | sample ASW8metaG_FD_204518 | JGI IMG/M metagenome (GOLD analysis project Ga0315338, IMG submission 204518) | Ammonia-oxidizing marine archaeal communities from Monterey Bay, California, United States - ASW #8 | ecosystem: Environmental > Aquatic > Marine > Coastal | place: USA: California | collected... | reverse complement strand
CTGGTTTGAATGTTAACGTTACGGCCGGAAAAGCTTGCTGCCTTACCGAGGCCAAACGACAAAGATGAGGAAGGGGTTTGCGGCAGATTCTGCTGGGTTTTTTGGTCAAATGCACAAGGAATTTAACTACAAAGGCAAGCAACATCCCGAAGACCTCATTGCTTCAGTGTGTATGAGAGGAGTCTTTCACTGAGCATTTTCGAGTATGCCAACCCGGTAACCTGACGCTAACAAAGGATACCCAATTTGTCTAGAGATATTGCCTTTTGCGTGCCCTAGGCCGAAAATTCTCTCAGAATTTTGGAGAATAGGCAGGATATCCCGGCGATCCGTCGAACCCGGGATTTTCCCAACAATACAAGGGATCACCGGACAGCCGCCCGCAAAAGGCGGGCTTATCGGGCCAGCAGCAGACGGTGGCGGTTCCCAGCTCGTTCGGCAAAATTGGCAAGATCGCCGATCCAGTGGATCACCCTATCCCACATGATGGTCGATACCAGTCCGATCTCGTCCTCATGCTCGAACAGTAATCGCATGACAACGATCGCCTGGACATCGGTGTCGGTCTCTATCTTGTTGAGGTCGTCTATCATGTGCATGACCTTATCGGCCTCCGGTCCGCGGAAGCCGGTTTCCACCAACTCATCCATCTCCTCCATGATCTTGGCCAGTTGATTGCAGGCATCGACGCAACGCCGGGTCAGCGTCATTATTGGCTTATGAGCCGGTTCGGGCAGTTTCATGCTCCGGACCACCATCATGCCAGCGATATCCTGGGCGGTATCGGCGATGGAATCCTGCAGATCAAGAATTTCCAGCAGATCGCGCCGGTCGACCGGCATGAACAAGCTTTTCGGTAAATGCCCCCGCATTTCGTTCTTTATGCTGTCGGCATCGTTCTCAAGCCCGTAAATCTGTTGGCGGATTTCCTCCACCTTGTCCTTGTCCGCATCATGTACCGCTTCGAATAGACCGGGGACTTGGTTGGCGCAATCGACCACCAGGCGCATGTGTTCCTGCAGCGGCTTGAATGGCGATTGACCAAACATCTTCAATAAGGGGCTCATCATGGCCATTTTTATGTCTTCCGGGCTAGGTTTGGATTGGCGTAATGGTAGCGCGTATTTCGTCAGGCCCACAACCACTTTGCAACATTGTACTTAAGAGATTCTCAGCGTCCATCGGGTGTTGTATAATAATCCAGTCAAACAAAACCAGTGAGAGAATGCCATGCCATCCTTCGATATCGTTTCGCGCACCGAAATACCGGAGGTCGACAATGCCATTCAGGGCGCCATGCGCGAGATCGGCACCCGGTACGACTTCAAGGGCAGTTCATGCTCTATAGAGCGCACTGATGAGGCAATCCAGATCAAGGCCGATGATGATCTGAAGCTTAAACAAGTACAGGAACTGCTGCGCGGTTACATGGCCAAGCGAAAGGTGGATGTGGGCTCGCTCGATTTTCAGAAGCCTGAAGCCGCGTTCGGCAATTCCATGCGCCAGACTGTTGCCATCAAGCAGGGAATTGAGCGAGAGCTGGCCCAGAAGGTCGTGAAAGCCCTCAAAGGATCGAAGCTTAAGGTCCAGGTCGCAATCCAAGGCGATGAACTGCGCGTTACCGGCAAAAAGCGCGACGATCTACAGGCCGCCATGGCTCTGGTCAAGGACAGCAAAATCAGTGACCAGCCGCTTCAATACGTGAATTTCCGCGATTGAGGCGGGGCTGCCGCCGGAGAATGAGTGCTTTTGATCCCCTTATGGACGTCTGAACCCCATAATTCCTTGATTCGCACATCGCAGCTGCAGGAAAGCCGGTAGGATTTGTAGTGCAGGGGATTCTTCGTGTACAAATCCTGGTGATAGCCCTCGGCCGGGTAAAGGGCGCCGGCGCTCCGCACCGGTGTCACGACGGGCCGTTTCAGAACGCCGGATTTCTTGAGCATGCTCCGGTGATATTCTTCTGTTCCAGTGAGTTGGCGAAGATGGCGGTGGCATAGCTATCGCACCGATCACAAAATTGTCCACCGGCATCGGTGGGATCAACGCTGCACCAGAAAACATCGAGCGATTTTTGTAGCTGGTCTCCTTGGGGTCGAAATACATTCGCACCGATCCAATTTGACCGGAATTGCCCACGCTGACCTGGCGGGGGGTCGGGTCTTTCAGGATCCCGCCGGTGTAACCCGAGATGGCCCTGATCACGCCAGGTACAAGATCAAAATCCTATTCGACGCACCAGAAACAGCCTCTGGAGAAGGTTGCCACGACCTCACCAACAGGGCGCGCATGGGGTATAGGCATTAGGGTCGCTATAACGATCGCCGCAGCGTAAAATCCAACTTCAAAATTTGCGTCATGGTGGTTACCTCCTGTACTCGCCTCCTACGTAGGGGCTGAGGATCGGCCACGGAACCATGTGATCCTAAAATGACGCCCCGCGACCGTTCAAAGAATCGTGAACGGTCGCGCAACCAAACGACGGCGTGGTTGCACAGCGCTTGACCCGCCCGCATGATGGCATCCCAAACATAAGCCAAACACACATACAGAGGATGCCCCCTGATGACATATAAAATTGCCCTGCCCGATCTGGTTTCCAACTCCTACTTTCCCGCCATCGCCGCGGTCGAGCTGGGCTTCTTCAAGGACGAAGGGGTGGAGTCAGAGATTGACCTGATCTTCCCGGTTCCAGCATCCTATGAGGCACTGCGCGATGGAAAAGCCGATTTCGTCGCCGGGTCGGCCCATGCGCCGCTGTGGGCGTTCCCGCGATGGCAGGGCGCCAAGGTGCTGTGCGCGCTGAGTCAGGGCATGTACTGGTTTCTGGTGCTGCGCAACGACATCGCCGTTGAAAGGGGCGACGTCCACGGTCTCGGGGGGCTTCGCATTGGGGCGGCACCCGGCGTCGATGTGAGCTTCCGTGAATTGCTGATCATTGCGGGCATCGATATAGAGGCCGAAAATATTACAATCGGCCTGCCGCCAGGCGGCATCCCGGCCGGAAAATCCTTTGGCGTTGTAGCTGCCCAGGCGCTGATCGATGGGGAAATCGATGGTTTCTGGGCAAATGGTATGGGTGCCGAGGTGGCAGTGACCAGTGGCATCGCCAAATGCGTGCTCGACGTGCGCCGCGGTGACGGGCCGGCCGCCGCCTTCCATTTTACCCAGCCCGCGCTCGCAACCACGCAGAAACTGGTGGACGAAAAGCCTGAAATCGCCGCCGGCGCGGTGCGCGCCATCGTGAAAACGCTGGAAGCGCTAAAAGACGATGTAAGCTTGGCGACCAAAGTCGCGGAGAAGATGTTTCCAGCCAGGGAAGCCGGCCTGATAGCCACCCTGATAGAGCGCGATCTGCCCTATTACGACGCCGGGCTGTATGAAGAAAATGTCGCCGGCATGAACGGTTTTGCCCAAGCCGCCGGGCTGCTCGAGGGCGAGGCCGTGCCGTTTGATGACATCGTCGCGACCCAGTTCAGGGATTTGTGGCGAACGCCATAACGGATCAAACAGAATGGGCGGCCCGCGGGTGCGCACGACCGTTGGCGATTGGCTCGCCAATTATTTTCCCGCCCAATTTTAGGGGTAGCCGTGCGCTGAAGATGAAACGGATTCCGGATATGCAGGCCAGTCTCTGACCGGATAAAGCCCGGCGGGACAATAAGGATTGTTTCCTCTCGACCATGCCAAGGGTTGGTGTAACACTGACGGTATTGCGGCTGTAGCCCAATACAAACGCCGAAGGGCTGGCTAATTATATTTCAGGCGCCGACCTCGAAACGATTCGGAGCGGTAATGCACTCAGAATGTTCCCGCAATTCGGGGCGCCATAAATCGTTCGTTTATGTCAGAGCGCCATTTAATCAGAGGAAATGCAATGGACGGTAGCGCACCGAGCAAATTTAATGTGGGTGGGGTTTGGTTGGACCGCCCGTTCAAGATACGCCGCCTCGGCCATTTCGGGTTCAATGTCCGCGACATCAAGGCCTGTGCCCGTTTCTATACCGATCTGCTGGGTTTCAGCATTTCCGATCCCCTTGATTTCGGCAGGCGAATCGAGGACGAACAGGTACGAAAGGGATTCGACAGCACAGTCGGTTATTTCATGCGCCATGGTAGCGACCATCATTCCTTCGTGGTTTTTCCCAAGCCCGTGCTCGATCACATGCGCGGGCCGTCGCCGAACCCAGATGTCACCATCAACCAGATTACCTGGCAGGTCGGCAGCCTGCGCGAGGTCACCTCGGCGGACGAATGGCTGCGGGGCCTCGACAATCCGATCCGCCGGTCGGGGCGCGACACACCGGGATCCAACTGGCACGTCTACCCGCTCGACCCCGACCAGCACATCAACGAGCTCTATTACGGTATTGAGCAGATCGGCTGGGATGGATATTCCAAACCGAACGTCTTTCACAAACGCGGCTTCCAAGAGACACCGGACCTGCCGCAAATATCGGAATATGACGAGGTCGAGGACGCGCTCAAAGAGGACACAGATCTGGGCTCCGGCTACCGTCACCGCTCCACCCTCGAAGCCAGATACGATGTCGGCGGCATTTTACTGCCGCGCCCGTTCAAGGTGGTCCGCATTGGACCGGTCCGGCTGTTCGTCGATGATATGGACCAGGCACTGATGTTCTATCGTGACCGGCTGGGCATGGACGTGACCGAGGAAATCACATGGAAAGGGCGTCGCTGCGTGTTCCTCCGGGTCAACACCGAGCACCATTCCATGGCGCTCTACCCGACGGCGCTGCGCGAAGAGCTCGGGCTTAGCCCGCATACCACATGTCTTTCTTTCGGCATGCAGCTGGGCGACTACGGCCAGCTTCGCAACGCGGTCTCTTTCCTCGACAACAGCGGCGCCAAGATCAAGTACCTGCCGCCCGAACTGTTTCCCGGCATCGATTATTCAGCATTCGTCCTCGATCCCGATGGTCACGCCATCCAGCTGTACTACTACATGGAGCAAGTCGGTTGGGACGGAAAGCCGCGCCCCACGAGCCAGCGCCCCCAAATCGCCAGCGTATGGCCCGACGCGGTCGATCCCCAACCCGATACCTTCGCCGGCGAGCCATTCCTCGGGCCGTTGGGTTAGAGCCCTTTCCGACCAAATGGCAATAATTCGATAGGGCGAATCCGCTTCCCGGTCAGGCGCAATGCGCATCCATGACCCAGAACGCATGACGACAGCGTGTCTCGTCGCCGGCGCTCGGTTTGATCGGCTCGTCGGACTTGGTCAGCATGAAATGATCGTTGTCAGTTCTCAGAAACACGATATTTCCGCGCTTCTCGAAAATCTCCATGCCAAGAATCTGGGTATAAAATTTGAAGCTTTCCTCGATTTCCGTACCGGGTTGCCATTTGCTTGGCTACGACGCACATTGACGCAGACCGCATTTGGGGGGCTGCCCCCCGAAGTGAATGTGCGGCTACTTCACACCCATTGCCTTCTTTATCTTGGCCACCGTCTGTGGCGACACCGCCAGCGTATCGGCAATGATCTTCTCCACCCCCGTATGGTTCATGGGAGTGACATCCAAATCCTTCGACTTGATCTTGGCCAGGTAGCCGGCGTTCTTCACGGTCTTGTCGAACCCGTTCTGAAACGCAGCCAGCCGCGCCTTCGGCAAGCCAGGCGGCGTCATCATAAGCCAGCCCACCGCGTTGCCGTTGGCGAAGAACTGGAGTACGCTTTTTTGCTGTGGCGTGGTGGCGAGCTCGAGCAGGGTCGGCACGTTGCGCAGATCCCAGTTACGCTTAAGCCCGCTGAGCGCGATGATCGAGACCTGGTTCTTGTTCAGCCATTGCGGCTGGCCGGCCTTCAGACTGTCCCACGAGCCGGCGCGGCCATGCACCTCACCGCGTTCGATAGCCAGCGTTATACCCTTCATGCCGCGATAGCCGGTAACGATCTTGAACTTGGTGCCGAGCAAATTATTCATCAGGGTCGGCGTGATGAAGGTCTCGGAGCTCTTTCCGGTCGAGCCCATGATGATCTCGGTCTTCCTCACACCCTCAAGGGTCGTCGCCGGGGCCTGTGTCTTGAGGATGGCGACCACGCTGTTAATCGGCCCAAGGCTGCCGAGATAGCCATACTTGGCGGAATCGTATTTGAGCCCCTTGCGGCCGAGAATTTGGTTGACCGCGATGTATTTCAGCGGAAAGCCGATATAGCTGCCGTCATTGGGCGCCACGTTGTACATGTAGTTGGCCATCTTGGCGCCGCCGCCGCCCGGCATGGACTGTATCACGATATTGGGATTGCCCGGTATGTATTGCCGGATCGTGTCAGCGAAGAACCGGGCATGCAGGCCATAGGTCGACCCCATGCCGACGCCGATCAGCAGCTTGACCGTCTTGCCCTTGTAAAAATCGGCCACGCTGTCCGCTGCCACAGGGGCAGCCACGCCGCAGGCCACAAGTGCCGCGATCACAGCAGAACAGGTAATTCGAATTGTCATAACGCATCTCCCTTATTTGTTACATCTATTCAGTCTACCGTCGTTGTGTTCAGCTTAAGACAAACATGGTGATCCGGGAAGCCCAATGACGCTTCCACGCAATTCGCGTCTGCTTAACTCCCAAGAGAATAATTCGATGTCGCGGCAGATTGCCTTTGAGATAGCGGAAGCAATTTTGAATTGCAGGGGGCTATGGTAAATTCTCGCCCTGCTCGAGCCGACTTGTTCTGACAATGCCTTCGAGGGTATTTTTAAGTGAATAAGCCGGTTGAAACCTGTTCAACTGATGCCTTGATTTCTTTGCTGGACCACATCCTGCACCGCCCGCACCATGCCGACATAGCCTGTGCAGCGGCAAATATGGCCACTCAGCATATCCTTGATTTCTTCCTCACTAGGTTCCGGATAGCAGTCTAGAAAATCGGAACCGACATCAGGATACCCGGCGTGCAATAACCGCATTGCAGCGCGTGATGCCAAAAAGCACGACCACCGTCAGGCAGATGGTGGCGAGAGTGCATTTCATAGGGGGGTCTGGCAGGAGAGTGCGGAAAAGGGCGAGCCTGGCATGGCAGTCGCCCTAGTGTGCAGCCGAGGCCACAAAACCTATCACATTGTCTGAGCGCATTCCTGTGCAGGGCGCCGGGAGAGGCTCAGTGCGTTCAGGTGGGTGGGGGTGTCTGATTGGCGTCTGGGAATAAGGTGTACCGTGGGTCGTTCCGGTATAGAAAATCCGATCTGAATTGACTTCTGAGTGTAGCCCCACCGTAGCCCGACACGTTCGGCGACTTATGGGTTGGAGACCAGACCATTGCAAAGACTGGAGCGGGCGATGAGATTCGAACTCACGACATCGACCTTGGCAAGGTCGCGCTCTACCCCTGAGCTACGCCCGCACCGTCTTTGGCCACACGCCGAACGATTATTAAAGACTGTGGCTTGCGAAAGAGGCGCGATAATAGACCGCCCGCCGCTGTTTGCAAGGGCCGGATTATCAAATATCAGCATACCGGCTGCGACGGAATGGTTGAGCTATAGCTGCCTCTATGGCAAATCGTGGGCCCATGTGCGATCAAAAAGCCTAGGAAAATCCGGCACCGCGGGAAGGCCTTCTGAGGATGCTGGCTACCCTCCACATCCGATACCGGGAACACCGGCATGACGCCGTCTTCAGGGTCGAAAAAGGAAAGGATCTGCGCAGCGCTTTGCCGGGCACTCACTGCAAAATCCTGTTTGTCCGCGACAAGAAGGGGACCAATTTCCTGGTGGTGTGCCTCGAGGGTCACCGGCTGGATATGAAAGCGGTGGCCGGCCTGCTGGAAGCCAAGCGATTATCCTTCGACAGTCCCAGTCAGCTGCGCGCGCAGTTTGGCGTGGGATCAGGCTCGGCAACCCCATTCGCGGCAATCAACGATCGGCCGCCACGGCATCGCAATGATGGTAACCCGCCCTTCGAAATTACCGCCATCGTTCTCGATGTAGATATGATACAGGCCAATCCTCTGAATTATCCCCCGTTGATCAATACCGCGACCATCGCGCTCAGCTCGGTCAATCTGCCACGCTTTTTCGATGCGACGGCCATCAGTCCCTGATCGCCGATCTCGGCGGCGCAACGATTAGCGCAGGGTCCAATTAGGTCACGAATGTTGTTTTTTAAACGGGACCAAGCTGGAGCGGCTCCACATGGGTGCGCGAAGCGGGAAAAAACATTACAATCTTGCCATCGTCTTGAATACGCGCCATTTAAGGGCCAAGAGTCGGCGTATCGGTGGGACTATCGCGCCGATCGCCGGGATAAACAGTCAAATCAGGAAAGTACGCTGCGGATGGAGCCAATCATCAATATGAACGACCCTGCGGGGGAGGCGCCGGTGGATGTGATCAAGAATTCATCCACCGCTACCTTTGCGCAGGATGTCATCGAGGCATCGCAGGAGGTCCCGGTCATTGTCGATTTCTGGGCCCCGTGGTGCGGGCCCTGCAAGCAGCTCGGCCCTATCCTGGAAAAGGTGGTCGGCGAGGCTGGTGGCGCTGTCCGGCTGGTCAAGATCGATATCGACAAAAACCAGCAGATCGCCCAACAGCTGCGCATTCAGTCGATCCCCGCGGTCTTCGCCTTTTACAAGGGTCAGCCGGTGGACGGTTTTCAGGGCGCGGTCCCAGAAAGCGAGATCAAAGATTTCGTCAAGCGGTTGACCGACACCGCTGGAACCGCAACCCAATCGCCTGTCGATGCCGCGCTTGAACAAGCCATTGCCATGGTAGAGGCGGGTGAATTCGCCCAGGCCAGCGACGTTTTCGAGCAAATCATCCAGCATGCGCCGGACAATCTGGCCGCCAAGGCCGGGCTTGCCCGCTGTTTTCTGGAAGCCGGCGACAATTCCAGGGCGCGCGAAATTGTCGACGGGTTGAGCGATGAAGAGCGCGGCGACAAGGCGGTGGCAACGATCATCAACACACTCGACCTGGCCGCCAAGGCGGCAGATGCCGGAGATCTGGGGCCCTTGCGCGCGGCCGTTGAGGCCAATCCTAAAGATCCGGCAGCGCGCCACAATCTGGCGCTCGCGCTTTATGCGGCGGACGAGCGGGAGGCGGCGATCGACGAGCTGTTGACTGTCGTACAGACAAACCGGGCCTGGAACGACGACGCGGCGCGGCTACAGCTGCTAGAGTTTTTTGGGGCTATGGGCCCGACCGATCCGCTGACGGTCGGTGGGCGACGCAAACTTTCATCTTTGCTGTTTTCATGAGCCCCGCCGAATCAGCGGGGTGCGGGTCGTGAGCCGGGGGCCCTTCGATCCAGGGTTCGAAGACTTGCCCCGGGTCATTCCGGTATTCCCGCTGACCGGAATCCTGCTGCTGCCGGAAGGGAAATTGCCGCTCAATATCTTTGAACCGCGCTATCTGGCCATGGTGCGCGACGCCCTAGCTGACGAGCAGCGGATGATAGGTATGGTGCAGCCCCGCCTAGCCGATCCGGACGACAACCGGGGGCCAGCCGAACTGGCGTCCATGATGGATCAGCCGGAAATCTACACCACCGGCTGCGCCGGGCGCATTACGGCTTTTAGTGAAAATGATGACGGACGTTATAGTCTTACCTTACGCGGTATCTGCAGGTTCAGAATCGCCGAGGAAATGACCTTGCGTACCGGCTATCGCCGGATCCTTGCCGATTACCACCGCTTTCGAGGCGACCTGTCGGTTCAGCCGGAATCAGAAATCGATCGCGACCGGCTGCTTGCCGTGGTGCGGCAGTATTTCCAGCAACAGGACATAAAGGCGAGTTGGGAAACAATCGAGGCGACGCCCAATGACCGTCTTATCACGTCGCTGGCCATGACCTGCCCATTCGGCCCCAATGAACGTCAGGCTCTTCTGGAAGCCGCCGACTTGACGGCGCGGGCCGAAATGGTGATTACCTTATTGGAGATGGCGTTGCTCGACGGCAACGGCGGCGGCGGCTCCAGCATCAACTGAGGATCAGACAATTAATGAACCAATCCAGAAAAGGCGTCGACCCCAAGCTTCTCGAAATCCTGGTCTGTCCCGTCACCAAGGGCCCACTCGATTATGACGATGCGGCCCAGGAACTGATCAGCAAAAAAGCCGGCCTCGCCTATCCCATCAGAGACGGCATCCCGGTCATGCTCGCCGGCGAGGCGCGACGGCTGGATGACGATGCCGCCATCGTCAAAATATGAGCCCAGCCACGCCGCCGCCATTCACGGTCATTCGTGATGGCGTTCACCACGCCCACCCGGCCGACCGAGATCCGTTTCAAAAAAGCGGAAAAAACCCTCGATATCACGTTTGATGATGGCACTGAATATTCCTATCCGGCGGAATTGCTGCGGGTTGAAAGCCCATCGGCAGAGGTTCAGGGACATGGGCCGGGGCAAAAGACCATCGTCGCCGGCAGGCGCCATGTGAGTATTCTGGAAATCGAGCCGGTCGGTCATTATGCGATCCGCCTGGTGTTTGACGATCTACACGACACCGGCATTTTCTCCTGGCCTTATCTGCTTGAGCTTGGCGCCCATATGGAAGAACGCTGGACCACTTACCTGGCTACCCTCGTTACCAGTGGGTTGCGCCGCGACCCGTGAGGCTGCCCCGCCACACATATAGTTGCCTGATCGCGGGCGCCGGCGCACACCGGCTTGTGTGAGCTTCTGTTTTTGCAAACTTCAGCTTCTCGGGGTTGGATCGAATGAACAACCTTGTGAGACAACCCAGCTAGAGCACTTCGCCACGCACCAGACGCGGCACATCGCCAAGCACCCCCATGGCATGGCGCATAAACAGCCGTTTCAGGGGCGGTGCGCGATTGACCGCGGCAAGCCCGGCAGTGCGGATCAGGCGCACCGGCGCTATATCATTTGAAAACAAACGATTGAGGGCGTCGGTCGCAGCCAACATCATGGCGTTATCAACACGGCGCCAGCGTTCGTAGCGCTCAAGGGTCGCCACCGATCCCGGATCGGACCCCAGGCGCAGCGCGTCGATCACCACTTCCGCCAAGGCCGCCACATCGCGCCAGCCAATATTAAGGCCCTGGCCGGCTATGGGGTGGATCGCATGGGCCGCGTCGCCCGCCAAGGCCAGACGGGGCGCGGCATAATGCTGCGCATGCATCAGCCCCAGGGGGTATGAAAACCGGGGGCCGACAATGTCGAGCCTGCCTAGATAATCCCCAAAGCGCAGCGTGAGATCAGCCAGAAAATCATCGTCATCGAGAGCCAGCAGCGCCGGCGCGAGATCGGCCCGCTCGGTCCACACGATGGAGGAACGGCGCCCCGTCATCGGCAGGATCGCGAACGGACCGGCCGGCAGGAAATGTTCCTGGGCCACGCCGCAATGATCGATTTCGTGATGAACCGTGCACGCGATCCCGATCTGGCGGTAACCCCAGGCGGTTGTTTCTATCCCGGCTGCCTGGCGAGTGGGAGAGTTCCGGCCATCGGTCGCCACCGCCAAACGCGCCTCGATAAACGTATCATCGTCGAGCGTCGCCCGCGCCAGCGCGGCATCCTGATCGAGCCTGACCACATGACGGCCCGCCACCATGGTCACATTCGGCAGGTCGCTGAGGCAATCGAGCAAGGCGCCGCGGATCACCCGGTTTTCGACAATATAGCCAAGCGCCTCGGCGCCGACCTCGCGATGATCATAATGCAGGAATAAGGGCGAGTGGCCGTCCGTGACCCGGATACCCAGGATAGTCTGAGCCTTGGCCGCCATCGCCGGCCAGACACCGATAGCGGCAAGCGCCGCCTGCGAACCCGCCGCCACGGCCGTCGTACGGCCATCGAAAACGGCGGCGGTGAGAAGCGCCGGCGGCCGCGGCTCAACCAACGCGACAGCGACACCGGCCCCTCCAAGAGCGCAGCCAAGGGTCAACCCGGCAATGCCACCGCCTATGATCAGGACATCCGGCGGTTCGCCGGTAGCGGGTTTGGCCTCAGCCTTTGTCATACGTGCACCCCATGCTCCCACCATGGCGCGACCAGGGCGTGCTTGTCCAGCATCGTTAAAATTCAAAAATTATTGCGCTTTTTCAGGCAAACGCTATCAAATAAACAAATAATAAACACACAGCAGGACGGTTCCTGGCTGCAGACGAGACGTCACCCACACTATATTTTAAAACATTGTTTTTAAACAATATTACCTGGATCAAGCACAAGATCAGCTATGACGACTCGCTGGTTGTCTTTGGCGTTCACGGCATCGGCGGCATTGTCGGTGCGGTCCTGACCGGCGTGTTCGCCAGCAGGGCCATTGGCGGGACCACCGGATTGCTGGACTGCAATCCCGCACAGGTCCTCACCCAATTGTGGGGCATCGCCGTCACCATTGTCTGGTACGCGGTTGCCAGCTTTGTCCTGTTAAAAATCATCGACATGGTTATCGGGCTGCGGGTCGACGGAGAGATCAAACACAAACGCCTGGATCTCGGCCTGTGTGGGGACCATCCCATGATGGGGCAAATCACCCGCAACGCCCTGATACAAAGCCCTTGGTTCTCCCTGAGGCTTCGTCCTCATTGACCGCTGGACTGACCGGGGAAGCCACTTGGGTCCCGGTCTTTTTTGTCAAAATTACGGGCGGGCAAACGAGCGCCCTATCCGAGACGCTTGTATTATGTCGGGCTTTAACGTAAATATTCCCTTGTATTGTATTGGGTTGTAACGTTTCCTAGCGTTATTAGGTGAAGAAGTTTGGCGATGATTTCCGACCATGATCAATGACCGGCTTGACCGAATTGGCGACTATCCGTTCGACCGATTACGGGCGTTACTTGATTTGCACGCACCGCGCATCAACGAGCCCGTCCTGTCGCTGGCGCTTGGCGAGCCACAGCATCGACCGCCCACGATGGTGAAAGAAATCATCAACGAGACAGCTGAACTGTGGGGAAAATACCCGCCGGTCTGGGGGACTCCTGGTTTTCGCCAGTCGATCAAGGATTGGCTCACACAGCGCTACGGTCTAGATGAGGCCATGGTGGATACCGATGCCAACGTCATTCCCGTATCCGGAACGCGCGAAGCCCTGTTCATGATCGCGCTTAGCTGTGTACCAGAGAGTATCGGCGGTAAACAGCCGGCTGCTTTGTTGCCCAATCCGTTTTATCAGGTTTACCTAGGCGCGGCGGCCCTGTCCGGCGCGGAGCCCATATTTGTACCGGCGACCGCGGAAACGGAATTTTTGCCGGATTATGAGGCGCTTGACCCGGATTTGCTGGCGCGTACGGCGCTTGCCTATTACTGCTCCCCGGCCAATCCGCAGGGCACCGTCGCACCGCTTGATACCCTGGTCAGGCTTGTCGAACTAGCGCGCGAATACGATTTCGTCGTCCTGTTCGACGAATGTTATAGCGAAATCTACAGCGACCAGGCGCCCCCGGGCGGCATGTCGGCCTGCGCGGCCCTTGGCGGCACGCTGGACAATGTTCTGATTTTCAATTCGTTATCGAAACGATCCAGTGTGCCGGGTCTGCGGTCCGGCTTTGTCGCCGGCGATTCGGAGCTGGTGCGCAGTTTCAAGCGGGTTCGGGATTACGGTGGCGCGCCACCGCCTCTGCCCTTGCTGGCCGCCGCGACCGCGCTTTGGCGGGACGAAACACATGTCGAGGCCAATCGCGACCTTTATCGGAAAAAGTTTGATCTGGCGGATCAAATTCTGGATGGCCGTTTTAGTTATTTTCGACCCAGCGGCGGGTTTTATTTATGGCTCGGCGTGGGCGACGGCGAAAAAGCGGCGCTCAGCCTGTGGCAAGATGCGGCGCTGCGGGTCATTCCTGGCATCTATCTCGCCAAAAGCGATTCGGATGGACTTAATCCGGGGGCAGGGTATATCCGCTGCGCGCTGGTGCATGATTTAAATACCACTGAACAGGCGCTCAATCGCCTAAGCTCCGCCCTATGACTGCAACCCTTAGACCCTAACCCTATGGCCAGGAGGCGAATATGGCTTCCCCTTCGCGAAATATCGCTAAACCAACCATCCTGCCGCCTGGCGCGACGGCCTTTTTGCGCCAGCGCTTTATCGAAGCTGCGGGGATCGTCATCGCGCTTACCGGTATCGCAATTATGCTTGCCCTGATCAGCTTCCACCCTGACGATCCGTCGCTCAATGCCGCCACCAATGCCATATCGCGCAACTGGCTAGCAGGGCCCGGCGGCACCGTGGCCGATATACTGATGCAAACCATGGGTATGGCGGCCTGGGTGTTGCCGGTCACGATCCTGGCATGGGGCTGGCAAATAGGCAAACACAAAGGGCTTGGCCGGGCCTGGGCGCGCGTGACGCTGTTGCCCATAGCGCTGCTTTTATCGACCATGTCGCTGGCCGGTCAGAAGGCGGGCGCCGGCTGGATACTCAATGCCGGTTACGGAGGCATTACGGGGGACATGCTGCTTGCCCAAGCGGTAGCGAAGGCAGCTTCTGTGTTCCCAGTCCATGCCGGCCTGATCGCCCTGATCGCCGGTCTGCTTGCCCTGCTTGCCCTGGTCTGCGCTCTCGGGTTTTCGATAGCCGAATGGCGCCAGTTCGGCCGCTGGCTTCTGTGGCTCGGACAACATGGCGCGCGCGCCGGGGCGGCCGGCGGGCACATAGGTTTGCGTGTCGGCCGTTGGTCGCTGGCCGCGGCGCGGGGTGAACGGGCGGACCCGCTAAGACGCGAGCCCCGTCTATTGTCGGAAAACGAGGAAGAAGCGCCTGCCCTGAAAGACCGGGCAGACCCGGCCGGGCAGACCCGGCGCGAACCGCGTCTGTCGCGGCCGAGCAAGCGCAATATCGTTGCGCCGCGCAATAAGGGCGCTCAGCCGGGCAAGCGGGCCGAAGCCGCTCGGCAACCGGTCCTGGATTTGGGTCCGAGTGACGAATATGCACTGCCGTCCCTGGATTTGCTGCTTACCATGGAAACCCGGTCGGCAACCAGCGCGGATGCGGATTCCCTGGCCGAGAATGCACGGCTGCTGGAATCGGTACTGGAAGATTTCGGCGTTCAGGGCGAAGTGGTCAAAGTAAGGCCCGGTCCGGTGGTTACCCTGTACGAATTCGAGCCGGCACCCGGCATAAAAGCGTCCCGCGTTATTGGGCTTGCCGATGATATCGCCCGGTCGATGAGCGCCATTTCGGTCCGTGTCGCCGTTATCCCCGGCCGCAGCGTGATGGGCATAGAGCTGCCCAATGCTTACCGCGAGACCGTGTCCCTGCGCGAGCTGCTGTCCTCGAAGGATTTTGAGCGCACCACATCGAAGCTCTCTTTGGTACTGGGCAAGGATATCGGCGGCACGCCGGTCATCACCGATCTTGCCCGGATGCCGCATTTACTGATCGCCGGCACCACCGGGTCCGGCAAATCGGTTGCCATTAATACCATGATTACCTCGCTGCTCTATCATTTGTCGCCGGAGCAATGCCGCGTCGTCATGATCGATCCCAAGATGCTCGAGCTGTCGGTTTACGACGGCATCCCGCATCTTTTATGCCCCGTGGTAACCGACCCCAAGAAGGCGGTG
>Ga0315338_1002995_pt1 | contig 15502 bp, 17 predicted proteins | sample ASW8metaG_FD_204518 | JGI IMG/M metagenome (GOLD analysis project Ga0315338, IMG submission 204518) | Ammonia-oxidizing marine archaeal communities from Monterey Bay, California, United States - ASW #8 | ecosystem: Environmental > Aquatic > Marine > Coastal | place: USA: California | collected... | reverse complement strand
CCCAGTGCGAGACCGGGCCGGCGATGCCCTCGATGTCGGCGGTCAGCGGCGCGTCGTATTCGATGTGGTAGGTCGCGTGCTCGCCGATGATATTGACCATCGGCGAATTCGCCTTCTTCGCGTTGTGCAAATTGGCGACCGCGTTGCCGAGGCCGGGCCCGAGATGCAGCAGGGTCGAGGCAGGCGTACCGGTCATCCGGGCATAGCCATCGGCCGCGCCCGACGCGACACCCTCGAACAGGCACAGAAAACAGTTCATGCCGTCGACCTTATCGAGCGCAGCGACGAAATGCATCTCCGAGGTCCCGGGGTTGGTGAAGCAGACATCCACCCCGCCCTTGACCATCGTCCGCACAAGACTTTCCGCACCGTTCATGTCGTCGCTCCTTTGAGAAATGCGTGCCGGCCGGCACGGCTTACCAATTGCATCGCGGAGCCGGACGTGTCAAACCGACCGGGCGAATCTTGAGCATTTTCTGGGTGAAAAATGGGCGATTGGCTGACCTTTCATGTCGCGGCACTGGTGCTGACCGCTGCACCGTTTGGCGGCATGATCTTCTTCATGGGTGTGTTCGCGCCTGCCGTCTTCCGTTTCCTGCCGCGTGAGGACGCCGCGCCCTTCATGCGCGCGCTGTTCCCGGTTTATTTCCGGGTGATGGGAATTGCGACTGCGCTGCCCGTATTGTTCCTGTTGGCGTTTCCGAGCTACCGGCCCGAAGCGCTGACCCTGCTCGCCGTCGCCGCGATCTTCTTCGCGCAGCGCTACGCTTTGCTGCCGGCGTTGAACCGCCATCGCGAGGCGGGCAATGAGGCGCGCGCGACCAAGCTGCACCGGCTCAGCGTCGTCGTTCATCTGGCGCAGTGGATCGCTGTTGCGGTGATCCTGGTGCGGCTCTCGGTCTGATGAACGGCCCCGGGTTGATTGTCGCCGCACCGGCCAGCGGCAGCGGCAAGACGGTCGTCACACTCGGTCTGCTGCGCGCCTTTCGGCGGGCGGGTGTCGCGATCGCATCAGCGAAAGCGGGACCCGACTATATCGATCCGGCCTTCCACGCGGCCGCGTCCGGTGCGGACTGCGTCAATCTCGATGGCTGGGGCATGCGGGACCAAACGCTGGCGGGTCTGGCGGGCAACCTCGGACAAGATACCGAACTTGTAATTTGTGAAGGTGTCATGGGCCTGTTTGACGGTGCAGTAGACGGCACTGGATCAACCGCCGACCTCGCCGCGCGGACGGGCTGGCCGGTCGTGCTGGTGATCGATGTCGGCGGACAGGCGGCGTCCGCCCTCGCGGTCTATGAAGGGTTCGCCCGGCACCGTCCGGACGTGGCGATCGTTGGCGTGATCTGCAATCGGGTCGGCGGGCCTGGCCACGAGCGTATCCTGCGCGAGGCGTTCGCGGCGGCGTCGCCCGACTTTCTTGGGTTTCTACCGCGCAATCCGGCGCTGAGCCTGCCGGACCGGCACCTCGGCCTTGTCCAGGCTCGGGAGCATGCGGCACTGGAGGAATTCCTCGATAGCGCGGGTGAACATATTGCCGATCACCTTGACCTAGACGCGCTGCGCACCGCCGCGCGGCCCGGTCTGCGCGCGCGCGGAACGGCGACGCTTCTACCGCCCCTGGGACATCGCATCGCCGTCGCGCGCGACGACGCGTTTGCATTCACCTACACGGCGATGCTGCAAGGCTGGCGAAACGACGGCGCGTCGATTTCTTTTTTCTCACCGCTCTCCGATGAAGGGCCGGCGGCCGATGCGGATGCGGTCTACTTGCCCGGCGGGTATCCCGAACTGCATGCCGGACGCCTGGCCGCGAATGGTTGCTTCCGAGACGGGTTGGCCGCGGCGGCGTCACGAAGCGCGTCGATCTATGGCGAGTGTGGGGGCTACATGGCGCTGGGCGCCGGGCTGGTCGATGGCGAGGGGGTAAGGCATGAAATGGCCGGGTTGCTGGGGTTGGAAACTTCGTTCGCGGACCGCCGCCTGCATCTCGGCTACCGGCGTCTCCGGACGACCCGGCGATCCGGGCTTGGTGAATCGGGTTTGCGGTTCCGGGGGCATGAATTCCATTACGCATCGGTCCTCGAGGAAGGCCGGGGCGATCCGCTGTTCCATGCCGAGGACGCGCGCGGCGAAAACGGCGGGCCTCGCGGGTTGGTATCGGGGACGGTCGCCGGATCCTTCGTTCATCTGATAGATTGCGAAGCATGACCGCGGACGACACGCCGTTCTGGAAGACCAAGAAGCTGCGCCAGATGTCCCAGCAGGAATGGGAATCCCTGTGCGACGGCTGCGGGCAATGCTGCATGCACAAGCTGGAAGACGAGGACACCGGCGAGATCGCGCTGACCGACGTGGCATGCCGCTATCTCGATCTCGAAGGCTGCCACTGCAGCGACTACGCCAACCGTAAGAAGAACGTACCGGACTGCGTGCAGCTGTCGCCGGGCAAGGCGACCCGCCTGCGCTGGCTGCCGGAATCCTGCGCCTATCGATTGGTCGCGAACGGCGACGATTTGGCCTGGTGGCACCCGCTGGTATCCGGCGATCCGGAGACGGTGCACGAGGCGGGAATCTCGGTACGCGGCGGCGCGGTATCGGAAGACGATGTCGACGATCTGGAGCAGCATGTCGTCGATTGGATCAATGATGGCGCCGTCCCGTTCGGCGCCTCGCTGCGGGCGCGTCTGGGATTGAAGCGGTGACCGGCAGAACCGTCACCCTTTCGCTCGAAGGACGCGCGGTTGATCTGGCGGTGCGGCGCAGCGCGCGAGCCCACAATATCGCCCTTCGGATCGATCCGGCGAAGCAAACGCCGGAGCTGGTCCTGCCGGCTGGGGTCAGCCAAGAGGAAGGGTTGGACTTCGTGCGCAGCCGGGCGCGATGGTTGCTCGACCGGCTCGCGGCGCTCCCACCGCACGTTCCGTTTTGCGATGGTGCGGACTTGCCGCTGCGGGACCGCCCGCATGTGATCGTTCACGACCCGGCGGGCCGCCGCGGCGTAACGGTGGAAGACGCCCGCATCGTCGTCTCCGGGCGCGTTGAGCATCTTTCCCGGCGGCTGCACGACTGGCTGCGTCGGGAGGCGCATGCCGCAATTGCGCCGGAAGTTCGCGACAAAGCCCAGGCACTGGGACGCGTGCCGGGCAGGATCACGATCCGCAACCAGAGGAGCCGCTGGGGCAGCTGCGCGCGAAGCGGCAATCTATCGTTCAATTGGCGGCTTATCCTGGCACCGGACTCAACTCTCGATTACGTCGTCGCCCATGAAGTCGCGCATTTGGCCGTGCCGAATCATTCCGCCGTCTTCTGGCGGGCCGTTGACGGCCTAACACCGCATGCCGACGCGGGCAGGAAATGGTTGCGCCAAAATGGCGACCGGCTGTTCCGATACGGTTAGGCAAAAGGTTCGATTGTTTCCAAAAAATCGAGTACCGCACTGAAAAAAAAGGCATTGCGGAAGAAATTGGATCGCCGTATGAAGGACCATGCAAAGGATTCGTCCCTTTACGCGCGCGATCGACCGGCTCAACAAGGTCGGATTACGCCCGACCCGTCAGCGGTTGGCCTTGGCGAAACTTCTGTTTGAAGACGGCAATCGCCACATCACCGCCGAGCAGCTTCATCGCGAGGTCGGCAACGCGAATGTGAAAGTCTCGCTTGCAACGGTCTACAACGCGCTGAAACAGTTCACCGCGGCCGGATTGCTGCGCGAAGTGGCGGTCGAGGCAGGACGATCATATTTCGACACCAACACGGTGCAACACCACCACTTCTTCAATGACGATACCGGCGAGTTGCGGGATATTCCGGGCGATTCCGTCGTCCTTTCGGCATTGCCGGAAGTGCCCGAGAACACCGTGATCGGGGCCGTAAACGTGGTCGTACACGTCAGGAATAAGTGAGAATTGTTCTCAATTATCCAAAGAGATATTTTCTTTTTTAAAATCATTCTAGTAAATTGACTCGAGGCACGGCTTCGGCCATATAAATTGCCTCACGAAAGAGGATTCGAGATGGTCGCCTGGGCGTGCCATCATCGCCTCCGGCCCGGCTTTGCCCTGGAGCCGCTGGCCGTTCCGACGATCAGGGCGCGGATTGTTTAAAGGAGGGAGAACTTATGTCTTTGAAAGGCAGCAAGACCGAAGAAAATCTAAAGGCCGCATTCGCGGGCGAGAGCCAGGCCAACCGGCGCTACCTGTATTTCGCGCAAAAGGCCGACGTCGAAGGCTATAACGATGTCGCGACCGTGTTCCGGTCGACGGCCGAAGGCGAAACCGGACATGCGCATGGCCATCTCGAGTTTCTCGAGGAAACCGGCGACCCGGCGACGGGCGAGCCGATCGGCGGCACGGGCCTCAACCTGAAGGCGGCGATCGCCGGCGAGACGCACGAATACACGGACATGTATCCGGGTATGGCGCGGACGGCGCGCGACGAGAACTTTGAAGAAATCGCCGAGTGGTTCGAGACCTTGGCGAAGGCCGAGAAGAGCCATGCCGGCCGTTTCCAGCGCGCACTGGATACGCTGGACGACTAAGCGTTGACGATCCGCCGCCCGTGACCGGATGGATCGCGGGCGGCCGGGTCTTTTCTACAAGGACTGAGCGATGAGTGAAGGCAGCCTTGAGGCGCCCATACGCCACCCGCTGGCCTGGCAGGATGACGCCTTCTATGACGAAGCGGCGCTCGACGAAGAGTTGCGGCGTGTCTTCGACATCTGTCATGGCTGCCGGCGCTGCTTTAATTTGTGTGACAGCTTCCCACGCCTGTTCGATCTGATCGACGAGTCCGACAGCGGCGAACTGGATACGGTCGCCTCGTCGGGCTTCAAGCCCATCGTGGACGCCTGCACGCTGTGCGACATGTGCTTCATGACGAAGTGCCCCTACGTGCCGCCGCATGAATTCAATCTCGATTTTCCGCATTTGATGCTGCGCCATAGGGCGATTGAGCACCGCAAGGGCGAGGTGCCCTGGACGTCCAAACAGATGGCGCAGACCGACCGTAACGGACGGTTGGCGAAGCCGCTGGCGCCGCTGGCGAATTGGGCGCTGAACGAATCCAACAGTCTAACCCGTACTGCTATGCAGACGGTTGCGGGTGTGCATAAGGACGCGGCCCTGCCGCGTTTCAATAGCCGCACGCTCGAAGACGAAGTCGCGCCGGATCGGGTCTCCGACGCGCCGGCGCAAGGCCGCAAGGCCGTGCTGTACGCGACCTGTTACGGCAATTTCAACAATCCGGAAATCGGCCGCGCAGCACGCGGCATTCTGGCGCGCAACGGCGTGGAAACCGAAGTCGTGCATCCGTCCTGCTGCGGCATGCCCCTGCTCGAACAGGGCGATATCGGCGGTGTCGCGGAAAAAGCCCGCGAGGTGGCGGCGGCCTTCGCGCCCTGGATCGACAAGGGATACGACATCGTCGCGCTGATGCCGTCCTGTGCGCTAATGCTGAAATTCGAATGGCCGCTGATCCTGCCGGACGACCCGGCGATTAAGAAATTGAGCGAAGCGACAAAGGATATCACGGAGTACATCGTCGACATCGCCAAGACCGAAGGATTGGCGGACGGGCTAAGACCACTCGGCGGCAAGGTCGCGGTGCATCTTGCATGCCATGCGCGGGCCCAGAATATGGGCGCGAAGGCGGCGGAACTAATGCGGTTGCTCCCCGACGCGGAGGTACAGGTGATCGAGCGCTGTTCGGGCCATGGCGGCTCTTGGGGCGTTATGAAGGAAAACTTCGACGTCGCGCTCAAGGTCGGCAAGCCCGTAGCGCGGCAAATTAAAAAGGATGCGCCGCAATTCTACGTCTCCGAATGCCCGCTTGCGGGGATGCATATCGGCCAGGGGGTCGAAAGAGTCGATGGCGATGTGCCGGAAACCGCGGCGCACCCGGTGGTGCTGTTCGCCCGGGCGTACGGCATCGCGGTCTGAGGAAGAATCCGATGGGAAAGCCAGAAATAACCCGGGCCGATATCATGGCGATCGGGGATTTTGAGAAGATCCGCGCGGCGAAGCGTAAGGAAATCGTCGCCTTGAAACGGCCGCGCCGGATCGAAGTCGGACCCGTGGCGGCCTGCTACTTCGAGTCCTACGACACGATGTGGTGGCAGATCCATGAGATGCTGTACATCGAGAAGGGCGGCGAGGAACAGGTTGCAGACGAGCTAGCGGCCTATAATCCGTTGATCCCCAACGGTCGCGAACTGGTCGCCACGGTCATGTTCGAAATCAACGATGAAGAGCGCCGCCGTGTCCTTCTCGCCCGTCTTGGGGGCGTCGAAGAATCCATGTTCATCCGGATTGGCGATAGCGAAGTCCGGGGTGTGTCGGAGGCCGATCTCGATCGGACGACGGCAAGCGGCAAGGCGTCCTCGGTCCAGTTCATTCACTTTCCGTTCACGGACGACCAAGCATGTGCCTTTTGTCAGCCGGGTTGTCAGGTGATCATCGGATTCGAGCATGAAGCCTATGGTCACATGACGGTCATTTCGGAAGAGTCGCGCACGGCCCTCGCTGCCGATTTCGCGGACTGAACCGCTAAAACTTATTCGATGACTTCCTTGGCGCGCAGGCCCCAGAGGCCATTCTGCCGCACCCAGCCGGAATAGGCGCCGACCTCTACCTCGCACCATTGGCCGTTGCAGCTTTCGATCTTCGCGACGATCCCCGGCGCCATTTGCGCAACCGCCGGTGCGGTATCGCTCGAACCGCGCCGCAGCGTCCTGGCCTTTTGGATGATAACGATGCTCCGCTTGGCTGACAGCATCGCCCGGTGCACCCAACCTTCCGCGCCTTCGGAGTCGCGAATTTTCCGCCAACTCTCAAATTCCGCCGTGATCGCGACCGGCAGCTGCTTGCGGACGAAAACCCATTTGACGGGGTAGCGCACGCCCGGCCCGGCCCGGACATTGACCTCGTCGGCGCGCAGGGAGGCGAACCGGATAGGCGCATCCTGGGTTTTTTTCCCGGCTTGCGCGGCCGCATCGCGGGGCGACGCTTCGAACAAGGAGAATATAAGCAAGACAATTAGAATGGCGCGGAGCATCGTTCGCTACGTTCGACTGTTGTGACAATTTAATAAACGTTTGTAACGGCGATTGGTCAAGGCGGGACATCGCGAAATGGAGCTAGTACAATTGTCAGCCTCAGGGACAAGGAACGGCCATGACCACGACAAAACCACTCGTCATCGTGACGCGCAAACTTCCCGATGCGATCGAAACACGGATGATGGAATTGTTCGAGGTGCGTCTCAATCTGGACGACGCGGCCCTGTCGCGGGCCGAGATCGCCGCCGCCATGCAAGAAGCCGACATACTTGTCCCGACGGTGACCGATCGGATCGATGCCGCGCTGATCAACGAGGCCGGTGATAGGCTCAAGCTGATCGCCAGCTTCGGGACGGGGGTGGACAATATCGACCTGGATGCCGCGAACAAGCGCTCGATCATGGTCACCAATACGCCGGGTGTCCTGACCGAGGACACCGCGGACATGACGATGGCGCTAATCCTGGCCGCGCCGCGCCGTTTAGTGGAAGGGGAGCGGATGGTCCGCGCCGGCGAATGGACCGGCTGGACGCCGACCTTCATGCTGGGACATCGCATCTGGGGCAAACGGCTCGGGATCATCGGCATGGGCCGGATCGGACAGGCGGTGGCGCGGCGCGCCCGCGGTTTCGGTCTGTCCGTGCATTACCATAACCGGCGGCGCGTGCATGAAGAGATCGAGGCCGAACTCGAGGCGACCTATTGGGAGAGCCTCGACCAGATGCTCTCCCGCATGGATATCGTCTCCGTCAACTGCCCGCACACGCCGGCGACGTTTCATTTGTTGTCGCGGCGGCGTCTGCAGCTGTTGAAGAGCGACGCCTATCTCGTCAACACCAGCCGCGGCGAAGTAATCGACGAAGGGGCGCTTACACAGCTGCTGACCGACGGCGCCATCGCGGGAGCCGGGCTCGATGTGTATGAGAACGAACCGGCGATCAATCCGAAGCTCGTTGCGCTGGACAATGTCGTTCTGTTGCCGCATATGGGCTCTGCGACGATCGAAGGCAGGATTGCCATGGGCGAGAAGGTCGTCATCAACATCAAGACCTTTATCGACGGCCACAATCCCCCGGACCGAATCATCGAAACGATGTTCTAACGCGGCGGCGTGTCGCGCTGCTTGGAGTGACCCGCAATGCCCGTGCAACGCCAGTGGCTGGCGGCGCGTCTGCGTCGCCACCTCGCGGAGCTCATGAGGCTCGCCGCGCCGGTGGTCGTCACGCGCGCGGGTATCTTGACCATGGCCGTTGCGGACGCGGCTATGCTCGGCCGGACGACCGTCGAGCAGGTGGCCTTTCACGGGCTTGCCATCGCGCCGTTCATCGTGATTACCGTGACGGGGATCGGTCTGCTGTTTGGGACTGTGGTGTTGACCAGCCATGCGGTAGGCCGCGAACAGTTTGCGGAATGCGGGCCGATTTGGCGGCGGTCTTTGCCTTACGCGGCTATGCTCGGTCTCGGCGCGGCGGTCCTTTGCCAGTTCGGCACGCCATTCTTTCTGTTCACGGCGCAGCCGCCGGAAATCGCGGAAGGGGCTGGCCGGGTCGTCGCAATCCTCGGCTTGGGTGCTCCCGGCACGCTTCTGTTCTACACGACGGCGTATTTCCTCGAAGGGCTGCGGCGTCCTTTGCCTGCGATGGCCGTGATGATCGCCGCCAATCTGCTCAACATTCTGTTCAACTGGATGTTTATCTTCGGCAATGCCGGGTTTCCCGCGTTGGGGGCGGAAGGTGCTGCGATCGCCACGACCTTGGTTCGCAGCGCGATGGCCGTCCTGTTGATCGCCTATGTTTGGTGGATGGGTGACCGCGACCGGTATGCGGTTCGCAGCGCGCTCGGGCACGGCTGGTGGGGCGCTGGCGCGGCGCATCGGCGGTTCGGCTATGCTTCGGGAACGAGCTACGGCATCGAATCCATCGCGTTCGGCGCGATTAGTTTCTACGCTGGGATCTTGGGCGCGATGGCGCTGGCGGCCTATACGATGCAGCACATCGTTTTCGCCCTCGTCTTCATGGTCGCGCTGGGCATCGCGTCGGCCACCAGCGTCAGGGTCGGAATCGCCCATGGCCGCGGAGATAAGTCGGATCGGGCCTTGGCCGGCTGGACGGGTCTGGGTCTCGTGGCGCTCGTGCTCGGCGCCTGCGGTGGCGGGTTGCTGCTATGGCCTGCTCAGATCGCCGCCCTGCTGACCACTGATCCTGCGCTCGTCGCCGCGACGGCACCATTGATCGCGCTGTCCGCTTATGCCCTGGTAGCCGATGGCGGGCAAGTGGTCATGGTAAGCGCCTTGCGCGGTGCCGGCGAAACCTGGGTGCCGACGGCGATGCACATCGTCTCTTATTTCGGCGTGATGATTCCCGGCTGCTGGATCCTTGCTTTTCCGATGGAGTTTGGCGTAGCTGGTTTGGTCGGCGGAATCGTACTCGCCAGCATAGTCTCGGTGTCCTTGGTGTCGTTTCGCTTTTGGCAAATTTCCATGCGCTAAGATTGTTCTATCGCCTCTACCGACGTAATCGTCGGCTGGCTGCCGCACAACGGGCAGGCCGGATCCGGCGGCACCTTGATCTTGCGAAATGTTGTGTTCAACGCGTCATAGAGCAGCAAGTTGCCGGCCAGACTTTCGCCCAGCCCCAGCAGTTCCTTCAGCACTTCGGTCGCCTGCGCGGTGCCGATAACCCCTGCAATCGATCCGAAGATGCCAGCAGTCTCGCAGCTCGCCCTCATGCTTGGCGGAGGCGGATTGGGGAACAGGCACCGGTAACAGGGGTTGTCGCCGCCCAGATGCGACTTAAAGGTGGCGAGCTGCCCTTCGAAGCGTTGTAGTGCACCCGCGACCAGCGGCACGCCCGCCAGATGGCAGGCATCGTTGACCAGATAGCGCGTGGCGAAATTGTCGCAGCCGTCGGCGACAAGATCGTATTCGCCTATCAAGGTCATCGCATTCTCCGCGGTCAGCTTCTCCTTGTGCGCACGCACGACGATCTCCGGATTAACGGCGCGGATCGCCTCGATTGCGCTGTCAACTTTCGAGACGCCGACCCGGACCGTCGCGTGCAGGATCTGGCGCTGCAAATTGCTGATATCGACCGTGTCGAAGTCGATTATGCCCAAGGTGCCGACGCCGGCCGCGGCCAGGTACAACAGGACCGGTGAGCCGAGGCCGCCGGCGCCGACGACCAGGACCTTGGCGTTGAGCAACTGCAGTTGCCCTTCCTCGCCCACCTCGTCGAGAATGATGTGGCGGGCGTACCGCAGGAGCTGATCGTCGGTAATCTCCTGATGCAACGTCATGTCAGACTCCCTCGAACAGCGGCGTGGAAAGGTACCGTTCCGCAAAAGACGGGATTACGATAAGGACTCGCTTGCCTGCCATGTCCGGCCGCTCGGATAATTCGAGCGCCGCCGCGACGGCGGCGCCGGATGAAATACCGACCGGGATGCCTTCGATTCGCGCCATTAACCGCGCCGTGCGAAAAGCGGTTTCGTTGGCGATTGATATGACTTCGTCGACTAAAGATATATCCAGATTATCCGGGATGAAGCCGGCGCCGATGCCTTCGATCCGATGCGTCCCGGGGGCGCCGCGGGCCAGGACCGCGCTGTCTTCCGGTTCGACGGCGATCATGCGGAAATCCGGATTCCGCTCCTTTATATAACCGGCACAGCCGGTCACGGTGCCGCCGGTGCCGACCCCGGCAATCATCATGTCGAGCTCGCCGCCGGTGTCGCGCCAGATCTCTGTTGCGGTCGTCGCCCGATGGATTTCCGGGTTGGCCGCATTGCTGAACTGTTGCGGGATGACGGCGTCGCCCAACGCCGCCACGACTTCGTCGGCGCGGGCGATTGCGCCGTGCATGCCTTGTCTCGCGGGCGTCAGATCGATCTCCGCACCGAGGAGCAGCAGCATCTTGCGCCGCTCCATCGACATAGATTCGGGCATGGTCAGGATCAGCCGGTAACCTTTCACCGCGCACGCAAAGGCCAGCGCGATACCCGTATTGCCGGACGTCGGCTCGACGATCACGGTTTCGGGGCCGATCTTGCCCTCATTCTCAAGTGCTTCGATCATAGCCAATCCGATGCGGTCCTTGACCGAGCCCATGGGATTAAAGAATTCGAGCTTGGCCAATAAATCCGTCTCGACACCGGCGTGCGCAACCAGCCGCGACAGGCGCACAATGGGAGTAGCCCCGATAGTGTCGAGAATATTGTCGTAAATTCGGCCGCGAAATTCGCCGTGTGCACCAGCCATGTCGTTCCAGCCGCTCCTAATCAATCGTGAATTCGCGGCTCAGCTAGATCATAAAGTCGAACATGTCCGATGCGGAACACTGGACCCCGGCGGCACGAGCCCGGGTGCAAAGGTCCTCGATACTGACCTCGTCGAGGCGCTGCATCGCCGCTTCCTGCAGTTCGAGCCACAGTGGGTATAGTACGGCGCGACCCAGTTCCGAGCCACCGGGTTCCTCGAGCGGGTCCGCGGTCCCTTCCATCTGGTCGACGATGCGGGTGATTTCTCCCAACGAAATGCGGCGCCGTTCCCGGGCGAGCCGATATCCGCCTCGCGGGCCGCGAACGCCGCGCAGGACTTCGGCTTTCACCAGATTCTGCAGGACCTGTTCCAGGTAGCGTCGGGGAATGCCCTGCCGTTGCGCGATTTCCTTGCTCTGAACCGGCGCGTCGGACGCGTTGTAGGCGATGTCGACGACGGCATCGATTGCGAATATCAGTTTCTTGGTCAGCCGCAGCATCGTTTTCAAACGCCTCCTGTTCCCGTCGAGCCGTATCCTCCGGCGCCCCGCACCGTTTCCGGCAGTTCTTCGCGTTCCTCCCACTGCAATCGCGTTACCGGTGCGACGATCATCTGGGCGATCCGCATGCCGCGCGAAATTTCAAATGATTCGGCGCCCAGATTGATCAGAACGACGCCAACTTCGCCGCGATAATCGGCATCGACTGTTCCCGGGCTGTTCAGCACGGTGATCCCGTTCTTCAATGCCAAACCGGAGCGCGGCCGAACCTGCGCTTCGTGACCGCTCGGCAATGCGATGGCCAAACCGGTAGGCACCAGACTCCGTTCGCCCGGCGCCAGGGTGCGCGGCGCATCGATTGCGGCCAGCAGGTCCAGCCCGGCGCTGTCGGTGGTCGCATATTCGGGTAGCGGCAAGTCCGCACCGTGCGGAAGCCGCTTTACGGCAACCGTAATTTCGCTCATGCGCGACCGCCGAAGTGACTGCCGATCCGCGAAACCAGTCTCTCGGCGACCGCGTCCTTGGTCATCGTCGGCCAATGTTCGACGGTATCCGCCCGATCGACGAATTGGATCGTGTTGGCGTCGCCGCCGAAGGTTCCGGTTTGCGGCGACACGTCGTTGGCGAGGATCCAGTCGGTGTTCTTGGCCTTGCATTTGGTTTGCGCGTTGGCGACGACGTTCTCGGTCTCCGCCGCGAAACCGACCACTAAATCGGGTCGTTTGTTGCCTGCCTTGGCCAGTGTCCGCAGAATGTCGGGGTTTTCCGCCAACTCAAGCGGTGGCGGTCCGTTACCGTTCTTCTTGAGCTTCTGTGACGCGGCCGCAGCGACTCGCCAGTCCGAGACGGCGGCGACGCAGACCGCGATCTGCGCCGGCAGCGCTTGTTCGCATGCCGCCAGCATATCGCGCGCCGATTCGACCTTGACCATGGTGACGCCGGCTGGATCCGGTAAGGCGGTGGGTCCGCTGACAAGAACGGTATCGGCACCGTTGCGGGCCAGTGCGGCGGCAATCGCATGGCCTTGTTTTCCAGACGAACGATTGGCGATGTAGCGGACCGGGTCGATTGCTTCGTGTGTCGGCCCGCTGGTAACGATGGCGCGCCGGCCCGCCAGTAGGCCCGATTTGGGGACCAGGTGCTCCGTGATCGCTGCGACGACGTCCTCGACCTCGCTCATCCGACCAAACCCGTACTCGCCGCAAGCCATGTTGCCCTCGACCGGTCCGACACGCATGACGCCACGCGCCTCCAATGTGGCGATGTTCGCCTCGGTCGCGGCGTGCTCCCACATGCGCACGTTCATCGTCGGTACGACCATCACCGGTTTGTCGGTCGCCAGCAGGGCCGTCGTTGCCAAATCGCTCGCCAATCCATTTGCCATGCGAGCCAGGATATCGGCGCTGGCGGGTGCGACGACCAGCAGGTCGGCTTCGCGCGACAAATTGATGTGGCCCATTTCCGCTTCGTCGGTGAGCGAAAAGATATCCTGATAGACCTTCTCTTCGCTTAGGGCCGAAACCGACAGCGGCGTTACGAACTGCGCACCGCCTTTGGTCAGTACGCAGCGCACCGAAGCGCCTTGCTCGCGCAAACGTCGGATCAGGTCCAGTGACTTAAAGGCGGCGATGCCGCCCGAAATAATCAAGAGGATACGCCTGCCCTGTAGGACCATGGTGTCACCGGCAATATTTACAGATTGAAAGCTGTATTTAATGTAGCGTGGCGTACGTTTGATTCAACAGTTCATTTCTGTGTTTGGAGACCTACAGGTTTGCGAGCAGCAAAATGCAGACGATTGCGATCAAGCCGTACAGCACCCAATTGGACCGCAATCCGCTAGACGGCGCATCGCCATAGCGGGAACCGAGCGGCTGTCCGCCACTGAGTGCTTCGGCCACTGCCTCGGCGCGACCGAGCAGTTGCGGCAATTGTTCCAGTTTTGAAACGGTATCGGTCACCATGTCGCGGACACGCGCCTCGGGTCCGCGGTTGATGACAATCCATTCCTCGATCATTGGCCGCGCGAGCGCCCACATGTTGACCGACGGGTCGAGGGTCCGCCCGACACCCTCCGCGACGAGCATGGTTTTCTGCAGCAGCAAGAGCTGCGGCTGAGCCTCCATCTCGAATGTCTCGGTTACCTGGAAGAGGTGGGCCAAAAGGTGCGCCAGGGAAATTTCATGCAGCGGCTTGCCCAATATGGGCTCGCCGATTGCCCGGATCGCTTGCGTGAAGGCGCCGACCGATTTCCGGGCCGGTACATATCCGGCTTCGAAATGCACTTCCGCGACACGTTTGTAGTCGCGGTCGAGGAATCCGATCAGCATGTCCGCCAGATAGTTCCGCGTCTTCCTGTCGAGTCGTCCCATGATGCCGAAATCGACCGGACATAATGTGCCGTCGGAGGCGACGAACATATTGCCGGGATGGATATCGGCATGGAAGAACCCGTCACGGAATACCTGGTTGAAGAAGGATTCGGCCGACCGCCGTAATATATCTCGCGGTGCGAACCCGGCCTCCTCCAGCGTCGCAATATCGTCGATACGGGTGCCCTCAATCCGCTCCAGGGTCATGACCCGCCGTCCCGTCAGCACCCAGTCGATTTTCGGAACACGGAAGCCGGTATCGTTTTCCGAATTCTCGCGCAATTCGGAAGCGGCCGCCGCTTCGAGCCGCAAATCCATTTCGATATGAACCGATGCCTCAAACGTACGCACAACCTCCAGAGGCCGCAGCCGCCGCAAAGCCGGTTTTACACGTTCCACCATGCGCGCGAGCCACAAAAACAGGTCGATATCCTGACGGAACCGGGCCTCGATACCGGGCCGCAACACCTTGACCGCGACTTTCTCGCCTTCATGGGTCTCGGCGAAATGAACTTGGGCGATGGACGCCGCCGCGACGGGAGTGTCGTCGAAACTGGCGAAAAGGTCTTCGACCGGCGCCGCCAGTTCGTGTTCGATCGTCTCGCGCGCGACGAGTCCCGAAAACGGCGGCAGGCGATCCTGCAATTTCGCCAAATCGTCCGCAATTTCCTCGCCGGTCAGGTCAGGCCGCACGGATAGCGCCTGTCCAAGCTTGATGAAACTTGGTCCCAACTCTTCCAACGCCGCCGAAAGCCGCTCACCGGGCCGTCCGGGCACTTCGCGTCGCGAAATGCGTTTGGCGAACCAGACGATACTCGGCGCGACACCCATCCTTTCCAATGGAAACAACGCGTCGTGGCGCGCGAAGGTCCGGGCAATGCCGATTAGGCGCGCGGGGCTAGCGAATAAACCAAACATTGCGCCGCCTTCAGATACGCCATGCGGCGTGGATTGCGGCAATACCGCCGGACAAATTTTGTACCGAAACCCGCCCAAGCCCGGCTTTGGCGATCCGTTCGCTCAAACCCGCCTGGTCGGGAAACTTGCGGATGCTCTCCGCCAGATATTGGTACGCGTCCGCGTCGCCAGCGACGCGCGCACCCAACCGCGGCAAGATTGAAAACGAATAACGATCGTAAAGACCCGACAGCAAGGGAAGCACGACCTTGCTGAACTCCAGGCAAATGAACCGGCCACCGGGTTTGAGCACCCGCCGCGCCTCCCGAAGTGCCCGGTCAATGTCCGTCACGTTCCGCAAGCCGAAGGCAATCGTATAGGCGTCCATCGCCGCATCGGGCAGGGGAAGCGATTGCGCATCA
>Ga0315338_1002994_pt1 | contig 15511 bp, 9 predicted proteins | sample ASW8metaG_FD_204518 | JGI IMG/M metagenome (GOLD analysis project Ga0315338, IMG submission 204518) | Ammonia-oxidizing marine archaeal communities from Monterey Bay, California, United States - ASW #8 | ecosystem: Environmental > Aquatic > Marine > Coastal | place: USA: California | collected... | reverse complement strand
TCCTTGTAGGTCAGCTCGTCCGCATTTTCCTTGTGCGCCGCCAGCAATTCGGAAGTGAAGTCGTCGGCCGGATGCACCATTCGGTGTTTCACGAAAGACACGCAATAGCGCCAATAGGCGAGCATCTTCTCCGCAATATCGACCTGCTCCGCATCTGTCGTCTTGCCCCAGGTAAAGGCGAGCCGGTTGGTGGTCCATTCCTTTAGCCTGCGGTCGTCCTCTTCAGGAAATCCGATGAAGCGGAAAATCGTCTCACCCGGCAGCGGATGCCCGATAAGCTTGACGAACTCCGCAGGTGAACCTGCCGCCCGCATCTCGTCCACCATCGTCTCGCAGCGCCGCCGGATAAACGGTTCCATTACCCGCATGCGCCGGCTCGAAAAACCCGCCATGGTGTGTTTTCGGATGCGCGTGTGGTCCGGCCGCGCCCGGTTCGACATCACCTTGATCGGGTTGTAGTCACGCGCATACAGCACCTTGGCCGCCGCCTCGCAGATCGGCAACACCGGGTCCTGTACGTTCTCGGACGAGAAGACGTCGGCATTGCGGAACACCTCGGAGACATCCTCCATGCGTGTCAGCACCAAATAGCCGAGTTTCTCCGAATAAAACACTGGCGACTCGCCGCGCAGCTTCGCCAGCTCCGCATAGGGATCCTGCATATAGTCTTCGGCGAAGGTCGAAAAACTTTGGTTGACCGGACAGCCTTCGGGCGCCGGCGCGATCTCCGAACGGATCTTGTGGTAGGCGCTGTCGGCCATGGGAATCACTCGCTCAAGTATCTTCAATCGCGAGAGTTATAGCGCGAAATGGCTTTTATCCGAACGCAAACCCCGCATAGCCGTCCGCCACGACTTCCTCGCATTTGCGGCAGTATTCCGGGAAGCCGCCGTAATATGGCATGAAAACGCGCGCCTTACCGTGCACGTTGGCGCCGAGATACCAGCTGTCGGTCGTCGTCTTGATGCCGATTTCGGCGACGTCCTGATTGTGCTGCCACCAGGTCTGTTCGGCCGCGGGCTCGGCTTCGATAGCGGTGTAGTTGCGGTCCTGCATGTAGGCGAGGCAGTCGGTAATCCAGTCGACATGCTGCTCGATGGTCGGGATCATGTTGGTGAAGACCGAGGGACTGCCCGGTCCCGTAACCGTGAACAGGTTCGGAAAATCGGCCATGGCAAGGCCGAGATAGCTAATTGGACCGTCGGCCCAGCGTTCGCGCAGGCTGGCGTCTTCCTTGCCCCTGATGTCGACGGCGGTCAGTGCACCGGTCATGGCGTCGAAACCTGTGGCCACCACCAGCGCGTCTATCTCGAAATCCCGGCCGTGCGCGTGCACCGCGTTAGCGGTGACCGCCTCGATCGGGTTGTCGCGCACGTCGATCAACTGCACCGTGGGCTTGTTGTAGGTGGCGTAGTAGTTGCTGTCGATACAAAGACGCTTTCCACCGATGATGTTCTTCGGGCAGAGCGTTTCAGCCGTCTCGGGATCGTCGACGATCTCGCGGATCTTGCCGCGCACGAAGTCGGCCGCCGAGTCGTTCGACGCCTTGTCGAGCATTAGGTCGCCATAGGCCCCCATGAAGTTGAGCCCGCCGGCGGCCCATCGTTTCTCGTACTCGGCCTGGAGCTCTTCCGGCGTCGCGTCGGCTGCCTTTCCTACGCGGAAGCGGCCATAGAGGCCCGGCGGGGTCTGTTTCGCCTGAGCGCGGAACTCCGCATAGTGCGACTTCACCCAGCTCTCGTGCTCCTTGTCGAGCGGCGAATTATGCGCCGGGATCGCGTAATTCGGCGTTCGCTGGAAGACGGTGAGCTGCGCGGCCTCTTCCGCAATCACCGGGATCGATTGAATGCCGGACGATCCTGTCCCAATCACGGCGACCCGCTGGCCAGTAAAATTGACCTTCTCATGCGGCCACATCGCCGTGTGGTAGGTCGGTCCGGCGAAATCGTGGATACCCTCGATATGGGGCCAGTTCGGCTTCGACAAGCAGCCCGTTGCCATCACGACGAACCGCGCGTCAAACACCGTGCCGTCCTCTGCTTCCAGCGCCCATCGCGCCGCCCCCGCGTCGTACGATGCTTTAGCGATTCGGGTCTCGAACTGGATGTCGCGTCGCAAGTCGAAACGCTCCGACACGTGACGAGCGTATTTCAGCAACTCAGGTTGCGGCGCATAGGTCTCAGTCCACTGCCATTCCTGCTGCAGCGCTTCGTCGAACTGGTAGGAGTACTGCATGCTCTCGACATCGACCCGCGCGCCCGGATAGCGGTTCCAGTACCAGGTGCCGCCGACATCGGTCCCGGCTTCAACGACTTTGACAGAAAGCCCCATCGGACGCAGGCGATGCAGCAAATACATCCCGGCGAACCCCGCACCGACAATGACGACATCGAACTGTTGCGCACTCATGTTCTTTCGTTCTCCAGACCTGTTTGCGGCACCATCCTATCGGCTGTCCCCCGGCCGCGCCAAGGCCCGGGTTGCGTAGGATCCGGTCCGGCGGGTTAGAATATCGATTGGGAGCTTTGTTACGGCGCGCAGGAAAAATCCCTATGGACTTTACCGTCACCCCACTGACACCGACTATCGGCGCGGAAATACGAGGCATCGATCTGCGCGAACCGCTGGATACCGAGACCATGGCCCGGGTACGGCAGGTCTGGCTCGAACATGTCATCGTCCTGTTTCCCGAACAAGAGATCGATGACGATCATCAGATTGCCTTCAGCCGCCAGATCGGTGCGCTCGAACTGATCAACATGGCGGCGCTGCAAATGCGCGGCAAACCGGAAATCTATCGCGCCACGAACCTGAACGACGACGATACGCTGATGGCGGAAGACCATCCGATCATGCAGACAAACCGCGACAATCAGAAATGGCACACCGACTCCTCATTCAAACATGTGCCCGCGACCGGCTCGCTGCTGCACGCTCGGATCGTGCCGGAGGACGGCGGCGAGACCGAATTCGCCAACATGGCGGCAGCCTACGAAGCGCTCGACGACAAGACAAAACAGCGGATCGAGGATCTGGTTGTCGTCCACAACTTCTTCTGGTCGCGGCGCGATATCCAAGAGGTCGCCTTTACAGAGGAAGAAAAAGCCGCCCTCCCGCCGGTGCGCCACCCCCTCGCCCGAGTTCATCCAGAGACCGGCCGTCGCGCGATTTATGCCGGTTCGCATGCCGAACAGATCGAAGGCATGGGCTGGGACGAAGGCCGAGTGTTGATCGACCGGCTGAACGACCACGCGACCCAGCCGCGCTTCGCCTACAGACACAATTGGAAAGTCGGGGACATGATCCTTTGGGACAATCGCGCGGCATTGCATCGTGGCCTCGCCTTCGATTCATCCGGCCAGAAACGCCGCCTGCACCGCACCACGGTCGCCGGCACGGGGCCGACACTTTAAATGCGGCGCCAGTACGTCCGGTGGACGGTTAATTCTGGCGAGCGGGTGCATTGCGGCGCAAGATAGTAAAGGAAGCCTGAAATGAAGGTGCCGCGCTTGTTTCCGTTGTCGAAAATCGGGTTAGCAAATGCCGTAGCGATAGTGGCCCTTTTCTTGTCCGCTTCCGCGCACAGCGCTATTGCGGCGACCAAAATCGCGCTGGTCGTCGGCAATGCGCAATATCCGAAGCAGACGCTCGCCACACCGGAAAACGATGCACGCCTGATGGCGCAGGCGTTCGAACGAAAGGGATATAAGGTCGTATTCCTGCGCAATACCAATTCAAATACGTTTCGAAAGGCGTTGCGAAATTTCCAGAAGTCGGCCGAGCGTGCTTCGATTTCGGTACTCTATTTCAGCGGACTCGCCATACGGCAAGGCAGCGAAAACTATATCCTTCCTGTAGGGGCGGCGTTTCGCTCTCCAAAAGACATACCGAGATACGGGGTTGCCGTCGGACGCTTGATGCGTATGAAGACCAATGGTGCCACCGCTCTAATTCTCGACGCCAGAGCGCCACGAAAAGGTACGCTTCCCTTTTCGCACCAATCGGGGCTGGCGGCTCTGAGTATCCCGGCAAGAAAGCTGGTCGTGTATTCGGCAAAGCCGGGGCATTGGCCCTTGAGGGCAAAGGGAGGAGAAGGCCGGTTTGCCCGCACCCTCGCCAATCTATTGCAATCCAAGGGAACCGGTCTTGAGACCGCATTGCGCCGCACCCGAAAAATTGTAGAGCGTGCGACCAAGGGTCGCCAGTCGCCCTGGTACGCCGGTACGCTGCGTTCGAAGGTCAAACTTGGCGCCATACAATCGCTATCCAAGCAGAGAGCAAAAGCGGTTGCGAACAAACCCAAACCGCAGAAACCGAACATCGGCACGCAATCCTCCGGCGGACGTATCGTTGGCTACCTTGATAGTAAAGGAAGGTTTCACAATAAGCCGCCCGGCAACGCTGGAAGCGTTGCGTCGCATGCCGCGCCGTCGATGAGCGCCAACGACCTTCAGCGCCAAGCCGAGGCCAGACGCCGGATGGACGCGGAGCTCCGACGCCAATACGAGCGAAAAAAGCAACAGGCGGCGGCTGAGCGGCGAATGCAACAAAGTGCCTCGAAAAGTGCGCGGCGCGAACAAGCCACGAAAGCGGCCGAACTATCGGCGATAAAACGTCCCAAAGAGACGAACCGATTAGCCGCCGATCGCCGTGTCCGTCGACAATCGGCGGTGGCGAAGGCGGCGCGGCCGCGGCAGTCGGCCAGTCCACCCCGGCCATCCGCGCCGGCGCCCATGAAACCGGCCGCCGTGACACGGTACCCAACCTTGGAATCGCCGGAGGAAGTGCCGGTCGGCCAATCTTTCGCGGTTCAGGTGTCCCTAACGCTCGACGAGATCACGCCCGACGTGAAAGTCAGGCCGGGCAAAGGCGCGGCAAAAACAAAGGACGGCGCCCTGGCGATGGCGTTGCACAATGCCGAAGAATGGAACATCGACGTCATCCTGTCGGCGCCAGGATTTAAGATCGAAGGGGCCCGAAACCGGCAGACGATCACGCTGCCGCGCGACGACGATTCTTCCCCGGCCCTGTTCAATATCACCGCCCGCCCGATCGCCGCCCGGCAAAAGGCGCGCAAGCTCTACGCGACGCTCTGGCACAAGGGCAGCTATCTCGCCAAAGTGATAAAACCGATTCTGGTCCTGGGTTCGGCCGCCGCGGAAACGGCTTCTGCTTCAAGAGCAGCGGGCCGGTCGACCCAACATAGTCAGGCAAGCTCGCCGGCTGTGTCCACGCAGCCGCATCAAGCCAAACCTGCCGCGCTGACAGCGACCAACGAACCGCCGCAGCTTACCGTGTACATCTTGCACGATCTCGACGGCGAAGGCGGTCAGTCGGGCCAGATCATCGTCAATTCGCCATTTCTTCAACCGACCGTCGAACCGTACAGCGCGCCCACCGACATGAAGGATTGGCTGACCTCTCAGTACGACCGGTTGCTCGACGTGCTCGCGGAACGATCGGAGATTCCGCTGCCCGAGCGAACGGTCCCGTTGATGCGCGGGCTCGGACTGTCGGTCTACAACTACTTCGCGCCGGAATCGTTCAAGGCCGCGTTCTGGAGGCTCAGCAAAAAGCTCGGGCCGAAGTTCAATTCAATCCAAATCTACACCAACGACCCCATTTTACCCTGGGAGCTGCTGCGGCCTGTATCGGCCGATCAAAAAACCCAACGGGATTTCATCGGACTGGAATTCCGCATCGCACGCTGGCACATCGGCAACGATTCCGCGCAGCTCGACAAACCTCCACAGCGCCTGGAAATCAAGGAACTTGTCGCGATTGCGCCGCAGTACAAAGGTGACAAAATATTACCGAACCAGGCGCGGGAAATGCGTGTGTTGGAAAAATTGCCGGGCTTTAGGTTGCTAACCGGCAAGCTCGCATCGATGCGAACCTTGTTAAAAGATTTTCCGACCGGAATTATCCATTTCTCCGGCCACGGGACTGTCAGCGACGAGGACAATCCGAACTACGCCATTCGCCTCGAGGATATCGAACTCGACGTGATGACATGGCGCGGTATGGCTTCCCCGGCCCGCCGGAACCATCCCTTCATCTTCATGAACGCGTGCGATATCGGTAAAGCGCAAAGGGTCGCCAACTTCGTCGACGGCTGGGCGCCCGCGGTCTTGGAAACCGGTGCCGGCGGCTACGTCGGGGGATTGTGGCCCTTGTCCGATTCAGCGGCCGCCGGATTTTCCAACGCGTTCTACACCCGTTTATACGATCGTCTTCGCCGCGGACCTGTAAAAGCGGCCGACCTTCTGCGTTTTGCGCGCCGCGATTTCCTCAAGACGGGTGATCCGACCTATCTCGCCTACGCCTATTACGGCGATGTAAACCTGCGATTTGTCAGAAATTGATCGAAAACTAACGCTAATCCGCCGCTTCGCTGCGTAACGGATCCAACTCGAAGCGGAAGCCCGCGTAGCCGTCGGCTACTTTCGCCTCGCAAATTTTTCTATAGCGCCCGACGCCGCCGATATAGGGCATGAAGAGTCGGGGCTTGCCGGGAATGTTGGCGCCCATGTACCAGGAATTGGCGCGCGGGAAGAGCGTCTTGTTGGCCGTGTCTTGGACATGGTCGACCCAATCGTCCTCGGCCTCGCGAGTCGGCTCCATCACCTCGTAACCGTGATCGCGCATATAGTCGATACTGTCGGTAACGAACTCGACATGCTGCTCGATCGACGTCAGCATGTTGCTCTTGACCGACGGACTGCCCGGCCCGGTGATCATATACATGTTGGGAAAGGCTTCTGACATGAGGCCGAGATAGGTGCGTGGGCCGGCGTACCACTTATCCTTCAGTGCCTCGCCGCCCCGCCCCCGGATATCGACATTGAACAAGGTGCCGGTCATCGCGTCGAACCCGGTCGCGAAAACGATACTGTCGAATTCGAACTCTTGGCCGTTCGCGACGAGGCCGGTCGGCGTGACCCGCTCGATCGGCCCGCCGCTGATGTCGATAAGGTCGACATTGTCGCGGTTGTAGGTTTCGAAATAGCCGCAATCAATGCAGATACGTTTGGTGCCGATAGGATAGGTCTTCGCCGCCAAAAGCTCCGCGGTTACCGGATCTTTCACGGTACGGCGAATTTGTTCGCGCACGAACTCCGCCGCGGTTTCGTTCGCTTCCGCGTCGACCAACAGATTGTTGAACGAGCCAAGATAACCGGCCCCCCCGATATCCCATTTCGCCTGATAGACATGCTGGCGCCGCGCCTCGTCGACCGCCATGGCGGGTTCGTCATTCAGTTCCTTGATACTGCCATGCGCCGTGTACCGCATTTCGTCGCGCCGGGCGTTGTAGTCGCCGCGCCATTCCCGCTCGTACTCAGACGTCATGGGGACGTTTTGCGACGGCAAGGAATAGTTCGGTGTGCGTTGGAAGACAGTGACGTGGGCGGCTTCTTCCGCCAGGACGGGAATCGCCTGGATGCCGGAGGAACCGGTACCGACCACCGCGATGCGTTTGCCGGTAAAATCGACCTTCTCATGCGGCCAGTTTCCCGTGTGGTAGGTCTCACCCCGAAAGTCCGGCAGTCCTTTGATATCGGGTGTTTGAGCCGTCGAAATGCAGCCTGTCGCCATGATAAAGAAACGCGCGGACACGTGCTCGCCGCGGTTCGTCTCAACCTGCCAGCGCCGGATGTCTTCGTCGAAATGCGCCGCGGTCACCGCCGTGTCGAAATCGACTTCCTTGCGCAGGTCGAACCGGTCGGCCACGTGGTTGGCGTAGGCCAAGATGGCAGGCTGGGCGGAGAACTTCTCCGGCCAATGCCAGTCCTGCTGCAGTTGCGTGTCGAAAGAATAGGAGTACTGCATGCTTTCGACATCGCAACGGGCGCCCGGATAACGATTCCAATACCAGGTTCCGCCAACATCGCTGCCACGTTCGAAAACCCGCAGCGTATATCCTTCCGCCCGCAGGCGGTGGATCAGATAGAGGCCCGAAAAACCGGCACCGACGATCACGACATCAACCATGTTCAAGGCGGTGTTTTGCTGCGACATGCTGCTACGCTCCTAACTCACTCACACTAACCATCAAATAGGGCGCGCCAACCGGACCATGCGCCGATCGTTTCCGCCATCAGATCATATCCCATTGCATTCGGATGCAAACCATCCGACTCGTGCAACGATTTGTCCCAAACTGGATCCTCGCGATACGCCGTGAACAAATCGAGATACGGGACCTCCAGTTCGGCGGCGTTCTCCTGATAGGCTTTATTATAGACGTCGATCACCTTGTTCCGAAAATCGTAGATAACTCCGGGGATCCGGTCGATCGGCATGAAGGATTCGACAACCGGCGTCGGCCCGACCCACAACACCGGCCCAAATTCACGCGCCTGGGTCAACATTTCGCTAATTATCTGAAGCGACAGTTCGATTTCGACGCGATGTCCATCGCGACTCTCGCTCTTTTCATGCGCACTGTCATTGATGCCAATGGCAAAAACGGTTGCGCTTGGAACGACAGGGATCAGTCGCGCGCGGCACTCCGCCAGCCAGCGTGCCTCGACCAGTTCCGAGGTATCGGCGCGAATGCCGAGATTGTAGACCGTGATATCGTGCCCCCGCTTCACCTCTGCCTGTCCGACCCGATAGGGCCAGCCCAGCAAGGTCTCGTCACCGGTGCCGTGCGTAATGCTATCGCCGATGAAACCGATACGAATTTGCACCATACTTTCCTCCTTCAGACCGACTTTCCCTCCCCAGGCATCGGCGGCCGCAGCTTTCTCTATCGGGCCCGCTGTGTCAATTTATGGCATGCGATCATAAAGGGTTAACGGGAGGAGCGACGAAATGCGGCTAAAAGATCGGGTAGCGATCGTAACCGGCGGCGGAAGCGGCCTTGGCGCCGGAATCGCGAAACGTTTCGCAGCGGAGGGCGCTGCCGTGGTCTGTGCCGATCTGAATGCAGAAAACGCGGAGACCGTGGCTGGCGAAATCGCGGCGACTCAGGCCAATGCGCACGCTATCGGCATGGACGTGACGGACTACAAGGCCGCCGAGCAGTTGACGGTGGAAACGGTCAAAACCTTCGGCAAAGTCGATATCATCGTCAACAGCGCCGGTATCGCGAACCATATGCCGTTCCTGGAAGCCAAACCGGAGGATTTCCAACGGATTATGCGGGTTAATCTTGAAGGAACATTGTATTGCGCGCAACACGCGGCCCGCGAAATGGTCAAGCAGGGCTACGGCCGGATCATTAATATCGCGTCGATCGCCGGACTCCGCGCCGGGATCGGCCGCACGGGCTACGGTACCTCGAAAGCCGCGGTAATCGGGTTGACCCGCCAAATGGCCCTCGAATTGGGGCCGCTGGGCGTAACCGCGAACGCGATCGGCCCCGGCCCGGTCGAAACGCCCCTGACCCAGGTCGCGCACTCCGATGCAACGCGTGAAGCCTATCTCGACCTCATACCGGTCGGCCGATATGGGGAGATTGAGGAAATGGCCGACGCAGCCACTTTCCTCGCCGGCGAACAGGCGGCCTACATGAACGGCCATATCCTTTATGTCGACGGCGGTTACACTGCAATCGGCATCGCTAAAGAGTAAGTGATACATTGCCAGAAATCTTGGTTAATATTCTCTTATAAAGTGTATGTATAAAATATATTCTCTATAAGATATTATCGAACCGACACGGCGTGATGGTGTCGTTCCAGGATGCAATCCGACATTCCCCGTCGCTTTTATCGGGAGACGAAAAATTTAGCACGGCGCAACAGGTCGCAAACACTTGGCGGCAAAGGCCGATTCCGGCACCTGTGACGGTCGCCACAGGGGTTAGATAAAATTTTAAATAAATGCCCTAATATATTGATTTAAATAAATAAGTTTTGTCTGAAGAAATTGCATCTTTTTTAAGTTTATCCCCCAATTGGAGGACGTGAATAATTGCCAATCGCCATACGCTGTAACCATTGAAAGAGGCCGGAAACTGAATTTCACCCGGCCGGTTGGACAAGGCAAAGGCGAAAAAGATGGCGTTACCGAACTTTCCAATCGAAGACACAAACGTGGCGAACGGCGGCAATACGTTCGGCTCGACCACAGTGATCGACGCGATGTCTTCCGAAACGGTTATGCTGCCGAGCGGCCAGTTCGCAAGCGACGCCCAGTACACCAAACACGGCGGCGATTTACATTTGACCGGCCCAGACGGCACCACGGTCATCGTCCGCGATTACTACCTGGCCGAGCCCGCACCCGACCTGACGACGCCGGAAGGCGGCCGGGTAACTGCGGAGTTGGTCAATTCGTTCACACCGCCCGAGGCTGCCGGCCAATACGCTCAGGCCGAACCGGTTCAGTTCGCAGCCGCACAGAATGCCGAGCCGGTCGGCCAAGCCACGAGCACCGTCGGCGAGGTTTATGTCGTTCGTACAAACGGTGTCCGCGAAAAAATCGGCTCCGGCGACTCGATCTATCAGGGTGACGTCGTCGAGACGGCAGACGGCGGCGCGGTCAACATCCTCTTCATCGACAAGACGACCTTTGCCCTAGGCGAAGATGCGCGCCTCGCCGTCGATGAGCTCGTATACGATCCCAACACCCATCACGGTTCGTCGACTTTCTCAATCCTCAAAGGCATGTTTGTCTTTTCCAGCGGCGAGATCGCCAAAATCGATCCCACGGATATGACCGTGAAGACAACCGTCGCCACCATCGGCATTCGCGGTACGAAGGTTGCCGGCGAAGTCAAGCCGGCGGGGGAAGACAGCCAGTTTACCATTCTGGAAGGCGAGATCGTCGTCATCACCGACGAAGGCTTTGTCGTCCTGAACGATGCGAACGAGACTTCTTTCGTCAGCGGCTTCGACGCTGCGCCGACCGACCCGGTCCTGTTCAGCGACGAGGAAATCAGCGGCTTCTACCAGGACGTCAAAGAGATCTCCAACGACCTGTATGGCACCAGCACGCAGTTGAACCGGACGCTCGAAAATCAGGGCGACGCCGGTGAAGAACAGACCAAAGAAGCAGCGGCCGAGACCGAGATCAGCGATGAAGAGCTAGAAAATCTCGCCTCCACCTTGACCGACCTTGCGCCGGCAGCCGGCGGCGAGCCAGAGATCGTCGAGGAAAGCGACGTCGAAGACGACGACGATGAGCTGGTTGAAGGTCTTGGCGTCGAAGACGGTTTCGAGGCCGACGAAATCGCGCCGGTCACCGTTACGCAGACCACCGAGACCGCTGACAATGACGACACGAACACGACCGTCGTCACCGAAACCACGGCACCGGTGAACGTCGCCCCGGAAATTGCCGGCCTGACCGCGCAGACTGTCCAGGCGCAGCCCCAGACCGTAAACCACACTCTGACCACCACGGCACAGACGAGCGGTGTCGAGATGGACGACCTGTCGATCGACAACAATCATCCGGTTTCGGTCACCTTCATGAATGAAGGCGCCGGCTATCGCTCCACCGTCGGCTACTACAAAATCGATGACGACGGCGAGCTGACCGACGTCGGCCTGATTTGGGAGAATGCATCGAAACAGGGTTCTGGCGGAATTCTCCTCCCCGGCGAGACTTCATACGATCTCGATGTCGAGGCGGGCGACAAGCTGGCGTTCTTCATCGTCGCCAATGGCGACAGCCTCAATGATTTCAGCGGGCTCGGCAACGGTACCTTTGAATTCCGGGATGGTCAGAGCGCCGCGACCGTCGGCAGCGACAATCCCTCCCTCGTCTTCGTCGGCGAAAACGGCAGCGAAACGAGCATCAACGGCAACATCTACCATACGACGGACGCGGACAGCTCGATCCAGTTGAACGCCGACGGCCTGCTGCACACCGTCAGCGATATCGATGCCGATACGGGCGGCCTCATCATCGGCTTCGAAGACCTGTTTAATCTCGGCGATCAGGATTTCGACGATCTTGTGATCCGCACCGATTTCGGCCCCGCGGTTGTCGAGACGGTCGCGCCGGTTAACGTCGCGTCCGGGATCGAGCTGAGCGACGACAGCCAGACCCTGTCGGAAGCGACACTGGAAATCATCGGCGGCTTCGTGACCGGCGATGTTCTACAGGCCGGCGACCTCGAAGGCGCCGGGATTGCGGTCACGGAACAAGGGTTCGACGAAACGGCCGGCGTATACCGACTGACGCTTTCCGGCGACGCTTCAGTCGAGGATTACGAAGCGGCCATCGCTTCGGTTCAGCTGACGAGCGACGACGGTTCGGCCAACGCCGGCGTGCGGGACATCTCGATCAGCGTCACCGATACGGCCGGCCTCGAAAGCGACGCCGCGACGGTCAGCGTCTCCATCGAGTCGGCGAACGTCATCAACGGCAGCGACAACGCCGACGTAATCGCCGGCACGACGGGTAGCGACATCATCGATGGCGGCGCGGACGACGATATTATCGACGGCGCCGGCGGCAGCGACGCAATCCGCGGCGGCACCGGCAACGACCGAATTACCCTGGGTGACGACGATTTCGTGCTCGCCGACGGCGGTACGGGAACCGACACTGTCGAGATCGATTTCGCGCTCGATATGACGACCGTTTCCGACGACGCCTTCAGCGGCATCGAGAGTTTCGATCTCCGCGACGGCGAAGCGATGCTGACAATCGGCCTCGACGACGTTTTGGCGGCGACCAGCGGTATCAACGCCCTGATCGGCACCGAAAACACTCTCGTGATCCGTCGCGACGAGGACGATACCGTCAACATCGTCGGCGAAGATTGGGATGTCTCGACGGACGTGATCGACACGGACGGCGACCAGATCGGTGAAAGCTACACGGTCTACAACGATGCCGCCTCGGGAGCGGCCGTTTACGTCGAAAGTGAAGCAGCCTTGAGGTAAAAACTCACTGAATCTGCGATTTCTCAACTAGGCGAAACGAAACCCCTCGTAGCCATTGTCCACGACCTCATTGCACTTGTTCGTATACGCTTCGACGCCGCCCACATACGGCATGAAGATGCGCGGCTTGCCTGGAATATTGGCGCCGACATACCAGGAATTGGCGAGTGGATAGAGCGTACTGTCCGCGACCTCATTGTTGTGCGTAACCCACCCGTTCTCGGCGGCTTCCTCTGCATCGATCCGGGCCAGATCATTATTCCGCATATGGTCGATAGCATTGGCGGCGAAGTCGACATGCCACTCGCAAGCCATGATCATTTGGCTTTTCACGCCGGGGCTCTGCGGTCCGGTGATCATGAACATGTTGGGAAATCCCGCGACCATGATGCCCAGATAGGTCCGTGGCCCGTCTGCCCATTTGTCCCGAATTTTCGCCCCCCCGTCGGTATGGATGTCGATTTCGCACATCGCGCCCGTCATCGCATCGAAACCCGTCGCGAACGAAATAGCGTCTACGTCGTAGGTGCTTCCGTCCGTCAACTGCAGGCCCGTCTCGGTAAAACGCTCGATCGGATTCGAGCGGATATCGACCAGGTTCACATTGTTCCTGTTGTAGGTCTCATAATAGTTCGTATCGAGAATGAGGCGTTTCGTGCCTATGGGATGATCGTTCGGACACAACAGCTCCGCTGTCTTCGGGTCCTCAACCGTCGCGCGGATTTTCTCGCGGACGAAGTCCGATGCGGTGTCGTTGGCTGCCTTGTCGAGCAACAAATCCTTGTAGGAGAACAGAAAGGAGATGCTGCCGCCTTCTCCCCACTTCGCTTCGTAATAAGCTTCGCGCTCTTCCGACGACGCCTCGGCGGCGAATTTGTCCGGCGGCGGGTAGCCGGCTATACCGAAGGGCGTGCTGTAGGCCGCCTTGCGACGCTCGACATATTCTTCTTTGTGTTTTCGTTCCTTCTCCGGATCGAGTGGCGCGTTGCGCGCCGGCAAAGAGAAATTCGCGGTGCGCTGGAACACGTAAAGGTGATTCGCTTGCCGGGCAATAATCGGAATGCTCTGAACGCCCGATGATCCCGTACCGACCGCCGCGACGATCTTGCCGGTGAAATCGACGCCTTCCTTCGGCCACAGGCCAGTGTGGTACTTTTCACCGGAAAAATCGTCGATGCCGTCGATCTTCGGCAGCCGCGGCGTCGATAAATTGCCCGTCGCCATAATGCAATACGGCGCAGAAACCGTTTCGCCTTGTTCGGTGGTAATGGTCCATAAATTCGTGCCGTTATCGAACCGTGCGGCGGTAATGCGCGTTTCAAGCTGTACATCGCGCATAAGGTCAAAGCGCTCCGCCACATGTTTGAGATACTTCAATATTTCAGGCTGTGTGCCGTAGCGTTCCGGCCACTTCCACTCCTGCTGAAGATCGTCGTCGAACGCATAGGAGTATTCCATGCTCTCGACGTCGCAGCGGCAGCCGGGATAGCGGTTCCAGAACCACGTCCCACCGACACCGTCGCCGGCCTCATAAGCGCGGACCTTCAGGCCCTGTTTACGCAACCTGTAGATCGCATAAAGCCCAGCGACACCGGCACCGATGATGATGACGTCGAGATCGGGTTTATCCGTGTTGGAAGCAGTCATTGTTTCTCCAAAGTTTGACTAACCGCCCACTTTGCGGGGCGCATTCTAATTCATCCAGGATCCGCCATTAACGTTGAACGCCTGTCCCGTCACATGGCTCGTCTCGTCGCTGGCGAACCACACAATCGCCTTGGCAACGTCCTCCGCCATCGTCAACCGCCCGAGCGGAATCTGGCTGCCGAGCTTGGCTTGCGCCGCCTCGAAATCGATACCGTCGCGCGCCGCGGCTGCGTTGGTAATCTCGACATACATCTGCGTGTCGACCGCGCCCGGGCAGACGCAATTGACCCGAATGCCGTCGCCAGCCAGCGCCATGGCGAGACTCTGGGTCAGCCCAATGACGCCAAACTTGGCGGAGCAATAGGCCGCACTGTCCGCGCTGCCGCGGCGCGAGGCGCGCGATCCCACGGTGACGATGCTCCCGCCGCCGCCCTGCTTTTTCATCTGCTTGGCGGCAACCCGCGCACTTAGAAACACGCCGGCCAGATTGACCGACAGGACCCGCATGTAGGTCTCGTGCGGAACCGTCAAGGGATCGCCCTTACCGGCCAGGATCGCAGCATTCGCGACCATTCCATCGACCCGCCCGAAATGGTCGACAGCCGTCGCAACAAGCCGGTCGACATCCGCCTCATCGCTCACATCAGTTCGCACGGCGATCGCCTCGGCACCAGCAGCCGTCACCTCTTGCGCAACGGCGTCGAGGTCCGGCGGCACGCCGTCAATATCACCGACCCGGCTGTCGCCCGAGCCAAGGTCGGCCAGAACGAGTTTTGCGCCCTCCTGGGCAAAGCGCAGGGCCGACGCCCGACCGATGCCACGAGGCCGGCCTACACCTGTGATGATGATGATCTTGCCATCAAGGTCGCTCATTTATCCGTACCTTTCGCGCAAAATGCATTAACACGCGCCGTTGGAATCCGCAAAAACGTTTGCATTCGAACCGGATGAAGTCAAATTAACGGCATATGGATTGACGGAGAATACAACGGTGTCACCGGCCGATTACGAGGCAT
>Ga0315338_1002993_pt1 | contig 15516 bp, 15 predicted proteins | sample ASW8metaG_FD_204518 | JGI IMG/M metagenome (GOLD analysis project Ga0315338, IMG submission 204518) | Ammonia-oxidizing marine archaeal communities from Monterey Bay, California, United States - ASW #8 | ecosystem: Environmental > Aquatic > Marine > Coastal | place: USA: California | collected... | reverse complement strand
GAAACCTTTATCGGCGGCGCCATCATCGTGCTTGCCATCTGCAGCCAGGCGGTCATCACGGCTCGTCACCCCGCAGACGCGTAGTTTCGGGCCCGCCCCCCGCCTGCAGCGAAAACGGTCCAGAGGTCGCTAGGTGAGTAGGGAGAAAACTTTGCCAAAGGTGAAATTGAGTGAGATTGAAACAACTGTAAATACTGCATTAAGGCGACACGGCGCATTGCCTTGGATAGCGGATGAGGTTGCGCGAGCTGTTCGTAAAGCGGAGGCCGTTGGGAATCGTATATGCGGACTCTATTACCTAGAAAGCTATTGCAAACAATTACAAAGCGGACGGGTCAAAGGGGATGTGGAACCCATTGTTACACGCCCTCGACCTGGTGCAGTAAGGGTGGATGCGCGCTTTGGGTTCGCGCAACCGGCCTTTGCCCGAGCCTTGCCTGAGGCGGTTAAAGCCGCACATGATTGCGGTGTAGCAAGCTTGGCCGTGGGCCATGCGCATACCTGCACATCTTTAGGGTTCTTTACCGAACAAATTGCACTTGAAGGATTGATCGGTTTGGGAATGACTAATGCCTCGCCAATCGTGGCGCCTCCCGGAGGAAAGACACGCGTAATTGGCACCAACCCGATGGCATTTTCGGTGCCGGATGGTAAGGGTGGATTGGCAATGCAGTTTGATCAATCCACAACTACCGTGGCACTGGGAAAAATCACCATGGCAAAGGCTGCAGGAGTGGACATTCCGGAAGGTTGGGCTGTGGACGCCGAAGGCCAGCCCACAACTAATCCCGATACCGCAATTATGGGATCGCTTGTCAGTATGGGCGGCTACAAAGGTTGGGGGCTCGGCCTGATGGCAGAGTTACTGGCGGCAGGGTTGACCGGTAGTGCGGTCAGTCGGGACGTGAAACCGCTGAAGGCAGTCAAGGAGCCTCCGCATGATCTGGGCCAATACTATTTGCTGATAGACCCTGGAATTTGTGAAGAATTCTTCGAGCGTTTGCAACAAGTTGGAGAAGCCGTTGAGCTTGATGAAGGGGCCCGGATGCCAGGGCAGGGCAAGAGCGAAAAGAACCCAGTAGAGTTAGATCATATTGTATGGGAGCAGACTCTAACGCTGGCCGGTCTGAAATGATTTCATTGGACCCGAACTGTGGACCCGCTGATTAAGAGTAATTAAGCCTCTCCCGCTCCTCGTTGGCCACAAAAGAAGCCGAGACCGTAATCTGAAGTCGAAAATGTGATGGTGCTTCCCTTGGGGAAATAGAGGAGATCTCCGGCTTTCGCAGTAACCTCTACTCCAGAATCGTCTGAAATTGTAAACTCCCCCTCGATGACTAGTTTCATCTCGTGATAGGTATACTCGTATGTCAGACTATTGCCCTTCTCTAACCGAAATAACCCAGATGTGATTGGTTTTTCCGAGTCATCAGAGACGGCAAAGTCCTCAAGATAGGCAGTCGCATCCACGTCGCTCATCGCAGGAAGCGAAGTTCTGGCTATTTGCGGAATATGTTTCATAGTAGCTGCTCTCCTCTTATTTCTGCCGAAATTCATCATTCACGTTCATCCAGTACTTCTTCCTGAGGCATCCACGACACCGTAATGGGCTCCCCACCGGGCGGTAACGCAAAAAACGATAACCCAGGCTAGTAAGCAACAGGGGTGGGATCGAGGCTACGCCAGAGATGCCAGGTGGCCACCGAGCGCCAGGGCTGCCAGCGTTCGGCGAGTTGTTCGATATCCTCCCGCGTCATCTCTTCACCGGCGGCGTAGTGACGCTCGCAGGCGCGGATCAGGCCGATATCGTCAAGCGGTACGATATTGGGCCGCAGCAGATGAAATATGAGAAACATTTCTGCCGTCCATCGGCCGATTCCGCGCAGCTCCACAAGGTCCGCGATGACGCCCTCATCATCTTTTTCGTCCCACATTGTAGGCGCCACGCTGCCGTCCAGGAACGCCACCGCCATATCTCGGATATAGGAAGCTTTGCGCCGCGTCAGCCCGGCGCCCTGTAGTTCGGCTTCGTCCCGGGCCGCCACCATTTTCGGTGAAATACCGCCCGCCGATTCTTTCAGCCGCTTCCAAATACTGTCGGCCGCACGCACCGATATTTGCTGCGCCACAATCGAGCGTACAAGAGTCACAAAGGGATCGCCCTGTCCGATCAAACCGCCGCGCCCGCAACCCTTGATGATATCCGCAATCACCGGGTCTGCGGCACTCAATTCTTTCTTTGCGCGGCACCAATAGGAGGGGTGGCCGGTCGGTCCGCTGGCCCATTTTGGCATCAACTATTTCCAGAAACATCTCTCAGCAGAGCGGAAGTCTAGCCTCGGCCAGCAAGCTTGCCAAACTTCCTTCGTACGTAGAGCGTGCGAACTCACGGAGTACAGGGATGATGTACGGCTATGCTGGTATGGGCAAAATCCAGAGAAGGTTTCAGCTAAGGTACAGGAATCACTTCAACTCGGCGATGGTACCCTCAAGGATTATGTGAAATCCTATGCGTGGTACAGCGTCACGGCCACGCAGGGGCATAAAAATGCTGAAAGACAAAAAGGCATCATCAAGAAAGAGATGACCCGCGAGCAAATCGCCAAGAGCCAGGAATTAGCCGCCGAGTACTGGGAAAAGTATGTCATGCCGTTTCAGGAGGACTAGCCGATGCGCACCCTCCTCGCCGCCCTCACCTGTCTGATGCTGTTCGCCACGCCTGTGGTGGCGGGGAATTTGGAAGCCTGTGTGTAAAGATGATCAAGATTACGGATCAGATCTCAATCGACTCACGCGACATCGAGGAGACTTTTATCCGCGCGTCTGGTCCAGGCGGGCAGAACGTCAACAAGGTATCGACGGCGGTGCAGATTCGGTTTGATTTACGTCATTCGCAGTCACTACCAGGTGATGTTCGCGTGCGTGCCGAGCAGCTTGCCGGGAAGCGACTTACCAAAGAGGGCGTGATCGTGATCACTGCTGGTCGCTATCGCACTCAGGAACAAAACCGTGACGATGCACGCTTCCGGCTAACAAATCTCTTGAAACAAGCAGCCCATCCTGTCTTGATCCGTAAACTAACCCGGCCGACCTTGGGTTCGAGAACGCGACGACTCGACACGAAGATACAGCGTGGGGCGATCAAAAAGTTGCGAAGAGAAATGCCGAGCGACGACTGAACGAGGGTTGGGCACCTATTCCCTCTAGATTTCCTCGTCGGCATCTTCGGCCACCAGTTCTGCCGACAAGGCTCAAAAGGGGGAACGTGCCGCCAGCGCGGCCCCCCCGTCTCACGCGTACCCAGTCTCTCATCTGCCGAGTACTGGGAAAAGCACGGAAAGGGTCAGGCAGAGAGTGGCGGTTAGGATACTCATAACTGAAGTTCAGACCAATCAATTTATTATTAGTCTTGCAAATCTCGCTTCACCAGTAATAACAAAACTTTGGGATCTAACATTAGACGGAACAATTTCGATCCGCCCCCGACGAGGAAGCTCAAATATTTGTGGAGAATCAACAGGATTATCATCAACTAACGACCCGTCTACTTCGTATTTAATAGTGTTTCTTAGATCGTTATGGAGATTCACGCGCAACTCTATATCACTCAATTCGATGTCCTGAAATTGATAATTATCGTCGATCTCTGAAACTGCCATATCAACATTTTTGCTCTTAAGGAAATCGACCAGAAAACTTCCATCATCCAATTGGGTAACGGCAACTCCAAACATTCCTTTGATCTCCGAAATTCCCGAATCAGGTGTTCGTACCACTTCTCCGATCATTTCTACAATTAGGAGGTCATGCATTTCACCCTCCAGTTCTTTGCAACTTATAAATTTTACTCCCGTCCCAAATTTCATCAGTGCCGGAAGCATCTTATTTTTATCTTCTTCACATTCGTCCTCATTTTGTATAGGGAGACCCATTCGTACTGGTATTTCGATTGACTCGCCCGTTTCTGCAACTTCCACAATGTCGGCGGCATAAACATCTGCACTCACCTGTGGTTTACATGCAGCAACCAAAACAAGGCAAAAGACGAGAATAATATATTTCATACCATTTCTCCGATCGCTTTGTTGCTACTCCACCGCACCCCCGCACTCCCAAGAGGCACGGCAGGGGTCAGGCAGAGAGTGGCGGTTAGTTTTTTCATAGGGGTAGTCTGACAGGCAACACATGAGCGGTGGAGTCTAAATATTGTGAGCCTGAGTCATCCACGACACCGTAACCGGCTCCACACCAGGCGGTACCTGATCGCACTCGGCGCCGCCCGCCAGCCCTCCAGAGCGGGTAGATCAAGTTCTATGGTGCGTTCTCGCTTAACCGGCAGTATGCGGCTCAGACAGAGCCTGAGGGCCGTGGGATCGCCCTCCATCGCCAGATCGATAACCGCCGTGTGAGGGCTTCGGATTCGCCGTTGAGTAGTGCTTCGGCGGCCATGCTGGAGCGATTGGGGCGCCCCCTGGGGCGACCATTTGGGTTGCCGGACTGACCGGGCTTGAATAGGTGATCGCGGTTTTCCATCGTTGCTGTTCACACTGTATTTTCAGTTCATCAAAGGGAACGCCCTATTTCCAACCCGCCAGGCGCAGAATATAGTCATTCCGCTTCTGGCGCTTCGCTGCGTAGTCGTACGTGTCTGTCGCCCGCCCCCATAGCCTCTCAGCGCGTCGGTCCCGTAGCAGGAGGAGATCGCGCCGAGACCCGTTCCAACAGGAGTTCTATATGATCTATGACGTCGTTGTTCCCCAGTTCACCAAGATGTTGGGCAATCTGTCCGCGATCCTTGATGAAGCCGAAAAACACGCTGAAGAGAAAAAATTTGATGTCGGCGTTCTTCTGCAATCACGTCTGGTGCCCGACCAGTTCAACCTTATGCGGCAGGTGCAGCTCGCCTGCGATACCGCAAAGCTCGCCGCCGCCCGCCTGACCGATACCGAAAAGGACGCCCCCGCGCATGCCGATACCGAGCAGACTCTGAGTGAGATCAAGGCTCGTATTGAGAGCGTTATCGTGTATCTGAACGGCTTCTCGTCGAGCCATTTCGCAGGAGCGGCGGAGCAGCGGATTTCGCAGCCGCGATGGAAGGGAAAGACGCTCTCGGGTCACGAGTTCCTGATCCAACATGTCATTCCGAACCTTTATTTCCATGTCACGTCGGCGTACGCGATCCTGCGCCATAACGGCGTCGGTATCGGTAAGCGCAACTATCTCGGTGCGCTGCCCTATCGCGAACCGGTGTGACCCGGCGCTGACAACACGCGGACTTACGGAGGCGGCGCGCTCTGAAGGCAGGTCCCTTACTGACTGAGCCCGCTTAGCCCCGATCAGGCTGCCTGGACAGCCTCCGCACCTGATGTTGGCTCGACCGCCTTGTGTCGCGCTGTGTCGGGCTCAGCCAGGCCTCCCTCGACGGCCGCGCGGCGACGACCTCTCCGCGCCGGTAGATGGCGGCACAGACATTGGCAAGGCCGCTCAGGTCTGGTTGCCCGTCATCTTCCCGGTCCAGCGCTACAGCGCTCCAGCGCTCCAGCGCTCCAGCGCTCCAGCGCTCCAGCGCTCCAGCGCTCCAGCGCTCCAGCGCTCCAGCGGCATGTACCGCTGCTGATGACAGGGTCCTGAAGTAGCCGGTTGCGTATGCACCAGGAGCGGTCACGCGCCACAGTGAACACCCGATCGAGGCGCGTTTTCTGGTGTTCGCTGTCTTCCAGGGCGGCTTTAATATCGTTTTCGTAAGGCTTCCAGAGTATTCGCTGCACCTACCGTGTTGAAGCTGTGCCTCGCCTCGAGGCGCCCAGTGCGGCCGAGGTAGTCAGCCTTGATGTCGGAGGCAAAGAGGTATCGGACGTCAGCGCCCATGGGACACACTGTGGGCGACGGTACCTCAACCCCCACGCGCGACGGGTGGGATGTAGTCGTCGAGTTCCTCTTCGCCCAAGTTCACCGTGCGGCCGAGCTCCGCGGAGCGGTAAAGCGCCATCAGGATTTCGGTGACTGCGAGACCATCCTCGAAAGTCTCGATCGGCGTCCTGCCTGTGCGGAAACACTCGACCATGTGGCGGTTCTCATTGGTGTAGCCGTAGACTCCTGCCTCGTCCTCTAGCACCGGCATGAGACCCTGCTCGGCGTTTTGTTTCTCCACGAGATCCTCACCCTCGCTGCCCTTTACCTCGCGCGAGATGAAGACCTTGAGTCCGGTGTTGAGCGACGAAAACTCCATCGAGTATTCCGGGCCCAACATCTCCAGCTGGATGCGCAGCCCGGCGCCGACATAGGCCCACGACGTGGTCGTCTCGATTATCACCTCGTTGCCGTCCGGATCCTCCAGCACGAGCGTGCCGCGGGCGAAGTCCTCCGCCGGCCGTCGGCCATAATCAACCTCCCGCCCCATTTTCCGCTTGAGCTTGCGAACATAGTGGGGCCGGGTCCATTTGAGGTTCGCGACCGTCGCATTAGCACTCTTCACCTTCAGCGCGTTGCGTGGCTCATCGGGCGCTGTGAGCATGTAACGCGCGACCTCGACCGAATGGCACATCATATCTGAGAGGACGCCGCCGCCCTGCTTGTCGCCCTGCCAGAACCACGGCATATGTGGGCCGGAATGCTCCTCCGCGGCACGCGCGAGGTAGGGCCGACCCGTGAGCGGCACTGCGCGGCGCCAGATGATCTCCTTACCGCGTTGCACAGCGGTCGAGAACACCTGGTTCTCAAGATAACCGGTGGCGAGCTTCGCGTCCCTGGCCAGGCGAACCACCTCTTTCGCCTCGGCCAGATTGCGCGCGAGCGGCTTCTCACAGGCGATGCCGCGGAGCTTCTTGCCCGCCTTCACCGCCTTGTTGATCGCCTTCATGGTCTCGATGCGAACGTAATTCGGTGAGAGAATCCAGAGCGCGTCGACATTCTTCGCGTTGATTAGCGCATTGAGTGAGGCGTGTGCCTTGCAAGGCCCGAGACCAAGCTCGTTCGCCCGCTTCGCAAACGATGAACGGCTCGCCTTGGTCGGACTGTAGACGCCCGTTACTGCGCAGTTCCTCACGCCGGTAAATGCCTCGAGCTGGAACCGCGCGATAAACCCCGCACCGATGATCCCTATCCGCAATGTATCCAACGGCCTTTTTTGAACCATGCCCCCCCCCTGTCGATCGCCGTCGGTGCGATCAGACTTTGTCGTAGATGTACTTGATTAAAAGCCGTCACCGGCTCGACGAACTCGCGATAGGGCTTGTCCCACACGTCCTTGATGCCCCAACCCCGCGCCGTGTTCTCAACATAGGCACACCAGTGCCAACCGATAGCAATCACTTGCACGTGCGAAAGGAAGAGGTTTCGAGGCATCATGGTTGGACGCCAATACAGAGCCCATGGATGGGTCGGGGGTTTACCCAGCCCTACCATATCCGCTCCTATCCCGCGCATTCCCTAGGTTTATCCGCCCCGACCAATTCCCGCCGCAGATCCACGTTACCGTTGCGGCTGATGCCTCGCAGCGAGGCGCGCCTTGCGTCCGGCTTATTCCCTGCGTTCTGCATCGATAAGCCGCCGCACTCGCTCCGATATCGGATGGACCGCCTGACGATCTTTCACCGCCTGGCTGTCCTGATTAGGAAAATAAGAAATAGAATCTCTATTACTAGGATTGTAGGACGTGGGTGGCCTGGGTGAGTGGCCACGGGTGTCCGGGGTAGGTAGGACATTGGCGTTCACGCCATAGCGAATGGTTCCGCGCCGTCCCTTACCATTTGGGCATATGATTCCCAAGGCGATTAGGTCCGCCAAGGCGCGGCGTATCGTTCTTGTGCTACAGCAACACATCCGCGCTAGTGTCGCTTGGCTAGGGTAGGCATTAGCACCGCGCTGATCAGTGAAGCTGGCGAGCGCCAACAGCACGAGCCGTTGAGACACCGTGACGCCGTCTAGCCGCCAAATCGGCCGCAACAAGCGCTACGTCACCGTGACCTGCCTCTACCACCTATGGACAGCCGTTTGCCCTCAAAATCCGTTTCTGTAGCCTGCAGCCAGGCCTCAAACGCTTCTTGTCGGTATAACGGCCTACGCGCTACGACTGTGCGTGGGGGGCCCTTCCCGCGGGATGCCCAGACACGCAAGGTTTGAACCTTAACCGCGAGCCGGGCAGCGGTTTGCCGCTCCGTCAAGTAGCCCGGCGGGGCGAGTGTGTCGGGCATATATCGCTCCATATCGATTAGGCTCAGTCACCGTATTTTCGCAGCGGTTGATGCCCCGGTCACGGAAGCAATTTTAGATTTGTGTCCCACTAGCGCCGACATACTCTGGCCAAAGGCCAGGCACGCCTTCCTTGCCCGGGTGCTGGCGTCTAGGGCGGACACCAGGGGAGTGGCGTTTGCCACTACCCTCGTTAACCTATTGAAAATTCTGGTGCCGAAGCGCGGATTTGAACCGCGGACCTACTGATTACGAATCAGTTGCTCTACCACTGAGCTACTTCGGCTCCGATCGCCGCGTTGGGGCTGACGGATGGGGGGCGTCAAGCTACTCCGCGCTCTCGATCAGCGTCAATCGACGGGGCCTTGGAGGCGCCGCTTGCGTCCGCTGGCGGTCCGTCGTCCACGACTTCTTCTCCCAGGCGTGTTTGGAGGTGCTGATCGTCGCGTCCCAAATCGAGGGCGCCGAGCGGCGGGGGGGGGCGCTCTCCGGCTCGCCAGCGCAGGGCGCCGAGTTGCCCACAGTGGGGACAGAGGGCGCCGAACTCGGCGGCGGTTTCCGCGCACGCCGTACATCGCCACGCGGCCTGCGGCGGCGCCGCGGCGAGCCGCGCAAGCCAATCGCGCGCACCGTTGGGATTACTAGCGCCGCGCTCAAGGGCGGCCATCAAGCGCGCCGCTCGGGCCGAGGGGGCCGTCGCTACCAGCGTTTCGAGCTGGCTGCGCGCCAGGCCCCAGAGTTCGGCCGCCAAGGCGACCTCGGCGAGCGCGAGGCGGCTTTCTTCGTGGTCAGGTTGACGCGCCGTCAGGGTCTCGAAGCGAGCCGCCCGCTGGGCTGGCGTTTCGTTCGGATGGAGCGCTGCATAGGCCCGAGCCAGCTCGGGATGGGGCGCTAGGGTCCAACTCTCCTCGATCAGCCGCGCCCCCCGTCGACGCTTGCCGCGCGCTGTCATCAAGCGTGCGGCGACGGCGACCAACGGGGCCAGGCTCGGCGCCAGGGCAACCGCCCGCTCAGCCAGGGCTAGGGCGTCCCGGATCGACCCGGCACGTTCGGCCGCCAGAGCTCGCTCATGCATGATCAGTGCTTTATCGCGCCGCCCCGCCTCGCTCGTTACGGCGCGATGGCGGACCGCCGCTTCGAGGGCGCGTTCAGCCTCGGCCCAGTGCCCAGCCGCCGATTCGAGCTCCAAGAGTGCCGACAACACCCATGGTGTCGCCGGCCGCAGTGCTTGAGCGCGTCGCGCAAGGCCAAGCGCCGCCTCGCGGTCACCGCCCCGCAGGGCCTGGGCTACGAGGCCGCGGAGGCCGAGGAACTTGGTCTCAGGGTGATCGAGCATGGCTTCGAAAGCCCGACCGGCCGCCGCCTCGTGGCCGCCGAGCTGCGCCGCCTGGGCGGTTAGAAGAAGGCTCGCTTGCGGCTCCTCGAGCAGCGTCCGCGCCCGGCGCGCGAGTCTCTCGGCCGCGTCGACATCACCAGCGGCGACGGCGGCCATGCCCTCGGTGAGCGCGAGATAGCCGCGTCGACGCCGATTGGCGTCGCGTCGCGAGCTGGAAAACAGCCGGCCACGCCTCACCCCACGCCACACCCGGTCGAGCACCGAGACCGCCGTGAGCAGCAGCGCAACCAGCACGGCGAGGACCCAGAGCGGAGTCTCGGCGCGCCAGCCCTGCCATTCGAAAACCACCAGACCGGGTCGCTCCGCGATCCACGCTGCGAGCGCCGCGACCACGGCCACGAACACGAAAACGCCGAGCAGGCGGGTCATGAGGCCAGCTCACTTCCCTGGAGAGCGGCGGCAACAAGGCTGGCGAGGGCTTCATCGACCGCGATTCGGGCGCGGGCAGCCACCAGCCAGGGTGCGACGACCGCGGCGGCGGCCCCGGTTAGACGGTCGAGTTCGGCCGCTGCGGCCGGTAAATCGCCAGCGGCGATCAGCCGTTCAGCGCGCGCCGCGACGGCTTCTGGACCCTCGCCGGCTACATCGCCGACGCGACGGATTCGGACGAGCCCGCGCAGGCGGCCGACCGCCTCGTCGACCCAGCCGTCCTCTCCGCCCGCACCAGCGGCGGCGGCGATGGTCATCGCCGTGTCGGCGAAACGGGCTGCCAGCATCGCGGGCGTTGCCGCGCCCGCCTCGGCGTACGCGGCGAGCGTTGCCATGGCCTCGGGCGGCGCGCCCTCGGGCGCCGTCGCCGCGACGACCGCCCAGGCGTCACGATAGGGCCGTGCCGCACCCAGCGCCTCGCGTAGCTGGCCGACGGCGAGCAGGTGGGTGGCTGCCCGCGCTTCGTGCCCGGCCTCCACCTCCACGACGGCGAGGCGATCCTCGAGCAGTGTCCGCGCCTGGCGCTGGGCGCTTGCCGTCGCTTGTACGCGCACGACCTCGATGTCGAGCTCGGCCAACGCCGTTTCAAGCGCGGCAATGTCGTCACTGACGTTGGGGCGTGCGGTGTTGGCCTCGCGCAGATCCGCTAGCGCCGCCTCGATCGCGTCGATGCGCGCCGTGGCGATCTCGCCATCGGGAGTTTCGCTGGCGACGGCGCGCGGTGGGGTGAGCGCGGACTCGAGGGCCTGAATACGTGCGGCGAGTCGAGTGCGACCCGTTCTGTCGTCGCGCCGCTCTCCGTCCGCGATATCGAGCTGTCGTGCCAAAGCCCTGACCCGCGCCGTCAAGGCATCGAGCCGCTCGGCCCCCTGGTTGGCCGCCGCTCGCGCTCCGAGATCAGCGGTCAGCGCCTCAAGGGTCTCAAGGCGCGCGACTTCGATCGGGTCGGCCGGCGGCCGCCGCGTTTCGAGTGCGCGCACGCGGTCCTCGAGTGACGCCAGGTCGCGCTCGCCGCCAGCTTGTAGGCCGATCCCTGTGCCAGTCCCTAGGCCAGTCGCTGGGCCAAGCAACCGGGCCAGATCGGGAACGATGCGCGGCAGGATGATCGGCCACAGCGCCACGCCGGCCGCGAAGGCGACGGCGAGTAGAGCCGCTACGAGCGCCCTGCGGCCCGCCGGGCGGCGCGGCTGGTTCGTCGGCGGGGCGGCTGTTGGCGGCGTCGGCGATGGTGGCTTGGGCGGGAAGGCCGAGGTTGCTGCCGCCGGCGGACGGCGGGGACGGTCGTCAACGTTGGGCTGGTCATTGGGCGTTCGAGCGGGGTTTTGGGCGGTCGCCGAGGGCCCGGGCTCCGCCTCCAGCAGCCCGAGCAGCGACGTTTGGTCGGGGCGGGTCGCGGTGCGAATGCGTCGCCAGGGCAGCGCGGCGGCCGCCAACGCGATCGCTGGGCTCTGACACAGGGCGTCGATGTTCGCGCAGTTTGCTGCGAGATCGGCATCGGCCGCCAGCCGCACGAAGGTCTCGGCGGTGCGCGGCGAGAAGAAGAGCACCGCATCCAGCGACCCCGCGCGCATCGCCTCGGCCGCAGGCTCTGTGAACCCGTCCGCCACCACCGCCTCGTAGAGCACGACCGATTCGAGCTTGAAGCCCGCCGCTTCGAGGGCGCCGGCTGGGGCGCAGGCGACGTGGGCGCCGGTCGGGTGCAGCAGCGGACCGTTCACCGGATCGACCAGGTCCTTGACCTTGGCAACCAGCGCGGCGACATCGCCGTCGGCGTTCACCACCTCGCGGAAACCGCGAGATATGGCGGCGCGGGCGGAAGCCCCGCCGACCGCGTAGACCGCGATGTCGCGGGCGTCGGTGGCTTCAGCGAAGGCGTGAAGGCCGCGCGCGCTGGTGACGAAAAGCGCTTGAAACGCCCCGAGATCCGGAAGGACCGCGTCGATGCTGCGAACCACCAGCATCGGCGCAATCAGCGAGTCGATGTCGCGCTCGCGGAGCTCGTCGGCGAGACGCCCGGCCTCTGGCTGCGGGCGGGTAATCAGGACCCGCATCTAGGGTGCCGTGAAGAACTCGGGCCCGCCCCGCGCACGCAGATCCGCGCCAAGATCGCGGCCCAGGTCCTCGGCCTCTGTCGGCGTGCCACGACGCTCGCCGTCGTGACGCACGCGCCCATCGGGCCGTATGATGCTGCCGCGCAACCACAACTGGCCGTCGGCGATCATGGCTAACGCCGCGATCGGCGTGCGGCACGAACCATCGAGGGCGGCCAGCAGAGCGCGCTCGGCGCGGATTCGGATGGCGGTGTCGCCGTGGTCTAGCGCGGCGACCCGCGCACGAGTCGCTGTGTCGTCGTCGCGGCATTCGATGCCAACCGCGCCCTGGGCGACCGCTGGTAACATTTCGTCGGGCGTCAGCACGCGTCGCGGCTGATCATCGAGACCGAGCCGGTTGAGGCCGGCCTGCGCCAACAACGTCGCGTCGACCTCGCCGCGCGCCAGTTTGTCGAGACGGGTGTCGATGTTGCCGCGAAACGCCGCCACCTTCAGGTCGGGCCGCCGCCACCGCAGCAGCGCTCCCCGGCGCAACGAGCTGGTGCCCACGACGGCGCCGTCGGGCAACGCGTCGATCCCTTCGGCCCGTGGGCTGACAAAGGCGTCGCGCGGGTCCTCTCGCGGTAGCACGGCGGCGATCGAAAGGCCTTCGGGCAATGCTGTCGGTACATCCTTCATCGAGTGGACGGCGAGATCGATGGTTCCGGCCAACAGCGCCTCCTCGATCTCCTTGGTGAACATCCCCTTGCCGCCGATGTCGGCGAGCGGGCGGTCGCGCTGGAGGTCGCCGGTGGTCTGAATGATGACAATTTCGCAGTCCTCCGCGGGCAGTCCGTCGGCGGCGCGCAGTAGGGTCTTTACCGTCTCCGCCTGAGCGCGAGCCAGCGGGCTTCCTCGGCTGCCGATTCGGATAGTGTGCTCGGTCGCGACGCGCATGCTTGCGGGGTCCGCGTGGCGGTGTTACGGGCTGAGACTGTTTATAGCGGAACTCACTCGTTAATACTGGAACTCAGGTGGCTAGTATCGTTCGGGGGCAAGTGGAAGCGGGGGCAAGGACCGGGGCCCCCATGATAGTTCTCGGCATCGAGACCAGCTGCGATGAGACGGCGGCGGCCGTGGTCACCGCCGAGCGCGCAATTCTCGCCAACCGGGTTCTCTCTCAGGCGGAGGCGCACCGGCCCTACGGCGGCGTTGTACCGGAGATCGCGGCGCGCGCCCATGTCGAGCACCTGGATTCTCTGATTCGTGATGCCCTAGACCAGGCCCGCGTCGGCATCGGCGGCCTCGACGCCATCGCCGCCACCGCCGGCCCTGGCCTGCTCGGCGGGGTGATGGTTGGTCTGGTGACCGGAAAGGCGATCGCCGCGGTGGCTGGCGTGCCATTCCTCGCAGTCAACCACCTCGAAGGCCACGCGCTGAGCATCCGCCTGGTCGAGGATATCGCCTTCCCGTACCTCCTCCTTATGGTCAGCGGTGGACACTGCCAGTTGCTGATCGTCAAGGACGTGGGCAACTATCGCCGCCTCGGCACCACCATCGATGACGCGGTCGGTGAGGCCTTCGACAAGACCGCCAAAATGCTCGGGCTTGGCTACCCCGGCGGACCGGCGGTCGAGGCCGCCGCGCGCCGTGGCCGGGCCGACCGTTTCGACTTGCCGCGTCCGCTGAGGGGGCGGCCGGGCTGTCATTTTTCCTTTTCCGGTCTCAAGACCGCAGTCTGGCGAGTCGTCGAATCGCTGGCGCGACCGCTCGGCCAGCAAGACATCTCCGATGTCGCGGCGGCCTTTCAGGTGGCGGTTGGCGACGTGCTGGTCGATCGCAGCGCGCGGGCGGCCGAGCGCTTCCGTTCCGAGCATGAAGACGCGGATCGGCTGGTCGTCGCCGGGGGCGTCGCGGCTAATGGCTACCTGCGCGATCGCTTGGCGCGATTGGCCGACGATGTCGGCTTCACCTTGCATGCGCCACCCGCCGCCCTCTGTACCGACAACGGCGCCATGATCGCCTGGGCTGGACTCGAGCGTCTGGGGCGCGGCATGGTCGATTCCTTGGATGCGCCGCCCCGCGCGCGCTGGCCGCTCGACCCCGATGCGGCGCCGGCGCCGGGCGCCGGCGTCAAGGCCTGATCACCATGAGCATGGCGATGGACCGAGAGAATCGGCGGTGGCGACGGTGAGTTCGATGACGGCGCTGGTGTCGGTCATCATCCCGGCGTTCGAGGCCGAGGAGACCATCGCGCGCGCGATTTACAGCCTGACCGCTCAGACCTATCCGCACTGGCGGGCGATCGTGGTCGCCGACGACCGCCGCGATTACGGCGCGGTCCTGGCGGCGGCGGGCATCGACGACCGCCGCCTCCGCCACGCGACTACCGGCCGTATTGCCGCCGGCCCGTCGATCGCCCGCAACGTCGGGTTGGCGCTTGCCACCGGGGCGCTGATCGCGCCGCTCGATGCCGATGACACCTACCTGCCCGAACGGCTCGCCACGCTGGTGCCGCTCGCGCTCGCCCACGGGGCGGCCACCGACAATGTCAGGGTGATCGACGCGGCGAGCGGCCGTGAGCTGACAACCGCGTTTGATCGCGGCGCGGGGGTCTTGCGCCTGGATGCTTCGCGTTTCCTCGCCACCTCGGTGCCGCTGATGCCGGTGGTGCGTGCCGAGCTCGCGGGACGCTGGGATGAGGACATCAACTTCGCCGAGGACGTGCTCTTCAACGCCCGTTTGTACGATTGCGTGGCCTGGATGCCGGCTACGCAGGCGCCTCTCCGTGATTATTTCGTGCGCGTCGGCTCGGTCGCCCATGGCGTCGAGTCAGGGGGCCGTGCCGCAGCGGCCTATCGCCGGGTGCTGGCTCGTCTCGACGACGACGGGCTCGGCCTTCGGCGCGCCTCGCTGCGGCGCCGCCTGTTCGGCGCGGTGAAACGTAAGATAGTGTTGAACGCCGCCTACGAGCGCGCCTATCGCGCCGGCGCTTGTGCCAACTTCCAAGCCTTTATCGCCGGCGACTCGGCGCCCGCCGTCGCGGTGGCAAACTAAGGGGGTGCGCCATGGCCCGTGACCAGAGCGCCGGGGTCGACATCCGGGCCGCCTTCGCTACCCCCATCGTGACCCACGAATTGCCGACGGCCAAGCGCCTCAATGCGGCGCTGCGGCCGCTCATCGTCGAGCGCGCCGCGGCCCAGCCGAGCACCCAGCACAGCAACCTCGGCGGCTGGCAGTCGACATGGGACCTGGCCGACTGGGGCGGCCCGGCGGCGCTCGATCTGGTGCGGGCTATCGAGGCGCTCGCGAGCCGCCTGACCGCCGATCGCCAGGGGCGACCGGTCACGCCGCCGTGGCGAGCGAACGCTTGGGCCAACGTTAACCGCTGCGGCCAGGGCAACGAGTTCCACACACACCCCGGTTCGTTCTGGTCGGCCACCTACTACATCGATGATGGCGGCAGCGCGC
>Ga0315338_1002992_pt1 | contig 15520 bp, 11 predicted proteins | sample ASW8metaG_FD_204518 | JGI IMG/M metagenome (GOLD analysis project Ga0315338, IMG submission 204518) | Ammonia-oxidizing marine archaeal communities from Monterey Bay, California, United States - ASW #8 | ecosystem: Environmental > Aquatic > Marine > Coastal | place: USA: California | collected... | reverse complement strand
CGTCTGATGTAGGGGTGTAGCTCAGTTGGTAGAGCATCGGTCTCCAAAACCGAGGGTCGTGGGTTCGAGTCCCTCCGCCCCTGCCACGTCAAATGGAATGGAACAGGGTTTGCCTGGGTGTTGAAAAACGCTGCAGGGCAAACCAAATGGAACAGAATGACGCGAAACAAGAATGATAAAGCGCCGGCGAAAGCCAAGGCCCAGACCGCGACCAAAAAGTCCGGCATGAATCCATTGCGTTACCTTACTGAGGTGCGCAAGGAGGCAAGCAAGGTGACCTGGACGCCCTGGAGCGAAACCTGGGTTTCGACAGTGATGGTCTTTGTCCTCAGTGTGATCGCGATGCTGTTTTTCTGGGGCGTTGATTCCGGTATCAGCTGGTCCGTCCAGCAATTGCTTGCAATTGGTTCGTAGGAGAACTTTATGTCTGCCAAATGGTATATTGTTCACGCCTACTCGAACTTCGAGAAGAAGGTTGCCGACGCGATTCGCGCGGAAGCCGCTCTCAAGGGGCTGACGGACTGCTTTGAAGAGGTTCTCGTCCCGACCGAAGAGGTTGTTGAAGTTCGTAAGGGCCGCAAGGTGCAGTCTGAGCGCAAATATTTTCCCGGCTATATCCTCGTAAAGATGGATATGACCGATGCGGCCTATCACCTCGTCAATAATACGCCGAAAGTCACTGGCTTTCTCGGGTCCGGCAAGAAGCCGATTCCGGTAGGTGAAAGCGAAGTGAAGCGAATTCTCGGGCAGATGGAAGATGATGCGGATCGCCCGCGTCCAACCGTTACCTACGAAATCGGCGAGACCGTCAATGTGATCGATGGTCACTTCCAGAGCTTCAACGGTGTTGTTGAAGAAGTGGATGACGAGAATGCGCGCCTGAAAGTGGCGATTAATATTTTCGGTCGGGCGACCCCGGTCGAACTGGAATACTCACAGGTCGAGAAAATCGCCTGATGAGTTGATTTTCTGCGGGAGGTGCCGGCGACAAGACCATGTCGGGCCGTACCGCGGAGCCCCTTGGGTGCGATTGGCGCATCCGATAATGGAGTGGGAACATGGCCAAGAAGATTGACGGCTATATCAAGCTGCAAGTGCCTGCTGGCGCTGCAAATCCGTCCCCGCCGATCGGCCCAGCACTGGGTCAGCGCGGCGTAAACATCATGGAATTTTGTAAGGCTTTCAACGCGAAAACCCAGGAAATGGAAAAAGGGATGCCAATCCCGACAACCATTACCGTGTTTTCTGACAAGTCTTTCACATTCGTCATCGCAACACCGCCTGCCAGCTTCTACCTGAAAAAGGCTGCGAAGCTCGCCAAGGGTGGTTCAACACCAGGTCAGGCCGTTGCTGGGTCAGTGACCATGGCTCAATGCCGTGAGATCGCCGAAGCAAAAATGGCTGACCTCAATGCGAACGATCTGGAGCAGGCGCAAAAAATCATCGCCGGTTCTGCTCGTTCCATGGGCCTGGAAGTGATTGGATAAGACGATGGCTAAATATGGAAAACGTACGGTTGCCGCTCGTGAGAGCTTCGATCGCAATACTTCTCACGCCCTCGACGCCGCTGTTGCTCTGGTGAAGTCGAATGCGACTGCCAAGTTTGATGAGACCATCGAGCTGGCTATGAATCTCGGTGTTGACCCGCGTCACGCGGACCAGATGGTCCGTGGTGTTTGCAATTTGCCAAACGGCACCGGCCGCTCCGTGCGTGTCGCTGTGTTTGCCAAGGGTGCAAAAGCTGAAGAGGCCACTAAGGCTGGCGCAGATGTGGTTGGTGCTGAAGACCTCATGGAGCAGATCCAGGGTGGCAACATCAATTTCGACAAGGTTATCGCAACCCCCGACATGATGCCGCTGGTCGGTCGTCTCGGTAAGGTTCTTGGCCCACGTGGCATGATGCCAAACCCGAAAGTGGGTACGGTCACTATGGACGTCACCAAGGCTGTCAATGACAGCAAGGGCGGCGCGGTAGAGTTCCGGGTTGAGAAGTCCGGAATCATCCATTGCGGTGTCGGAAAAGCAAGTTTTTCCGAAAAGGCACTTGCCGAGAACCTGCGAGCTCTGATAGGGGCCATCGTGAAAGCCAAGCCGGTTGGCGCGAAGGGGGCATTCGTCAAGAAAATTTCACTCTGTTCCACGATGGGACCGGGCGTGAAAATTGACGCTGCCGACGCGACTGCTGTTTAGGCAAATACAAGTTTAGTCCGGCTCGCTTTGCGGGCCGGATTGGTCGGTCGATGGGTGCGTGTTGTGCACACAAAGACCAACCTGTCCGAGATCATAGGGGGCGCATCGCAAGATGGGCCTTAATCCCGTCCGGGCCCTGTGTGAGACAGAGCGAGATCGACCCGTCCAATTTGGCGTGTTGGTTCGAGCCCTGGGACAGGAATACGCTTTTGCGATGTTCCAAGCCTCAGGTGAGGTGAGGGTGCGCGAAAGTGTCTTCATCGGGGTGCCCATGGTGGGCACTTCATTCAGGGAGTCCGCAAATGGATCGCAATCAAAAAGAAGCGTCTGTCGAAGAGCTCAAGGGCATCTTCTCAGATAGCGGATCCGTGGTTATGGCCCACTATACGGGAATGACCGTTGCGGAAATGACGGACTTGCGTGGCAAGCTTCGTGAGGTTGGTGGTACTTGTAAGGTGGTTCGTAACCGCCTGGCAAAGATCGCACTCAAGGGGCATCCGGCCGAGCAAACAGCAGAACTCTTTACGGGGCCTGTTGCTATTGCTTATTCGGAAGATTTTGTCGGCGCGCCAAAGGCTGTTGTGGCCTACGCAAAGGACAATGAGAAATTCGTTGTTCTTGGTGGTTTCATGGAAGAAGAGACATTCGACGCCGCTGGCATCGATGCGCTCTCCAAAATGCCATCACGCGAAGAGCTTATCGCAACAATCTCTGCACGCCTTCTTGGTCAGGCCACTCAGATCGTTGGGCGCCTCAGCGCGCCTGGTCAAGGTCTTGCCGGTGCCATTGAGGTTATCGGTGAAAAGGCCGACGCCTGACGTCATTCTCCGCTTTCGAACCAATAAACAGACGACTAACAAGGAATATGAAAAATGGCTGATGTAGCTAAACTTTGCGACGAGCTGATGGGTCTCACCATTCTCGAAGCGAAAGAATTGAACGATCTTCTCGAAGAAAAAGGCATCAAGGCCGCTGCTGCTGTTGCAGTTGCTGGTCCTGCTGCTGGCGATGCCGGCGCAGCTGCTGAAGAGCAGACTGAATTCAGTGTTGTTATGACTTCCTTCGGTGAGAAGAAAATCAACGTCATCAAAGAAGTCCGTGGCATCACTGGTCTTGGCTTGAAAGAAGCCAAGGAGCTGGTCGAAGCTGCACCTAAAGCTGTTAAAGAGGGCGCATCTAAAGCTGAAGCCGAGGAAATCAAGGCGAAGCTTGAAGCTGCAGGTGCCTCTGTAGAGCTGAAATAATCACGCCTTTGGTGTGATGACGACGCCTTGACGGACGCGTGGGTTTCCCGCGCGTCCGTTAGGTCGTCTCCGGAGATAATTGTCTCCGGGCCCCAGAATCGGTCGAGTTTGAGCGATCGGTTTCGGGTTTAGGCGGTGCCCCATCTGCCGTTCCAGGGGTATTGCTGACAGGTCCGGGCGCCCGTCCGGTTCCTGGAACGGTGTGTGGCGAGAATTTCCTCGCCTCAGATGCGCGGTACAAACCGCAAGGGAGTCGACATGGGTCTGTCGTTCACCAGTAAGAAGCGTATGCGGAAATCCTTTGGTCGGATCGGCGATACTGTCGTGATGCCAAACCTGATCGAGGTTCAGAAGAGCTCGTATGAGCAGTTTCTGATGAAAGATATGCCGGCCAATGAGCGGCCGGATACGGGTATGCAGGCAGTTTTCAAATCGGTATTCCCGATTCGTGACTTTGCCGAGCGTTCCGTTTTGGAGTTCGTCTCCTACGAATTTGAAGCCCCAAAGTTTGACACGGAAGAATGCGTGCAGCGCGACAAGACGTACGCCGCTCCGCTGAAGGTCAAAATGCGTCTCATCGTGTTTGATGTGGACGAGGAAACGGGTGCCCGCTCCGTCAAGGACATTAAGGAGCAGGACGTTTACATGGGCGATATTCCGCTCATGACGGACAAGGGAACTTTCATCATCAACGGTACGCAGCGCGTTATCGTTTCACAGATGCACCGTTCTCCGGGCGTGTTCTTCGATCATGACCGAGGCAAGACCCATGCTTCGGGCAAGTATTTGTTCGCGGCACGTATCATTCCGTACCGTGGCTCCTGGCTCGACTTCGAGTTTGATGCCAAGGATGTCATTCACATGCGCCTCGATCGTCGCCGGAAACTTCCTGCGACAACGCTGCTATATTCGCTCGGCCTGGACAAGGAAGAGATCCTCTCAACCTTCTACGACCGCATCAATTACAAGCGCGTCAAAAAGGGCTGGAGTGTTCCGTTTGACAAGGAACGCTGGCGTGGTGTGAAGCCGGTTCGTGATCTTGTCGACGCGAAGACCGGTGACGTCATTGCGCCTGCAGGCAAAAAGCTGTCTGCGCGTGCCGCCAACAAGCTCGAAGAATCCGGTGTCGCCAATCTCCTTATCACTGATGAGGACATGTACGGCCGTTCGCTTGCCGTTGACATTGTCAACACGGACACCGGTGAAATCTATGCGGAAGCCGGCGATGAGCTGGACGAAGAAGTCATGGAAGTCCTGGCCGAGGCCGGAACCAAGCTCCTTGAGTGTCTCGACATCGACCCGGCTGTTGGAATTGGCCCGTACATCCGCAACACACTCGCGGTTGACAAGAATGACAGTCGTGACCAGGCGTTGGTAGATATCTATCGCGTCATGCGTCCCGGTGAGCCACCAACACCAGAGACCGCCGAGACTATGTTCAATGGTCTGTTCTTTGACCCGGACCGTTACGACTTGTCGGCCGTTGGTCGGGTGAAAATGAATATTCGTCTGGATCTCGACGCGCCGGATGATGTTCGCACGCTTCGCAAGGACGACATTCTTGCCGTGCTTCAAACCCTTGTGGGTCTGAAGAACGGTCGCGGCGATATCGATGATATCGATAATCTGGGTAACCGTCGTGTTCGCTCCGTTGGCGAATTGATGGAAAACCAGTACCGTATTGGTCTGCTGCGTATGGAGCGGGCAATCAAGGAGCGCATGGGGTCGGTTGATATCGAAACTGTGATGCCGCACGATTTGGTCAATGCCAAGCCGGCCGCCGCTGCTGTTCGCGAATTCTTCGGTTCTTCGCAGCTGTCCCAGTTTATGGACCAGACCAACCCACTGTCCGAAGTGACACACAAGCGTCGCTTGTCAGCGCTTGGCCCAGGTGGTCTGACCCGCGAACGCGCCGGTTTTGAAGTCCGCGACGTGCATCCGACCCATTACGGCCGAATCTGCCCGATTGAGACACCGGAAGGCCCGAATATCGGCTTGATCAACTCGCTATCCACCTATGCTCGCGTCAACAAGTATGGCTTCATTGAAAGCCCGTACCGCAAGGTCGAAGACGGCAAGCTGACAGATTCGGTTGAATATCTGTCCGCCATGCAGGAAGCCAAATTCGCGATTGCCCAGGCGAACGCGCATATTGATGACGACGGCAAGCTGGAAAACGATTACGTCAATTGCCGTCAGGCTGGCGATGTGACGCTCGTTTCGCGTGATGATGTCGGTTATATCGACGTGTCGCCGAAGCAGGTTGTTTCGGTTGCTGCCGCGCTGATCCCGTTCCTGGAAAACGATGACGCCAACCGCGCGCTCATGGGTTCCAACATGCAACGCCAGGCCGTTCCGCTTGTGAAAGCGGAAGCGCCACTCGTTGGTACCGGTATGGAATCAGTTGTGGCACGGGATTCCGGCGCCGCGATTGCTGCCCGCCGGACCGGTGTTGTCGAACAGGTTGATGCCACACGGATCGTGATCCGGGCGACGGAAGATCTTGATGCCGCGGAATCCGGTGTTGATATTTATCGTCTGTCGAAATTCCAGCGCTCCAACCAGTCCACCTGTATCAACCAGCGTCCGATTGTACGGGTTGGCGATAAGGTTGGCGTGACCGACATCATCGCCGATGGCCCGTCTACGGACCTCGGCGATTTGGCCCTGGGCCGCAACGTGGTTGTCGCGTTCATGCCTTGGAATGGTTACAACTTTGAGGATTCGATCCTGATCTCCGAGCGCATTGTGCGCGACGATGTCTTCACATCGATTCACCTTGAAGAGTTTGAGATCGCTGCACGCGACACCAAGCTTGGCCCAGAGGAAATCACGCGCGACATTCCAAATGTCGGCGAAGAGGCTCTGCGCAATCTCGATGAAGCTGGTATCGTTGCCGTGGGTGCCGAAGTTGGTCCTGGCGACATTCTGGTTGGCAAGGTCACACCAAAGGGTGAGAGCCCGATGACACCGGAAGAGAAGCTCCTGCGAGCGATCTTCGGTGAAAAGGCGTCTGACGTTCGCGATACATCGCTCCGTATGCCATCCGGTGCCGTGGGTACTGTCATCGAAGTTCGTGTCTTTAATCGTCACGGTGTCGACAAGGATGAGCGCGCGATCACGATCGAGCGCGAAGAAATCGAACGTCTCGGCAAGGACCGGGATGACGAGCTCGTTATCCTTGAGCGCAACATCTATCAGCGTTTTGGCGATCATCTTCTCGGCAAGAAAGCGGTCTCCGGACCACGCGGTTTTGCCAAGGGCGCGATCACCCAAGATGCTCTCGATGAGACGCCACGTTCACAGTGGTGGCGCATTGGCCTGGAAGACGAAAAGGCGATGTCTGAAGTTGAAGCACTGCAAAAGCAGTACGAAGACTCCAAGGCGCGCCTGGATCGTCGTTTCGAGGACAAGGTCGACAAGCTTCAGCGCGGCGACGAAATGATGCCGGGCGTGATGAAGATGGTCAAAGTCTTTGTTGCCGTGAAGCGTAAGCTTCAGCCCGGTGACAAAATGGCCGGTCGTCACGGAAACAAGGGTGTGATCTCCAAGATCAATCCGCTTGAAGACATGCCGTACCAGGAAAATGGGGAGCCGGTCGATATCGTGCTCAACCCGCTTGGTGTTCCGAGTCGAATGAATGTCGGTCAGATCCTCGAAACTCATCTGGGTTGGGCGTGTCGCGGACTCGGTCGTCAGATCGGTGAAGCCTATGACGCCTACAAGCGCTCTGGCGAGATCGAGGGCCTCAAAGTCGAGTTGAAGCGCGTCTATGGTGAAGACCATGATATGCCGGAGACCGACGGAGAGATTGGCGAATTGGCGCAAAACCTGAGAAATGGTGTGCCAATTGCCACGCCAGTCTTTGATGGTGCGCGTGAGCCGGATGTGGCGGCCATGCTTGAAAAGGCCGGCATCGATTCCTCCGGTCAGGTCACGCTCTATGACGGCCAGACCGGTGACGCATTCCGCCGTAAGGTCACGGTTGGCGTGAAGCACCTGCTCAAACTGCATCACCTGGTGGATGATAAGATCCACGCGCGTTCGATCGGACCATACAGCCTCGTCACCCAGCAGCCGCTCGGTGGTAAGGCCCAGTTTGGTGGTCAGCGCTTTGGTGAGATGGAAGTGTGGGCGCTCGAAGCCTATGGCGCAGCGTACACGCTGCAGGAAATGCTGACGGTCAAGTCTGATGACGTGGCCGGCCGTACCAAGGTCTATGAAGCAATCGTCCGTGGCGACGATACCTTCGAGGCCGGTGTTCCTGAGAGCTTCAACGTTCTCGTCAAGGAAATGCGTTCGCTCGGTCTCAATGTTGAGCTGAAAAACGGCTAAGGCTGAAATCTATTTTGCAGGACGGGTCGCCACCCGTCCTGTTGACCCCTTTTGGGAGACGGCGACATGAATAATGATGTGATGAACATCTTCAATCCCGCGGCTGAAGGCCCATCCTTTGACCGCATCCGGATTGCGCTGGCCAGCCCGGAGAAGATCCACTCGTGGTCCTTCGGTGAGGTAAAAAAGCCTGAGACGATCAATTATCGTACCTTCAAGCCTGAGAAAGACGGCCTGTTTTGTGCCCGTATTTTCGGCCCTGTGAAGGATTACGAATGCCTGTGCGGAAAATACAAGCGCATCAAGTATAAGGGTATTGTCTGCGAGAAGTGCGGCGTTGAAGTGACGCTGGCGCGCGTTCGCCGTGAACGCATGGGTCACATCGAACTGGCTGCGCCGGTCGCGCACATCTGGTTCCTGAAATCATTGCCTTCGCGGATCTCCATGTTCCTGGACATGGCGCTCAAGGATGTTGAGCGTGTGCTCTACTTCGAGAGCTATGTGGTCATCGAGCCCGGCCTGACGCCAATGCAGCCCTTCCAGCTTCTGACGGAAGAAGAGTATATCGAAGCGCAGGACGAGTATGGCGAAGACGCGTTTACGGCCGGCATCGGCGCGGAAGCGGTTCGCGAAATTCTGATCAATATGGATCTGCCTGCCACCGTGGAAAAAATCCGCGATGACATGAAGGAAACCGGTTCAGAGCTGAAGCTGAAGAAATACGCCAAACGTCTCAAGCTCATCGAGAATTTCATGGGCTCGGGCAATCGTCCTGAGTGGATGATCCTGACCGTCGTTCCTGTGATTCCACCCGAGCTTCGTCCTCTGGTTCCTCTGGATGGTGGCCGTTTCGCGACATCAGATCTCAACGATCTGTATCGACGCGTGATCAACCGTAATAATCGCCTCAAGCGCCTCATCGAGCTGCGTGCGCCAGATATCATCATTCGTAACGAGAAGCGGATGCTGCAGGAATCTGTCGATGCCCTGTTCGATAACGGTCGTCGTGGTCGGGTTATCACTGGTGCCAATAAGCGCCCGCTGAAATCCCTGTCCGACATGCTCAAGGGTAAGCAGGGCCGGTTCCGTCAGAACCTGCTCGGCAAGCGCGTCGACTATTCCGGTCGTTCCGTCATTGTTGTGGGACCGGATCTGAAGCTGCACCAGTGTGGTCTTCCCAAGAAGATGGCGCTCGAATTGTTCAAGCCGTTCATCTATGCGCGTCTCGACGCCAAGGGACTGTCCGGCACGGTCAAGCAGTCCAAGAAGCTGGTCGAAAAAGCCCGCCCGGAAGTCTGGGATGTGCTCGACGAGGTAATCCGCGAACATCCGGTCATGCTGAACCGTGCGCCAACATTGCACCGTCTCGGCATCCAGGCGTTTGAGCCAAAACTGATCGAAGGTAAGGCCATCCAGCTTCACCCGCTGGTTTGTGCTGCCTTCAACGCTGACTTTGATGGCGACCAGATGGCCGTTCACGTTCCGCTCTCGCTGGAAGCTCAGCTTGAAGCGCGGACATTGATGATGTCGACAAACAACATTTTGTCGCCTGCCAACGGTAAGCCGATTATCGTTCCTTCACAGGATATCGTGCTGGGTCTCTACTATCTGACGGTAGAAAACCCGAACGAGCCGGGTGAGGGCATGGCCTTCGCAACACGCGCCGAAATGGAAGCTGCGCTCGACAACAATGTCGTCACGCTGCACGCCAAGATCAAGGCGCGTTGGGAAGGCATTGATGAAGAGGGCAATGAAGTCGTCAAAGTCATCGACACGACCCCCGGTCGCAAGATGCTGATTGACCTGCTGCCGCGTCATCCGAAAATCCAGCCAAGCCTAATCTGTGAGCTGATGACCAAGAAGGCCATCGGTGCCGTGATTGATATGGTCTATCGTCACTGCGGTCAGAAGGCGACGGTCATTTTCTGTGATCAGATCATGGCGCTTGGTTTCAAGGAAGCGGCGCGTGCCGGTATTTCATTCGGCAAGGACGACATGCTTATCCCGGACGCGAAAGCGATCCTGGTGGGCGAAACCCGTTCCCTCGTGGATGATTACGAACAGCAGTATGTTGAAGGTCTGATCACCAAAGGTGAGAAGTACAACAAGGTTGTGGATGCCTGGTCGAAATGTACCGACAAGGTTGCCGATGCCATGATGGACGCGATTTCCGAGACGCATATTGATGACGATTCCGGTCGCACCTCCAATGTGAACTCTGTCTATATGATGGCGCACTCGGGTGCTCGTGGTTCTAAAAACCAGATGAAGCAGCTGGCAGGTATGCGTGGCCTTATGGCCAAGCCGTCCGGCGAAATCATCGAGACACCGATTATCTCGAACTTCAAGGAAGGTCTGACCGTCCTTGAATACTTCAACTCGACACACGGTGCCCGTAAGGGTCTGGCCGATACCGCGCTGAAAACCGCCAACTCCGGTTATCTGACGCGTCGTCTGGTTGACGTTGCCCAGGATTGTATTGTCACCGAGGAAGATTGCGGGACGTCCGAAGGTATCATCATCTCACCGGTCGTTGACGGTGCAGATATCGTCGTTTCCATGGCCGAACGTCTTCTGGGTCGGACGACGGCAGAAGAAATTCGTGCGCCTGAGAGCAATGAGGTCATCTGCCCGGCAGATACCTATATCGACGAAGATCTCGCCGCAGAAATCGATGAGGCAGGCGTTCAGTCACTTCGCGCCCGTTCGCCGCTGACTTGCGAAACCCGTGTCGGTATCTGTGGTGCCTGTTATGGTCGCGACCTGGCGCGCGGTACGCGTGTCAATATTGGTGAAGCTGTCGGTGTTATCGCAGCGCAGTCAATTGGTGAGCCGGGTACCCAGCTGACCATGCGGACCTTCCACATTGGTGGTACGGCCCAGGTGTCTGAGCAATCATTCATCGACTCGTCTCATGAGGGCACCATCGCCTTTACGAGCCCATCGACCGTTACCAACACAGATGGCCATTTGATTGTCATGAACCGTGGCATGCAGGTCGGCGTGGTGGATGCAGACGGTAAGGAGCTGGAATCTCACAAGCTGGCATTCGGTACCAAGCTTCCGATCAAAGAAGGTGACAAGGTCACGCACGGCCAACGTCTGGCGGAATGGGATCCATACACCTCTCCTGTCGTGTCGGAAGTGGGCGGTACAATCGGTCTGGTCGACATGATTGAAGGCGTCAGCGTCAAGGAAGAAACTGACGAAGCAACTGGTATCGCTGACCGCGTCATTATTGACTGGCGTGGCGGCACCAAGGCCAGCTCCATTCAGCCGGCCATCGTCATCCAGGGCGAAGATGGCGAGCCGATCACGCTCTCTTCTGGGTCTCCGGCCAGCTATATGCTTGCCGTGGGAGCCATCCTGTCGGTTGATGTTGGCGATAAGGTCAAGCCGGGCGATATTATCGCACGTATTCCAACCGAAGGTGCCAAGACACGGGACATCACCGGTGGTCTGCCACGAGTGGCCGAGTTGTTTGAGGCGCGTCGTCCGAAGGATCACGCGGTTATCGCAGAGGTTACCGGTCGCGTTGAATTTGGCCGTGACTACAAGAATAAGCGCCGTATCGCGATCCAGCCTGAGGGAGAAGATGCGGAGAAGGTCGAATATCTCGTCCCTAAAGGTAAGCACCTGACGGTTCAGGAAGGTGACATCATCCAGAAGGGCGAATATCTGCTCGATGGTAACCCGGCACCGCATGATATTCTTGCGATCCTCGGTGTTGCTGCGCTGGCTGAATATCTGATCGACGAAATTCAGGATGTCTACCGACTGCAGGGTGTGCCGATCAACGACAAGCACATCGAGACGATTGTTCGTCAGATGCTGCAGAAAGTCGAAGTCCGCGATCCAGGCGATACAGATTACCTGCCCAATGAGCAGATCGAGAAGATCGAGTTCATCGAGACCAATGAACGTCTCGAAAAGGCCGGTAAGCGTCTCGCCACAGCAAGTCCGGTTCTTCTTGGTATCACCAAGGCGTCCCTGCAGACGCGTTCCTTTATCTCCGCGGCATCATTCCAGGAAACCACACGCGTGCTGACCGAAGCCTCAATTCAGGGCAAGGAAGACATGCTTGAGGGTCTCAAGGAGAACGTCATCGTGGGTCGTCTGATCCCAGCGGGTTCGGGTGCAATGATGCGCCAGTACCAGCGCGTTGCGGATGTCCGTGATGATGTTGTTCTGGCGGAACGCAAAGCGGCGGTTGAGGAAGAGGGCCTTCCCTCCGAGATCGCCGATGCAGCTGATGCCGAAGTCGCTGCGGCAAGCGACGCCGGTTAATCCCTGAGAATCAGGGACAAACACGATCGAGGCCACCGGTTTTCCGGTGGCCTTTTTCGTGCCTGAAGACATTTACCATAAGGGGCGGAGAAAAAGTCTGCGGGGGTGCTTGACGAGAGCGAGTCGCATGCGTAGGTTCCGCGCTCGTTTTGGGGACGAGCCGTAACCTTCGGGTTAGACGTCGTCCAAGGCAACGGAAATTAACCTCGACCTCGTCGTGCGGGCTGCAAGCTCGAGCGTCGGGTCGTTTTCTGCGTCCATCAGCACCTAACGCGCTGAGGGGACGTGTATGTGAGACAAAGATCGGATACGAGCGGGATGCCGACTATCAACCAGCTCATTCGCAAGCCGCGAAAAGACAAGCCAAAGCGCAACAAGGTGCCAGCTCTAGAAGCTTGCCCGCAGCGTCGGGGCGTTTGCACGCGCGTCTATACGACGACGCCTAAGAAGCCGAACTCGGCTCTGCGTAAGGTCGCCAAGGTGCGCCTGACCAGTGGTCATGAAGTTGTGAGCTACATCCCGGGTGAGGGTCACAATCTTCAGGAGCACTCTGTGGTGCTCATTCGTGGGGGTCGCGTAAAAGACCTTCCGGGTGTTCGCTATCACATTCTTCGAGGCGTTCTGGATACCCAGGGTGTCAAGGATCGCCGTCAGCGTCGTTCCAAATACGGCGCTAAGCGTCCTAAATAGGGGGAACAGATATGTCCCGTCGTCACCGCGCAGAGAAACGCGAAATCAACCCGGACCCGAAGTTCGGCGATCGCGATCTGACCAAATTCATGAACTACCTTATGCTGGATGGCAAAAAGTCTGTTGCTGAGCGTATCGTTTATGGTGCTCTTGAAATCGTTGAAGGCAAGCTGAAGCGCGAGCCAATTCAGGTTTTTCACGAAGCTCTTGAGAATATTGCCCCAGAGGTTGAGGTTCGTTCCCGCCGTGTAGGTGGTGCAACCTATCAGGTTCCTGTGGATGTTCGTGCGGATCGCAAGAAGGCGCTCGCCATTCGTTGGCTGACAGCCGCCGCTCGTAGCCGCAATGAAAACACGATGCGCGAACGCCTTGCAGGCGAGTTGCTTGATGCGTCCTCCAATCGGGGTACGGCCGTCAAGAAGCGCGAAGACACGCACCGGATGGCTGAAGCCAACCGTGCCTTCTCACATTACCGCTGGTAGCACGCCTCAGGCGTCTAACTGGTCAAGGACTTAAAGTATCATGGCACGCGAATATAAAATCGAAGACTACCGCAACTTTGGTATCATGGCTCACATTGATGCCGGGAAGACGACGACTACTGAGCGGATTCTCTACTATACCGGTAAGTCTCACAAGATTGGCGAAGTCCATGACGGCGTAGCCACGATGGATTGGATGGAGCAGGAGCAGGAGCGCGGTATTACCATTACCTCCGCTGCGACCACTTGTTTCTGGGAAGGCAAGCGCCTCAACATCATCGACACACCTGGGCACGTTGACTTCACCATTGAAGTTGAGCGCTCCCTGCGTGTGCTGGATGGTGCGGTTGCTCTGCTGGACGCCAATGCTGGTGTTGAGCCTCAGACCGAGACTGTTTGGCGTCAGGCCGACAAGTACCAGGTTCCACGCATGTTCTTTGTGAACAAAATGGATAAGCTTGGTGCTGACTTCTATAATTGTGTTGAGATGATCGAAGAGCGCCTGGCTTGTACGGCGCTGTCGCTTCAGATCCCAATTGGTGCCGAGACTGAGTTTAAGGGTTGTGTAGACCTGATGACGATGAAGGCGCTCACCTGGGACGGTGGTATCGATTCGGAAGTTGAAATCAGCGACATCCCGGCCGATCTCGCTGATCGCGCTGCTGAGTGGCGTGAAAAGATGATCGAGACCCTCGTCGAGCAGGACGAGGACGCTATGGAAGCGTATCTTGAGGGCGAGGAGCCTTCCATCGAAAAGATGAAAGAGCTTGTTCGCCTCGGTACGCGGACGTTGGCATTCCACCCGGTTCTTTTGGGAACGGCTTTCAAGAACAAGGGTGTTCAGCCTTTGCTTGACGCGGTTGTCGACTATCTTCCAAACCCGACTGAGATCCCGTCGATCAAGGGTATCGACGTCAAAACTGAGGAAGAAACTGTCCGCAAGGCATCTGATGATGAGCCGACGTCTCTCTTGGCCTTCAAAATTATGAATGACCCCTTCGTGGGTTCATTGACATTCGCGCGCATGTATTCCGGTCATCTGGAGTGTGGTGTGACGCTGATGAATACCGTGAAGGAGCGTAAAGAGCGCATCGGTCGTATGCTGCTTATGCACTCCAATTCACGCGAAGATATCAAAGAGTGTTTTGCGGGTGATATTGTCGCCATCGCCGGTCTTAAGGACACGACGACGGGTGATACGCTCAGTGACATGCAAAATCAGGTCATCCTGGAGCGCATGGAATTCCCGGATCCGGTTATCGAGCTGGCGATTGAGCCAAAATCGAAGGCTGATCAGGAAAAGCTGGGTGTCGCGCTTCAGCGTCTGTCTGCGGAGGATCCATCCTTCCACATGAAGACCGACGAAGAATCCGGCCAGACCATCATTGCTGGCATGGGCGAATTGCACCTCGATATCCTTGTTGACCGCATGCGTCGCGAATTTTCTGTGGAAGCCAATGTCGGTGCGCCGCAGGTTGCCTATCGCGAATCGCTCGGCCAGGACGCCTTGATCGATTACACCCACAAGAAGCAGTCGGGTGGTTCGGGTCAGTTTGCGCGTGTGAAAATCGAATTTGGCCCCGGTGAGACCGGATCCGGCTTCGTCTTCGAATCCAAGGTTGTTGGCGGTAATGTGCCGCGTGAATACATCCCGGGTGTTGAGAAGGGCCTCAAATCGGTCATGGATAACGGTCTTCTGGCTGGCTTCCCCGTGATTGATGTGAAGGCAACACTCACAGACGGCGCCTATCATGACGTTGACTCAAGCGTGATGGCCTTTGAAATTGCCGCCCGCGCAGCTTTCCGCGAGTGTAAGAACCACTGTGCGCCAAAGCTTCTCGAGCCAATCATGAAGGTCGAAGTGGTCACGCCGGACGAGTATACCGGTGGTGTCATTGGCGATTTGAACTCTCGTCGCGGCCAGATCGCCGGGCAGGAGATGCGCGGAAATGCGACGGTTGTGAATGCAATGGTTCCCTTGGCCAACATGTTCGGCTACGTGAACAATCTGCGTTCGTCCACTCAGGGTCGCGCCCAGTTTACCATGCAGTTTGACCACTATTCGCCTGTGCCGAAAGCGGTTGAGCAAGAAGTTATCGAGAAGTCTGCATAAGCAGTTTTCTCATTGAATTTAAACACGAACTAGAGATGTCGGAGCGAGATCGATGGCTAAGGAAAAGTTTGAGCGGAATAAGCCGCACGTCAACATCGGCACGATTGGTCATGTTGACCACGGCAAGACGACGCTGACAGCGGCGATTACGATGGTTTTGGCTGAGACCCAGGGTGGTG
>Ga0315338_1002991_pt1 | contig 15520 bp, 10 predicted proteins | sample ASW8metaG_FD_204518 | JGI IMG/M metagenome (GOLD analysis project Ga0315338, IMG submission 204518) | Ammonia-oxidizing marine archaeal communities from Monterey Bay, California, United States - ASW #8 | ecosystem: Environmental > Aquatic > Marine > Coastal | place: USA: California | collected... | reverse complement strand
GACACCCTGGAACGGCTCGCCGAAGCAGCGGGGCGCGACCAGCTCGTCCTCGACCTGAGCTGTGCGGCCGACGACGACGGCCGCTACGTGGTCGCCACCGACCGCTGGCAGAAACTGACCGACTTCGAGGTGTGTGCCGCCAACCTCGAGATGCTCTCCGCTTACTGCTTCGAGTTTCTCATCCACGCCACTCAGGTGGAAGGCAGACTGCAGGGCATCGAGGCCCGCCTCGTCACCCTCCTCGGCGACGCCACCCCGCTGCCCACGACCTACGCCGGCGGCGTGCGCTCCATGGAGGATGTGGACCAAATCGAGAGCCTCGGTCAGGGCCGTCTCGACTACACCGTTGGCAGCGCCCTCGACCTGTTCGGCGGCTCCGGGGTGAAATACGAAGACCTGATACAGCGCCACCGAAGCTGAGCAGTTTCATCTCAGGCCGTCAGTGTTAGATACAGATTGACCGCGGTAAAGCTGATGATCGCCCAGATCGTCAGCATCAGGGCCATCTCCAACCCCACCGACATGCGTCGTCCCTGTTTCTCGCGCATCGCCAGGTGCAGCACGGCGTAGGCCAGAGGGATCAGCAGCAGGTTGTTGGCGTTCGCCCCCAGCAGCACGAGTAGGAACGGCGCGTCCCCTTTGACCACGATGACGAGCAGCCAGAACGCCGGGAAGGACGTCTGCAGGATGCGGACCCAGCGGGTTCGCCCCGCTTCGCTCTGCACGCTGTCGAAGCCCACCTGGTGCAGGAAGTCGGCGCCGATACGCCCCGAGCTGGCGGCGAATACGAGCAGCGTCGAGAATAGCGTGCAGAAGGCGCCGACCATGAACACACCCTTCGCCGTCGGTCCGAGGGTCTCGGTGAAGATCAACGACACCTGCTCCACGACGGCGATTCCCTCAGGCTTCATTTCCAGACGCGACAGCACCGACGCCCCGAGCAGGTAGTAGGCGCAGGTGATGACCAGGCCGATTGCGGTGCACACGCCGGCATCCATGGCCAGCACCCGCATCCAGCCGCGATACCGCTCCCGCCATTCGGAGCTGCCGTCGTCTGGGCCGATGAAACGCGGGTAGCCCTTCTCACGCACCCAGTAGGGATACATGAACAGCTCGACGGCGGTAGCCCCCACTGAGCCCATCACGGCGAGGGCGACGAAAGCGCCGTCCGGGGGCATCGCCAGGGTGAAGCCCGAGGCGATCTCCCCCAGGTTCATGGCGTGAGGCGTTCCCTGCAGCACGATTAGGCAGCCGATGACGACGAGACTGAAGGCGGCGACCAGCACCAGCACCATCTTCTCGAGATCTTCGTAGAGCCCACGCCACAGAAGGGCCGCCACGAGCCCGAAGACGACGACGGCCCAGAGTTTGTAGTGGATGGCGGGCACGACCGATGCCAACAGGCCGCCCACGGATCCGAGAATGCCGATCACCGCCGCGAACACCGAGAAGTAGCCGATAGCGCACACCCACGCCGCCCAGGAGGTGTTTCTCAGGCGAGGCCCCGGGACGCGGTCCAGGGCGGCGATGGTCGTGTCGTTGTACAACAGACACTGGCGCCCCAGCTCAAGCTGGATGAAATACTTCACGACGCTGGCGACGATGACCCCCCAGAGGAACACGAAGCCCACGTCTGCACCCATGCGTGTCGTCACCAGCAGTTCGCCAGAGCCGACGACCGATCCGGAGACGACGACGCCGGGTCCGATGTTGCGCAGCAACCCGCCGATACCGGTGGGTGCCGGGCGCGTAAGACTGCCTTCCGTCTCTGTGCTCATACAGCCGCTCTCCGCCATCACGAGGAAGTGTCAAAGAAAGGTCCCTGACCCACGATGACTCAAGGGGGCTGTCGTGAGAGCACGCCCGATGTTAGGCTTGATACGTGAGCACCGTCGCCTACTCGAAGCCGATCCCCGTCATCGCCGCACCCGATGTACTGGTATGCGGTGCCGGCCTAGCCGGCCTCGGAGCGGCCGTGGCGGCGGCACGACAAGGGGCATCGGTGTGGGCGGTGGACCGCATGGGTTTCGCCGGCGGCTTCTTCACCAACGTCATCGGCTCCGCCTTCGACGGCTTCGTCTTCGAACCGACGGGGCGTCCCGTCGTCGGCGGCATCGTCTTCGAGATGCTCGAACGCATGGCGGTCATCCCGCCGGGCACCGGCCCCGATCACACCTATAACGTCAACGGCGACTTCACCGAAGTGGAAAAGCACCCCGACCGGCTAATCCCGCGTTGCGACCCCGAGCGTTTCAAGCGGGCTGCGGACGACATTCTGCTCGACGCCGGCGTGCACCCCCTGTTCCACACGCAGGTCGCCGACGTTGTCGTCGATGGCGACCGCATCGACTCGGTGATCCTGAGCAACAAGGCGGGACTGATCGCCGTGCGCCCGAAGACGGTGATCGACACCACCGGCGATGGCGATGTCGCTGCCTGGACGGGCTGCCCGTACGAGAAGGCCGAGTCTCTGCAGCCCATGGCGCTGCACTTTCGCATCGACCACGTCGAACTCACCTTCGAGCTGCGGCGCCGCTGCGCCGCCGTCCTCGAAAAGGCTCGCGCGGCAGGGCGCATCGGCCCCTACGGCGGTCCCTGGCCGGCGACGTTTTCCGGACGCGATATCTATTTCAACGCCGTGCGCACCCCGGGTGACTGCACCGACCCGGAGGACTTGACGCAGGCCGAGATCCAGGGACGAGCCGACGCCTGGCGTATGTTTGAGCTGTGGAAGGAGGAGCTGCCCGAGTTTGCCGACGCCTACTTCTTCACCAGCGGCCCCACCGCCGGCGCCCGCGAGTCGCGCCGCATCGTCGGCGACGTCACCCTCACCGGCGACGACATTCGCCAGGCGCGACGCTTCGACGATGTCATCGTCCTCGGCGCCTGGCGCATCGACCGACACCCGCTCCACGACTCCGGGTACCACGACATGCCTGTGGTACCCCCGTACGACATCTCCTATCGGACGCTGCTGCCACAGGGGGTGGACAACCTGTGGGTCGCCGGACGCTGCCACTCGGCCACCTCGGAGGCGCTCGCTTCCAGCCGCGTAACGGCCAACGCCATGGGCATGGGACAGGCGGCGGGAACGGCGGCAGCCATGGCCATCGCTGCTGGCTGCGGGTCCCGGGAGGTACCCATCGTCAACTTGCAGGACCACCTGATGTCGGCGGGCTGTATCCTGGACCCGGACATCGCCATGCACAGACTGGGAGAAGATCCATGACGTCAACATCGACAGGCCGCGTCGCCGACAAGGTCGCCATCGTCACCGGAGGAGCCTCAGGCATAGGCGAAGCCACCGCCAAGCGTCTGGCGCAGGAGGGCGCGTTGGTGGCCGTCGCCGACGTCGACGACAAGGGTGGCAAGCGGGTCACCGCCGAGATCGGCGCTGCCGGCGGCGAGGCGTACTTCGTGAAGACTGATCTGTCGAAGACCGCGCAGATCCGGCGAATGGTCGAGCGCACGGTGAAGAGGTTTGGCCGTCTCGACATCCTGCACAGCAACGCCATCTGGTTTCGTCACGGGCCGGCCACCGAACTGGACGAGAGGGACTGGGACCTGACCCTCAACGTGGGCCTCAAGGCCGTGTTCCTCGCCGCCAAGTACGCGATCCCGGCGATGCGGGAGACCGGCGGCGGAGCCATCATCAACACCGGCTCCGTGCACTCCCTGGCCGGCTTCGCCACGTGCACGGCCTACGACTCGACCAAGGCGGGTGTGCTGGGCCTGACACGGGTGCTGGCCATCGACTACGGCCCCGATGTTCGCGTCAACGCCGTCCTGCCAGGCGCCATCCTTACACCCCTGTGGGACAACCTGAAGGTGCCGGCCAAGGACCGCCGCCGCTACGCGAAGATGGTCCCGGCGCAGCGCCTGGGCACCGGTGAGGACATCGCCAACGCCGTCCTCTATCTGGTCTCCGACGAGGCCTCCTTCGTTACGGGCACGTCCCTCGTCGTCGACGGCGGCCTGCTGTGCGGCGGGGAGTGAGCGGCGCAGAGGCCCTGTCAGGGCGGCGCGTGGGAGCGGGGTGTCTTGGTTACTCCGGATAAAAAAAGGCGAGCACGGCGCAGCGCCCCCGGCGTCGAGGCCGGTCGGTGAGAGGCAGCGCCTCGATGCGGAAGGTGTGCAGATCGCCGCACAGCAGAGTCAGCGGTTCGCGGCCGGTGGCGGCCTTGCCGCTGCGTGCCGCTGAGCGCAGGCACGATGTCTGGAGTATGCGGCGGGAGATTCTAGTGAAGCTTGTGAAAGCCCTCCGCATAGCCGGCCAGCACCGCGTCGGCGTCGTGATCGCTGCCGGGTTTGTGAATCACCTCCACTGAGAAATACCCGTCGAAGCCGTCACTTTCGAGCAACTGCAGCGGCGCGGCATGGTCGATGATGCCGTCACCCAGCGTCGCGCTCGTCTGCATGCTGCCATCCACGTAGTTGCCGTCGTGAGCGTGCACGTGGCGGGTCAGATGGCCCAGGACTTGGAATGAATCCTGCGGTCTCTCCATCATCCGTTGCGTGTGCATGAAGTCCCACAGCACACGCAGGTTCGGGTCTTTGACAGCATCCATGACGGCGCGCACCGGCGACGAGCAGCACCAGTCGTCGTGCGTCTCCATAAGCACTGTCACCCCAGCCGCTTGCGCCTCCCCCACCACCTCGCGGTAGCCGTCGGCGGTGTAGTCGACGACCATCGCCCACGGCGCCGAGGCATCCCGCTGACCACCGAAGGTGCGAATCAGGCCGCAACCCAGGTCCGCCGCCAGTTCGATGTAGCGCCGTAGGTCCTCGATGTGGCCAGCGCGTTCGGCGGCTTCCGGCGTCGCCATCCTCACCCCCGTGGCGAGGCAGCAGATCGACAGTCCGGCGTCGCCGAAACGACTCCGTACATCCGCCCGGGCCGCCGCCGTCAGGTCCTTCTCGATGCCGCTGGCGTGCCCCCACTCGACGCGCGGCTCCAGTCCCTTATAGCCGTGCCGCTGCATGCCGGCCACTACCTCGTCCAGCGTCCAGTCCGGGCAAACGCTCGTCATCGTCGCCAGATTCGTCATCGTTCCGTTGTCTCCTCAGTCCAGTTCCCGCAGCACACGTCCATCTCTATCTTCACAGCTTCCGCCGCCGAATCTAAGGGAGACGACCTTGCCAGACCACCCAGTGTGCGCCTACCCGCAGCACTACACCTCCGGTGATCTCGCCTTCGGATTCAACGTCCGTTTCGAGCCGGCCGATGGAGGCGCTACTGCACACCTTGGTCGGGAATCTCCCGTCGCCGGTACCCGCGGCACCTGGGTCCTCGTCGTGCGCAACGATCACGCCGACCTGGCAGCGGGTTCGGTTCTGTCCGTATCCCGCTTCGATTGCCAGTTCGCCTTCGAGTTCCAGACCGACCGTCCCGACCGTCGAGACCACGCCACCCTCGAGAGCTGCAGCGACGCCACGCTGCGCCTGCTCATCGGCCGCGAGTCGGTGGGCTTTTGTGCCGTCGTCGTCGACAACGGCGTCTTCGCCCGTGGTGACAGTTTCATCGTGCGCCTCGGCGACACCAGAGGCGGCGGCTGCGGGTCGGAGGTATTCTGGTCAGCCACGGCGGGGCAGCTCCTGCTCGCTATCGACGCCACCGGTGCGGGCAGCTTTGTCGGCGCCGGCGCGCCGCTGGCCTTCCGCGTCGTTCACCACGCGGCACCGCGCCTGCTGCGCCTCCTCGGTCCGAGCGTCGCCGCCGTGAACGAAGCCTTCGACCTGCACGTGGGCCTCTTCGACCGCAACGGCAACCCCTGCGAGGACTTCGCCGGTAGTATCAATTTTACACCCGAGGAAACCGTCGATGGCCTGCCACGTCGTGTCGACTTGAGCTCCGTAGACAACGGCGTCAAGATCGTCAAGGGCGTGCGGCTGCGCAGCACGGGGGTGTTCCGCCTGCGGGGCACCAGCGGCTCCCTGAATGCCGCGACCAATCCGATCCTCGTGGAAGACGCTCCGCCGTGTCGTGTGTTCTGGGGAGATGTGCACGCCCACGGCTGGGGTGACTCGACGATGCACCTGATGCACCTGCGCTCCGATCGTCTGGACCCGGCCGCCCGCCACGCCCAGGCGCGGCGTCTCGGGCGCTTCGACTTCAGCTGCCCAGCATCGATGTCGATGGACCCCCTGCACCGCGACGAAATATTCGGCGCCTACCGTGCCGCCTGCGCCGAGCACGACGAACCAGGGCGCTACGTCCCCTTCCTCGCCTACGAGGCGCATCCGAAGGCGGGAGATCGACAGGTCATCTTCCGCAACTACCGGGATGAAGCGACACCGCCGCCGGTGCGCGAGCCCATCGAAACCGTTGTCGAGCACTACGGTGCGCGTGACGATGTTCTGTTGCAGGTCCACATAGGTGGAGACCCGCCTCATTGGGATGTCTACCGCCCGGCGCGCGAGCGCTTCCTCGAGGTGTGCTCGGGTTTCGGTTGCGCTGAGTGGTTGCTGCAGGAGGCCCTGCAGTTGGGATTCGAGCCTGGCGTCTGCGCCGCCTCGGACCTACACCTGGGCTGGATGGGCGGACCACGCTCCGTGGAGACTTTCCGCGGCCGCTTCGGGCAGAAATACCCGCTGCGGCAGCGCGACAGCGCCTACGGCACGGGACCGATCACGGCGATCCGCGCACCGGAACTGACACGCGACTCGCTGTGGAAGGCGATCGAGGCGCGGCACACGGCGGGAACCAGCGGTGCTCGCATGATCCTCGACCTCCGTCTCGGCGACGCCCAGGCTGGCGACTGCGTAACCATCGAGGCTGGCGACACACTCGATCTGCACTTCAGCGTGTTTGCCTGTGCCCCACTGGCCCGTGTCGACGTCATCGCCGGCGTACACCGGCTGCACACCTTCGCTCCGGGAGGCACCCTCGATTGGAGCGCCGACCTGTCGCTGCCGTCAGCAGAAGTGCCGGGTCGTTGGATCTACTTGCGCGTCGAGCAGGCCGATGGCGAGTGGGGCTGGACGAGCCCGGTTTACCTCGATCGCGGCGACGATCCGCTCGCGGGTGACCAGTACCCCGCCTGGAACGCCTGTGCCATTGAGGCAGATACCGCCGACCCCGGCGACTCTGGCGACGCGGCGATGTCACAGCACCTGGCTGACCTGCACGCCTACCTTGAACGGGAAGAAGAAGTCGGGCGATTCGCGGACCTGACAATCGCGGGCATTCTGCACCTGGGGGTCGGCACCTGCGCGCAATTCCGCTGTCATTGGGGCGAAGAAGGTCTACCGATGACGATCCGCTGGTTCTACGAATTCGAGATTCCGAAGATCCGCTTCGACTTCGGCTGGCGCGACTACGGCGCCATGCCGGAGAACCAGCTCGGCCCGCAGCTAATGGAGCGCTATTGAGGTTCGGCGAAGAGCTGGGCGTTGCGCTCTTTCCCGACCACGTCGAGGACGCCCATCTTGCGCAGACAGTAGGTCATGCGCCCCGCCAGGTTCAGCCGCAACTTCGCCGCTGCCGCCAACCCACGGTTGGTGAACGGCCGCGGCAGGACGGCGGCGGAGGGCAGCAGGGCTGCCACATCCGTTGGGTTGTGCAGGACGTGCTGTTCCACCACCTCCAGCAGTCGACGGTCTTCCTTGTGCCATTCGGGGTGCCTCCAGCTGCCCTTGCCGTCGTACATGCGCACTTCCTCCTCACGGATCATCAGCACTTCGAGGGTGAAGCGGTCGTTCGGCACGAGGTCAGGGATGCTCACCAGTTCCTTGAAGACGTCTTCGATGCGCCCCCGCTTTGGCGACTTGCGGCGGCCTATCTCTTCGCCGTGCTCGCTGATCTTTAGAATCCATTTCTCCACAGCGATGGGATGTACTAGGCGCACGCAGTGCGTGACTGTCAACTTGCACAGCTTCGTCTTCAGCGGCGCGAAGGATCGGGTCTGGATCTCGACCAGGAGATCGTCGTCGCGTACGATGTCGATGACGTAGCCGTTCACGGGCGTCTCGAGTCGGTCCTCGGGACGCGCATACCAGGTCTTCACCGAGGCATGCAGCGATTTCTCACGCAGCATGCCGATGTGCGGTTGGGTTTGTGTCAACGCCACCTCTCTCGGGCAGGACAGCGGGGAGTTGAGCAAAATGGCTGCGGGGGAGCAGCAAAGGCGGCGGGAACCGGCGGCGGGAATTCAGACTGGTGAATCAACTCCAGTAGACACGACGATGGTGAATGTCGACCCGCCGCCTTCCTGACTGTCCACGTCGATACGCCCATCGTGGTCCGCCATGATCTGGTAACAGATCGATGAACCCTGCCCGGTACCTGCACCGACACCCTTTGTCGTATCCGGGGTCGAAGATACGGGACAACAGCTCTGTCGGAATCCCGGACCCGGTGTCGCTGATGGCGACGTGCACCTCGTCCCCTTCGCGCCGTGTTCGCACCGTAATCGTCCCGGGACCATCGATGGCCTGCTGAGCGTTGTTGAGAATATTGAGAAACATCTGGTTCAGCCTGCCCGGATCCGAGGCGCTCCTGCATCCAGATGGCGACTGAATCGAATCCTTCGGGATCCCCAGTCTGTACCGGGTGATGGGACATCCCCTCGCAGATGGCCCGGGCCGGTAAACCACTCAGAGCGAGTTGCTCAGCGATGGAGGTCGCCCTCGTCGTCTTGCCCGAACCCATGACACCTTCCACAATGATCAGCCGATTATAAAAAGGACGCATCAATTACACGAAACCAGTCTCTGCTTGTGATTCGGAACGGGTACCCGCGATCAAGAATTAAAGATACCGATCGTTTACACTCGTGGCAGAGTGTGCCGGATGGCCCAAGGCGGCGTTCTTCGGCGCCGCTACACGGGACCGGCGTAAGCGGGTTCGTTGGTGAAGCGTGCGGTGTCCAGATCCAGCGTGATCTGCGTGCCAGAGGGCAGCGAGACCCGCAGATGCTTGCCGTCGACGCTGGTGGTGCGAACATCCGTGCCAACGGGAGGGGCGGCGTAGTCGACAGGGGCTCCAGGAAACTGGCTCGTCAGCGCCGAATACCGAGCGGCCCGGAAACTGTGTTCACCGAAGGCGCCCGCCTGCACGATCAACTCCCGGTCCTCCATAGGATTCAGGTTGACCAGGTGCACCACCGTACGCCTGGACTCCACTTTTTCCACCAGGGCGGCCACGTCCTCCGGCAGGCCTGGGCGTTTTCGCTGCGTGTCGAAGTAAGTAAGCCGCGCGAACAGCAAACCACCGTTGTAGATCGGCTGCGGAGCACCACAGATAAGCTGCAGCAGCCCCTCCGTGGTCACCGGGTTGGCCTCCTGCCAGCGATGCTCGGTGTGTCGGGCGCCGACGTCAGAGTCCGCCCGGATGACGGCGAGGCGGCGGACGACCTGCTGGTAGCTAGCCTGCAGGATGCGCTCGGGATGAGTTGGGTTTTCGCCCGCCAGATAGCGCAGCCAGGGCTGGTCGTGGCCGCCATCCTCCTTGTTGTGGAAAGCCACGACTTCGTTCCAGTCGTAGGCTTCCAGCTGCCGGACTCGCTCGATGCGCTCCCAATCCTGGTCGGCCATAGAGAGATTCCATAACGCCGACAAGAAGATCGGTGAGGGGGGTTGCCAGTCGAACCATCCGGCATCGCCATAGCGGTACGGGACCAGGAAGGTCTCGTGCCGATCCCCCATGGCCGTCAACTGACCGATCCAGTGGCACCTCAGACTCATGTGGGTTTCGCGCACGTCGCGCTGTTCTCCCAGATCCAGAATGCGATCCATCTGCTTGCGGGGCAGCTCGAGATAGCAGTCGTCGCGGGTCAGCAGATAGGCGTTGGCGGCGGCGGTGAGGGCCGTCATCTGGATGTTGTACCAGCCGTGAGGGTAGGTCCAGCCATAGAGCCCACCATACCACTTGCCGTCCAAATACTCACCCACAGCACCGGAGTGGCCCACATTGTCGGGCAGCAGCCAGTCATTTTCACGGGCCCGGCTCATCCAGGCATCCGTGTACTCCAGGACCCAATCACGGTACTTCTCCTCACCGGTTAGCAGGAAGGCGTTGGTCACCAGGCTGGTGACAGAGAGATTGCCGACGACTTCCCCCTTTTGCCAGCGGTCGTGCACGGCCTGGCCCATGAGGCTGGCGTTAGCGGGATCGAGGGTGTCCTCATAGCTCTCGATGCCGGGCAGATCGTAGAATGGCAGCCCATAGGTTTCGTTCGAGCGATGGCTGGCCGTCTCCCGTGCCTCGTCGGGTGTGTAGTAGGGCCCGCCCGAACCGAGTCGCGCCGACAGGAGAATCCTGTGCTCGGGATCGTAGTTGCGTACCTCGGGGTCCTCATTGAGGTAGAAACCGGCAAAACGTCGGGCCCGCATTTCGAGCTGCCCCGCGGCGGGGTCCGCGAGGCACAGGTGGTAGAAGAAGACATCGCTCTCGGATTGGTGGAACGTGTCCATGGAGCGAGCATACTCCTTGTGGGCCTGGCCGCGGCGCGTGAGCTGTCGGGTTGCCGTCTCCCAACCGCGGTGAGACTCTTCCACCAAGTGATCCTTTCCCCCCATCAAGTAGAGCAAGGGCCAGTTGGTGTAACCCTCGTAGAAGTCGTCGGCACCGCCGCCCCATGAATCGTCGTAGATGAGCTCGCCGTCATCGTGGGTATAGCGATCCAGGAAGGAGGAAATCGAGTCGCTCATCGTGGCCAGCAAGAGCCGCTGCTGGGCGGCCCACGAAGGCGGGAGGGTGACTGGTACCGTCGCGGTGATCGTCTGCATCAGTATCTGCCTGGATAGGAGTCGTCTGCGTCAACCCAACGCTGAAATTACCTCGATGTGCGTCGGCGACAACCCGCAACACCCACCGACCGCACCCGCCCTTCTTCGATCCACTTCCCAGCATACTTCGCGAACGCGTCAGGTGAGATCGTATCGCGAAAGACCCAGTTCGGCATCTCGAAATATCCGAAATCCGGGTAGGCATAGGTCGGCCCGCTGAAACACACCTGCATCTTCGCCAACGCCTCGGACACCTGATCGCTGGGCGTATGCATCACGCCTGCCACTGTGACACCCGGCGGCGTTGCGAACCGGGCGATCTCCTCGAAAGGGAGATCCTGGCCGGGGGGAAATGACAGGAACTGTCCATCCTCGCCACGGCGCGCCGCGGCAATTTGGATAGTGAGTCAAGAAGTGGTGTCTCCCTTGCTAAGGGGGCGACACTTCGGTTATCGTTACTGACGACCTTGTGTCCTGGTGCACCCCGAGTTCCGAGGATCGTGATGTTCAAGGCCATCCTGTCGCTTGCCGCGGTCACGCTGTTGATTCTCCCACAGGTCTCTGTCGCCCAAGTGCAACGCCTCGTCATCGGCCAGGGCGGGCTGGACTGGCTTGAGGCCAGCGAGGATCTGCTCGGCCTGGATCAGGCGGCTTCTCCCGGAAGCCTGCAACCCTTCGAACTAGATCCGGCGATCAACGTCGCCGTGGGCGAGCAGACCAAGAGTGGCCAGTTCACCAATATCTTCGGCCACACCTGGAGTATATCCAGCTCGGCACCTGAAAATGCCATCGAGAAGACGCCTTGGGTCTATGGGTCTCGCGGTCGAGCGCAGACCATCGACGGAGATTTGGACCGCCCGACCGATGTTGCGCCCGTCTCAGACTACACGTTCGATCTCGGCCTGCCGATTCCCCTGTATCGCGTCGTCTTCTTTCCCCCGGAAAAGGGCCGAACCGTCGCATCTTTACAGGATGCAGTCTGGTCTGGAGGGGCTTTCGGATCGGTCACGGTCCGATCTGGACTGTTGATCAAAGACCAGTTCCCACGACATTACTGGGTTTCTGGCACGCTGAATGAGCAGGCGTTCCTGTCTCAGACTTGCGAATATCAAACGCACTCGAGAGGTCACTGCCAAGACGACTTTGACAAAATCCTAGGGAGCAGTCTCAATCAGACCGAACGAGTGGCAGATGTGCGCTTCCCCACCGAAGTCGTGCGCTTCGCCCGTGTGCGGTTTCCCCTTTTCGGCATCATCGCTGAAGTGGAATTTTACGGTCAAGGTTTCCTGCCTCATACCAGGTACGTGTCCCAAATGCTCGACATGAGCGAGCCGGTTAATTTTGGACGTCTTCATTTCGAATTCGAAAGGTTTCGCAGTTCAGGATTCGGCGCCGATCCCATATCTACTCCGGAGGCCCCAGTACAGCTGGCCGTGGAGGTCCGCACCGGCCATGACGATACCCCGCGGGTCTATCATATCATCACCGATATCGGTGGAGAGAAGGAGGTCACAGAGAAGCAGTACAATCGAGCTCCATCGGCTGAGCGGGCATCGTACATTCAAGGCATTCCGGGGCAAAAGGGCTCGGTTCAGGACGACATCACCAATTGGAGCTTCTGGTCGACTCCCCATCACAGCACGGGTGAGCAGTTGCATGTCCCCGACCGCCGACAGTTCCTCCAACTTCGCGCCTCCATCAATAGCCAGGAGGCATTCGCCTTTGGCCGGCTAACCTCAATGTCGATCGAGTATTCTCCATTGCTGGCCGGCGTCGTCCTCGGGGAGGTGGCGCAGATGGAGGATCCTCAGCCCGCCAACGGCACCGTCGAAGTCCCTCTCGGTGAGTTGGTCACCCTTACCTACGATGTGCGAGCGGACTTTGCTGCATCTTCGCAGAGTGGCTTCAACGCGATCCGCCTGCAGACCCCCGAGGCGGTGGACTTCCTGCGCTTCCAGATGGGCGATCCCCTCGAAGATGTCGAGCTGGACAGTTTGACCACCGGGGATCACGAATTGCGAGTCTATTTCCCATCGAGCCCGATCACCCCGGGCTCGCATCCCCCCATACGTCTGATATTCCGCACCCGCGTGTTCAACTTCAATACGCTGATGGCGGGAGAGGTGTTCGACACCGATGGCGAGAATCTGCCGCAGTCGATCGAGGCCGGAGATGCTTCGCCGCTCGTGTCGACGAATGACCTGCATGTCTTCACGCCGACGGCGCGACTGCAGGTGCTGTCCGAGCTGGAACTGGGCTCACGAGTTGTGACGCCGAACGCCGATCGGGTGAATGACGATCTGCCGATTTCCTTCACGTTGCATGGGATCGCTGCCGGCGATGTGCAGGTTGAGCTGTACGACCTCAGCGGCCGACTCCTGCGGCGACTGGTCGACGAGACACGCGGTGAGGGATACTACACCGAACTGTGGGATGGAACGGATGCCACCGGGCAGGTCGTGCCGGGGTTGTATCTGGTGCGCGTCGCGGTGGGTACGGATCTGGGTACGTTCGTGCAGACCCGCACCGTCGCCGTCGCCTATTGAGCTGTGATCGTGATTACAGGAAACTACAGAGGATCCATACTTCCCCCTGTCACAATCGCCGTCATCGTCCTGACGGGTCTGTGTTCTTCGTGGGCTACCGAGTTTCGATTCAGCGAGAGATCCGACTGGGACTCATGGACCTTTCCCCGGGGTGCAATCGCCCAGAATGAGGACGGCAGCATCGGCCTGGAACGCATCGAAAAGAACATCGATGCAGTCGCCAACGCCCGCGAATTCCTGCACGCGGTCAAACGCACCAAGGAACCGGTGCCCGGGGGCATTAACGTCGTCGGTACCGGGACGGAAACAGCGGACAACATTATGGATGGACGGACGGACACCTGGTGGAAGCCCAGCTTGGACAATGTGCTGGAGGACTGGTTCATCGAGGTCGATCTCGGACGGATGGTCTTGGCCTCCAAGATCCGGCTCACCTTCCCCGACACTCTTGAGGTGACTCCCTTCCGCAATTTCAGCGTCTTCGTTAGTGATGGCGTACGGGCATCGGCCGCCAAAGACGTGTTCATCTTCTCCCGGATCGGTCGTACGACCGAACCAAACACAGAGCGTGTTGTCGAATTCGAACTGGAGACGATATGGCCCGGGGCGGCCACGGGTGAACACTTGGTGACCGTGGACACGATGAATTACGGGATGGTTCAGTACGTTCGTTTTGTCGCGGAAGATCTCCAGACAGACGCGGCGTTGGCGAAGATCGAAGTTGAGACGCTGGGCGACAATGCCGTGCTCGGTAGCTCCGCGCGGGGCGGCGGCATCCGCGGCGGCACGGATGTGAATAACCTGGATGCCCTCATCGACGGCGATAAGAACTCCGGTTGGACGATCTCCGGTGCCGCCGACTGGATTTCGGAAGGCCATTGGTTCGAGTTTGACCTTGGGGCAACGTACTGGGTGGATCGGGCTTTCTACAACGTCAAGTTCTATCGGACCATCTTCGGTAATTTCGAGATTGCCACAGCCGAGGGGTCGCCGGTGAGCGGTCTGACGACCGAGAGAGTGCGCAGCAACCTCGACTTTCAGCTTCTCTCGGTTGTGGAGAACTTTACCAGTCCGCTGCGCTTCGTGTTCGAGTTCAAATTTCCCCTGCGCAAAGTGCGTCACACCTTCATGCGCCGTATCAATGTCGAAAAGTGCACCCAGTGCCTTCATACGGGCCTTACCGATTTCTACCTGTTCGGTGAGGGCTACGTCGCCGAAGCCGTGATGGAATCCGGCTTCATCGACCTGGGAGGGACCAAGAGTATCCGCCGGTTGACCTGGGACGCCGAGCTGCCGCCCGACACCTTCGTCGAGATTCGCTCGCAGACGGGCGACACCTTCGTCATCGAGCAGAAGTTCTACAACAAGAATGGCGTCGAGGTGTCCGAGGCGCAGTGGAACAAGCTGCCCAAGTCACAGAAGCAGGATATCGTCGAGATCCAGCGTCGCGGCCAGGACTGGTCGGGCTGGGGTCCGGTCTACGATTTCCCCGGGGAGGCCTTCCTGTCGCCGACGCCGCGGAAGTTCGCCCAACTGCAGGTGAAGTTGGGCAACGACAACCCCGAGGCGGTGCCGCTGTTGCGGCGGATTTCGCTGCACTTTGACGACGCCCTGGTGAGCGGTGGCGTCACCAGTCGGATCCTGCCGCGTCAGGCAGGCTTCGATTCGCTGCAGACATTCACGTATGTGCTGACGCCGACGTTTCGTTTCGGCGACGAGGGCTTTGACCGGATCAGGATCCAGGTGCCGGCACCCGTGGAGGAGGTAGATATCACCGTAGGCGGTGAGGCGGCGGCAGCTCTTTCGACGACGATGATGGGTGACACGCTGCAGGTGGATCTGCCGCAGCGGGTGCAGCGAGATTCGGTGGAGGTGGCGTTTCGAACACGGGTTCAGGCCAACGCGACGATCTTCGACGCTTGGGTCAGCATGGCGGGTGACGACCAGCGGCAGGGAGTCCGCCCTGAGGCACAGTACGCGGCGACGGTCTTCGTGCCCTCGGTGGCCACCGGAGGAGCCTTGATCCGCGCGGTGGAGGTGACGCCGTTGGTGACGCCGAACGGTGACGGGATCAACGACGAGGCACAGATCCGTTTTTCTGTGGCCAAGGTCGAATCGGCGCTGCCCGAAGTGACGGTCCACGACCTGTCCGGCCGCAGGCTACGCGTCGTGGCCGCCGTTGACGGTGGCCACTCGTGGGACGCGCGTGACGAGGGTGGAAATCTGCTGCCCCCGGGGTCCTACGT
>Ga0315338_1002990_pt1 | contig 15528 bp, 8 predicted proteins | sample ASW8metaG_FD_204518 | JGI IMG/M metagenome (GOLD analysis project Ga0315338, IMG submission 204518) | Ammonia-oxidizing marine archaeal communities from Monterey Bay, California, United States - ASW #8 | ecosystem: Environmental > Aquatic > Marine > Coastal | place: USA: California | collected... | reverse complement strand
GAGATTCAGATCGGAGGGCAGTGGATCAAACTGCCACTGCTGTCTGATCCCCAATGATGTGGCATGATGCTCTCCTCACTTATCGCGTGGAGAGCATCGAACTGTGACATCGAAACCCTCTAGAGAGCCGGACGCCATCGCCGGGGTCATTGCGCGTTTGCGTGCGAGTTCTACTCTCGATTCTGAGCAAGCTCGTCATCTCCGCGATCTCGCCGCAACAACACTGCTTTCCCAACCTCGGGACTCCTTTCGGATCGCCAGCGCCCTCGTACAAGAGGTGGAGCGGGCATCGTCCGGGGCGGAAGCTCGGGCCACGGCGTGGCGTTGCCTGGCAGAGGCTCAGACGTTCCTCGGAAAGCTCCGAGAGGCTCGCTTGAGTTACGAAACAGCCTCGGGTTTCGCGGCGGAGGCGCAGTCTGACTCATTGCTCGGGGAAATCCTCGTCGGGCGAATTGGGGTACTCACGGCCCTCGGCGATTCGGAGGGGGCACGCTGGATCGCCGAAGCAGATCGCATCTTAGAGCGCTCCGACAACATCGAGTACCGCGCCAAACTCCACATGAACCTGGGGTCGGCAGCCTACCACCGTGAGGACCACCAGGAAGCTCATCGGGAATATGGGTTGGCTCACGAGCTCTTTGCTCAGATCGACAAACCGGATCCGATCGTCGTTTCGTTACTCGTGAACCTCGGCATCGCCTGCAAGGAGCTCTTCCGCTTCGCCGAGGCGCGCTCCAATCTTCAGTCGGCCGAAAGCCTCGCTTCTGAGATGGAGCAAGGTCACCTCGGATCGCACGCCCGTCTCGAACTTTCGCTCCTCGCGGTCGCGGAGGGACGTTTTCGCTCCGCCCTCGAACTTCTCGAGCGCGTCGAAATCGAGTTCGAGGAGGTGGGAGCGGTGGACCTACTCGCGATGACGCGCATGACCCAGGCAGAAATCCACCTCGAGCTCGGGCTCGCGCCCGAAGCCCTTCGCCTCAGTGAAGAGGCAGCGCTTTCATTTCGTGAACAGGAAAAGAACATCGACGCTCTTCTTGCCAAACGGACCCAAGGTCTCTGTCTGAAACACCTCCGTCGACTCCGAACCGCAGACCGAACGTTGGCGGAAGTCGGCGAAGAACTTCTGGCTCGTCAGATTTGGCCGCGGCATCACCAGGTCCTCCTCGACCGGGCCGAAATCGCTCTGCTGCGTGGCGATTTCGAACGAGCCGAAGACCTCGCCAGGAAAGCGAAACGCGGACTGACCCGTCGGCGTGAGACAAGCGTCCCCGATCCGCGCGAAGCAATCGCTCGAATTCGCCTGGCCCAGGCACAGTCGGGACGAGGACGAAACAAACTCGCGACGCGCACTCTGATGCCAGCCCTCGACGTGCACGGGAGCTACCCGATCGCGTTACGTCGGCGGCTCCTGACCGAAGCTGGTCGGCTGGCTCGGCTCCAGGGTGACCTGAATCGATCTCGCGAGCTTCTCGACGAAGCGATTGCCGATGTCGAACGCCAAAGGCTTCTCATCCCCGGAGCGGAGTTTCGCGCAGCGGCGTTTGAGGAGCACTCCGAGTCTTATCGCGAACGAGTGCTTTGTGAGCTTGAGATGGTTGGGACGGACCGAGAAAGTACCAACCGAGTTTTCCGTCTTTGGCAGATCGCCCGTGCTCGCGGTTTCGAGGAGCGGATGGCGGGGGCCGATCGCGAAGCGCCCGAAGACCTACGATTCGCCCGGCAGCGCCTGGCCGCTCTCACCCAAAGGGCCGAGGACCGAAGTTATGCACAGGCCCCCGCCCGCGAACGAGCCGCCCTGGCCGCTGAGGTCGTCGAGATGGAGCGGGATGTCCTCCGCCGACATCGCCACTGGGAAACGCAATCGGGACACGTCACATCCATCCCCCTCGCCGTCACGATTGAATCCGTTCAACGGTCTCTCGATGTTGGAGAGTGTTTCCTCGAGTTCTTCGTCGGGTCGACTCACATCTACGTACTATTGCTGCAATCGAGTTCGGCCGAACTCCGCGCCCTTCCGGTCGACGCCTCGACCCTCGTGCAGTGGACTCGAGATCTAGTCTTTCAGATCGACAGTTTTGCCCACATCGAGGGAAGCGGTCTGGCCAATGCAGAGTTCCTCCACGCCCAGACCGAGGGGCTTCTGCGTCAACTGGACCAAGCCTTGCTCAGGCCACTTGACGATGTGATCTGCGGTAAACAACTTTGCATCATCCCGCATCGCGAGCTGCATCTGGTCCCTTTCGAGGCGGTACTCATCAGTAGATCCGACAGCGAAGCGCCGTGGCCAGAAGTAGTCGTGCGAAGGATATCGACAGCACGACAATTCGTGGCCAGGCGCGACCGACGCGGAGAGCGCAGAGAGCAGACCTCGTCCAGCGGGAACGGCGTCACGTTGATCGGAAATATTGCCGGGGGCCCGCTTATGGTCGGGGCCGAGATCGATTCGATCGCTCGTCAACTGAGTAACCGAAATCCAAAGATCCTCCTCGACCCAACCGCGGATCAGGTTCGCCTTGCCCTCCGCAAAACGCACCTTGCTCATCTCTCGACTCACGGTAGTTTCCGGGACGACAATCCCCTCCTCTCCCGACTCTCCTTTCGGGAAGGCGCCCTCTTCCTCAGTGACCTGTTGGCCGAACGACTCCCTTGCGACCTCGTCGTACTCAGTTCCTGCCAGTCCGGCTGCTCGTTTTCCGGCAACGGAGAAGACCTGGTCGGTCTTTCGTACGGATTCCTCTCCGCGGGTGTCGACACTCTCGTCGCCAGCCTCTGGCGAGTCGATGACGCGGCGACCGCTGCTCTCATGCATGCTTTCTATGAGGAGTTGGATCGAGAAACCGCAACCGAGGGGAACGAACTCGACGACTTCGACCCAGCCCGAGCTTTGGCACGAGCTCGATACATCGTGCGAAAACGATGGCCGCACCCCTTCTATTGGGGCGCATTCACGCTCTACGGCGGCTAGTAGATTCTCGACGGACGGTAGGTCGGCAATCCGGCGAACGCCTTTTCGACGAGCGCCTTTTGTTGCTCGTGATGGAGTCGGTTCGAACCGACGGCCGGACTGGCTGAAGCCGTCCGTCCCGAGTACTGAAGACGGAGAGGTTCCGGCAGTAGCCGTTGCAGACGCGGCCGGAGGAAATTCCAGGCGCCGTTGTTCTCCGGCTCCTCTTGCACCCAGTAGAAGAGCTTGGCGTTTCTGTATCGAGCGATCACATCGGCTAGGGAACTTCGCGGAACCGGATAGAGCTGTTCGATTCGAACAATGGCCACGTCTTCTTCCAACTTGAGACCGTGAGCCGTGCGCTCAGCGCTTCGCTTGTTTCGATAGGCCAAGAGGTCGTAGTAGACCTTCCCGGTACAGAAAAGAACCCGTTGGACCGGATCGGCGTCGCAGGCAGTCAATTCATCATCGAGGACGAGGTGAAATCTGTCCTTCGTGAAGTCAGTGACGTGCGACGTCGCTCGCGGATGCCGGAGCAGACTCTTCGGAGTAAACACGATGAGAGGCGCACGGAAGTTGCGCAACATCTGCCGCCGAAGGAGATGGAACATCTGCGCGGGAGTCGTCAGATTGGTGATCTGCAGATTCTGCTCCGCACAGAGTTGGAGGAAGCGCTCGATTCGACCGCTGGAGTGTTCCGGGCCCTGGCCCTCGTAGCCGTGCGGCAGGAACATCACGAGGCCGCTCATCCGACCCCACTTGACGTGTGCACAGGAAATGAACTGGTCGATGATGACCTGAGCACCGTTGACGAAATCGGCGAACTGCGCCTCCCAAATCACAAGCGTCTGGGGATCGGCCACGCTGTAGCCGTACTCGTATCCGAGGACTGCGACCTCGGATAGCAAGCTATCGTAGACCTCGAAACGAGACCGGCATCCCTCAATTTCGGCGAGCGGCGTGTACTCTTCGCCCGAGGTTTGATCCGTAACGACGGCATGGCGGTGGCTGAACGTTCCTCGCGAACAATCCTGCCCCGAGATACGAACGGAGAAGCCCTCCGCGAGCAGAGAAGCGTAGGCCACCATCTCCCCAAAGGCCCAGTCGAGCATGTGACCGGCTTCGAGATGGGCCATGCGTTTGTCGTACATCGCCCGCAGTTTCGGATGAAGATTGAAGTCTGAAGGCACCGCCGTCGTCTGGTGAGCCAGCTCGACCAGAGCCTCCTGCGACACCGAGGTCTGGACTCTTTCTTTCGGCCGCGTCCGGGAGAACCCGCGCCAAGGTCCCCGAGGCTCGTAGGACTCATCAGGACCAGGTGGAGAGGTTTTGATCGACTCGAGGGCCGCGTCGAGCTTCTCTTCCAGATCTTTGGCCATTGTGGTCGCGTCTACCTCGGTCAGAGTCTGCTCATCGATCAGCTTCTGGGTGTAGAGGAGACGAACGGGTGTCTGCGCCTTGATCTTCCGGTAAAGCCGCGGCTGCGTGAACATCGGCTCGTCACCCTCGTTGTGACCGTGGCGTCGGTAGCAAACGAGGTTGATAACGACATCGCTGTGAAATCTCTTTCGGTAGTCCATCGCAAGCCGAGTGACGTGCACCACCGCTTCGGGATCATCACCGTTGACGTGAAAGACCGGGATCTGAATCATCTTGGCCACGTCGGTGGCATACAGGCTGGAACGTGCCTCGGATGGCGTCGTCGTGAACCCGATTTGATTGTCGATGACGATGTGAATCGAGCCGCCGGTCGTGTAGCCCTTGATCTGCGATAGATTCAGGGTCTCGGCAACGATTCCCTGCCCGGCAAATGCCGCGTCACCATGGATCATCACGGCGACCGCGCGATCTCCGGAGATATCGTCGAGCCGGGCCTGTTTGGCCCGCGTCCTCCCGACCACAACTGGATTGACCGCCTCGAGATGGGACGGATTGGAGGTCAGGGTGAGATGAACCCGAGCTCCCGACTGCGTCGTCCGATCGCTGGAGAAGCCTTTGTGATACTTGACGTCCCCGGAGCCGAAGGGGAGCTTCAGGTTTGGCTGATCTTCGAACTCCTGAAAGATCGAGGCCTTCGATTTGCCGAGGATGTTACAGAGCACGTTCAGGCGACCACGATGGGCCATCCCGATAACATACTGCTCTGTGCCCCGGGCGGGACCGTCTTCGACAAGCGAGTCGAGGAGAGGAATCAGGGACTCAGCGCCCTCGAGTGAAAACCGCTTCTGGCCGATGAACCGCTTGTGGACAAAGTGCTCGAAAAGCTCTGCCGAACTCAAACGTTCGAGGATGTGGAGCTTCTCCTCCCTCGAGAAAACCGTTTCGTTGAGGTCGCTTTCAATCCGCTCGATCAACCAGGCCTTGCGATCGGGATCTTGGATGTGGGTGAACTCGACGCCAATACTGCGAGTATAGGTCGACCGGAGAAAGTTCAGGATCTGCCGGAGGGTCTGGGTCGATTCCCCGGGCAGGTCCCCCACCATAAACTTCCGATCCGTGTCTTCTTCGGCGAAACCATACCGTTCCGGATCGAGGTCCGGAAAATAGTGCGCCCGCATTCCGAGAGGATCAGTTTTTGCGATTCGATGTCCGCGGGAACGAAACGCATGGATCATCCGAATACTGTTGGCCTGCTTGCGGATCTCGACGGGATCTGAGTCCCGCACCCCGAGGAGGCGAAGATCCTCATCGCGATCGTAGCTTCGAGAGGGGAGAGCGGTTTCCAGACTCCGGTCAGCAGAAGGTGCCGGAACGGCCCAGACCGAAAGATCGTAGGGAACGGCGGCGCCTTCCGGTGGCTCTTGCCTGACGCCAGGGAACGCGGGGGCCACGGTCGGGGGCGTTACGGCCGAGCCTTCCCCGTCGGTATGGGGAGTCGGGTTCGCCGTTGAAGCCGGCGTCGTAACGTCGCTGAGCGGCGAGGCGGGAAGAGCGGTCGACCCAGCCGGTGGGCTCCCATTCGTGCTCTCGTCTTCGGCGAAGTACTTCGCCCAGGCAGGATCTACAGACTTCGGGTTCACTCGGTAGTTTTCGCGGAGGATCTCAACCCAGCCCGCGTTCATACCCAAGGTCGAATCGTCTACGCCTGAATCCGGATCTGACTGACTCATCCGTTCGGTTCCTCGTCCCCACTACGACGTTTCGATCGGCTAAAAAAATCCCACCAGCGCCGCGGCAGGATCGACTGTTCTCTCTCCGTCTTCGGCCCTTCCCGTCCATTTCTGAGGGGCGCCCGGAACATTATCACGCTGAATTGCCTCAGACCCGAAGATCGGCTCATGCTACCGCAGAATCGAGCCACCGGAGGCGGTTTTTGGAGGAAGCCCACTGTTTCCGCTTAGATCTCGTCTTTTCGGATACAGGCCGCGATATGGGTGGCGTCACCGGAGTCCTTCACCGATTCCAGCTGAGGCACCGCCTTCTTACAGGCGTCGATGGCAAACGGACATCGAGGGTGGAAGGCACACCCCGCCGGCGGATTTACTGCACTCGGCATCTCGCCTTCGATCGGCAACTGCTCCCGCCTCTCCCGGGGGTTGGGATTGGGAACCGAGGCAATGAGGGCTCGGGTATAGGGATGAGTCGGGTGGGCAAAAATGGTCTCCTTGCGGCCCTTCTCGACGATACGTCCCAGATACATGATCGCAATCGAATCGCTGATGTACTCCACGACGGACAGATCGTGGGAGATGAAGATGTAGGTCAGCCCGAGCCGCTTCTGGATCTCGACCATCAGGTTGATCACTTGCGCCTGGACAGAGACGTCGAGCGCCGAAACAGGCTCGTCCGCCACAATGATTTTCGGTTCGAGGGCGAGGGCTCTGGCAATGCCGACTCGTTGCCGCTGCCCGCCCGAAAATTCATGGGGATAGCGCCCGATCACTTCCTTCTTCAGACCAACCGAAAGACAGAGATCCTCGACCTTCTTGACTCGCTCTTCCTTACTCCCGATCTTGTGAACGTCGAGGGGCTCACGAATGATCTCCCCAACCGGAAGCCGTGGATTGAGTGAGGAGTAAGGATCCTGAAAGATCATCTGAATCTCGCGGCGAAGCTCGAACAACTCACGCTTGTTCGCGTGGACGAGATCCTGCCCTTCGAAGAGAACGCGACCGTCGGTCGCTTCTTCCAGACGCATAATCGTGCGCCCCAAAGTCGATTTACCGCAGCCGGACTCGCCGACGAGGCCGAGAGTCTCCCCCCTCTTCACATCAAACGAGACGCTATTGACCGCCTGGACGTCTCCCACCTTGCGGCCGAAGATGCCACCACGAATTGGGAAAAACTTCGTCACGCCTTCAAGACGGAGGATGGCTACGTCTTCGCTGGCCCCTGCACCACCGGTGAGCTCGGTCATTCGCCCTCCTCGACTGGGAAATGACAAGCAGCCAGATGACCGGGACTGACTTCCCTCAGCTCAGGAGACTCGCTGTGGCAACGATCCTGGGCCTTCCAGCAGCGATCGGCGAAACGGCAACCGTCCGGCGGGTGGATCAGCGAGGGTACGACACCTTCAATCGTCGAGAGGGGCGTGTCTTTCGTCAGTCCCTTGCGCGGAATGCTGGCCAGAAGACCGTGGGTGTACGGATGACGGTTCTTCTCGAATAGCTCAAAGACATCGCATGTTTCGATAACCCGTCCGGCGTACATGACTGCGACGCGGTCGCAGGTTTCCGACACCACCGACATGTCATGGGTGATGAGAATGACGGCCGCGCCGACACGAGTCTGAAGGCTCTTGATGAGGTGAAGAATCTGGGCCTGGACCGTCACGTCAAGGGCCGTAGTCGGCTCGTCCGCGATGAGAAGCTCCGGCTCACACATGAGCGCCATGGCGATCATGATGCGTTGCTTCATTCCGCCGCTGAGCTCGTGGGGATAACTCGAGACCCGAGTCGAGGCGTCGGCAATCCCGACCATGTCGAGCATCTCAACCGACTTTTCGCGCGCAGCGGCCCCGGTCAGTCCGAAGCGTTTGCTCAACACCTCTTCGAGTTGTTTCTCGACGGTGAAGATCGGATTGAGCGAGGTCATGGGATCTTGAAAGATCATCGCGATCTCTCGTCCCCGCATCTCCGGCATCGCCTCGTCAGGGAGCTGGAGAATGTCCTTGCCCTTCCAGAGGATTTCCCCGGACACGATCCTCCCGGGTGGGTCCGGAACCAAACGCATGATCGACATCGCTGAGACACTCTTGCCGCAGCCGGACTCACCGACAATACCAAGAGTCTGGCCGGCCTCGACCGAAAAGGAGACGCCGTCTACTGCATGGACGGTGCCTCCTTCGATCTCAAAGATCGTCTTGAGCTCTTTGACTTCGAGAATCGGCACGACTAGTTGCTTAAACTGCTCATGGACTTTTCCATTGCCGCCTTGATCCCGTAAGCGTCGACATCGACGACTCCATCGACGGTCAGGCTCTTACCCGACTTCTTGGCCGCCATCAACTCCGCTTCCTTGTCGGTATCAATCCAGAAGACCTGAGAGTTTTCGATGCGCTGAAAACGCTTCGGGAAGTATCCCCTGGGGAACTGGACGTCGTTCCAATGCAGGACGCGGACGAACGGTGCCTGCCAAAGAGGAATGTAGAAGGCCGCATCCTGAATTGCGGCATCGAGTTCGTGCATTGCCTTGAGGCGAGCGTCGGCATCCTCGTCGAAACGATAGACATCGATGAGTTTGTCTGTTTCTGGCGTTCCGTAGGCCCAAATGTTGTTGTTGTTCGTCGTGGGAAGAAAGTCGCTGTGAAAATACTGGTGAGGACCAGGAAAGAAATTCGTTGTCCGACTCATCAGCATGCACTGGTAGTCGCGCTCCAGTCCTTTCTTGAAAGCGGTTCCGCCCTCGAGCAGGTCGAGTTCCATCTCAATTCCCAAGCGCTTGAACTTCTGCTTCACCACTGTGACGTGCCGCGTCAGGCCCGGAGATCCGTAAGTGAAGGAAAAGGAAGCCCGGGTTCCATCCTCTTTGGCGAAAATGCCGTCCTTGCCACGTTTCGTAAACCCCGCCAGCGAGAGATGTTCGCGAGCTTTTTTGGGATCGAAACCGTAAGGCTTCAGGTCGGGATTCTCGTAGATCATGCCCTCAAAGGCCGAGACCATGCGGAAATACGCGGAGTACATGAGGTTGTCATTAATCTCATCGAAGTCCAAGGAGTACTGCAGCGCCTTGCGGAAGTTGACATCCGTGAACGGCGGTTTCTGCACGTTCATGGCAAAACCGTACATTCCCTGAGGATAGTCGACGAAGATACGCTTCTTCTGGACCCATCCCTTATCGACCGCTTCGAGGTCCATCTCGGCCCACGTCTTCGCCGTGGTCATGCGCAGGAAGTTGATATCCCCTTTGACAAAGTGGTCGTAGGCCTTGTCGGTATCGAGGACAACGAGGACGTCGATCTTATCGACGTTGAAAAGGCCCTTGAAGCGCTCTTTTCCATCCCCCCACCAGGGACGAGTCCGCTCGAAAACGACCTTCTTTCCCTGCTGCTGTTCGGTGATGACGTAGGGTCCCGGCACCGTCGGCGTGACCAGGTTCATGTCCTTGACCCAGCCGTCTTTGATGTCGTGGACGTGACGAGGCATGGGCCAGAGATTGTACTCATAGAGCGGACGCCAACTCTTCTGCTTCCCGACGATCTTGAGGGTGTAGGTGTCGAGCGCCTCGACCGACTCGTAGTAATCGAGCATGTACTGGTTGTAAAACGGATCGACGATGTGAGGCGACTGACACATCTCCCACGTGAACACGTAGTCCGACGCGGTGATCGGCTTGCCATCCGACCACGTTGCATCCGGATCGAGCTTGAAGTAGATGGTCTTCCCGTCGGGCATCGTCTTCCAATGAGTCGCCATCAGGGGGATCCACTCATCGGTGGTCGGATGCATCTGCGCGAGAGTGAAGTCCTGGCTGAAAGAACGCTTCCAGCCAGAAAACCCATCGTTTGAGTCCGGTCCGACTAACCGGAAGGTCAAGGGGTAGGCGTTGATCCAGGTTCGGAACGTTCCCCCCTGCTTGGCATTGGGATCTCCGATCAGGACATTGGCACTTGTCTCCCACTCAATCTGTGAAAGGTCCTCAGCCTGAACTGAGCTGACCGTGAACAGACAGAGAACGACTGCACTGAGGAGAAATGTAAACCGGGTCATCAAACGAACTCCTTCCCTCTCCCACGAGGTTACTTATAGCGAGCGTACTGCTTCGGATCGAAGGCTTCCCGGACGGACTCGCCAACAAAGGTGACTAGAATCAGTGTGAAGGAGATCGCTCCGAACGGCGAAATGCTGAGCCAAACGCTGTCGCGATTGTCGCTCTGCAGTCCCTGTCCAATCAGCTCTCCCCAACTGGGAGTGGGCGGCGGCAGGCCGTACCCGAGGAAATCGAGGGCGGTCAATCCGAAGATGGCCCCCACGATCGTGAATGGCGTGAGCGTAACGAGCGGTGTAATGCAATTGGGCAGAAGGTGGCGGAACATGATTCGCCAGCCGGACGCTCCATAAGACTGCGCGGCCAGGCAGTACTCCCGGGTCTTCTCCCGATACATTTCGGTGCGCATGAAGTAGGTGATCCCGATCCACTGGAACAGTGCATAGATCAGGACGAGGACGATCACGTTCACCCGAAACATGCTCGCCAAAATGATAACAACGAACAAGAAGGGCAAACTTGACCAGATCTCGACGAAGCGCTGGCTGAGCAGATCGAAAGTGCCGCCTTTGTATCCCTGCAGCGAGCCAATGATCGTGCCCGTCGTCTGCGAAACGATGACGAGGCAGAGGGCGAAGATCATCGAGATTCGGAAGCCATAGAGCAGTCGGGCGAGAACATCCCGTCCCTGTCCGTCGGTCCCCAACCAATGATAGCGATCCGGGCGGTTGGGCGGTGGCTCGTCGTAGGTGAAGTCGGGCTCGTACGGATCGAAGGGGATCAAAGGCATGATGACGAAGGCCTTCTTTTCGTCCTTCAACGCGCGATAATTGGCCTCGACATCGTTGAAACCATATTCGTCTTCCTGGCCGAAAGTCGCCATGTCGTGGTAGCGGAAGGTGGGAAAATACATCTTTCCCTCGTGCTGGACGAAAATGGCGCGATCGTTGGCGACGAATTCCGAGAAGAGCGAGATGATGAAAAGAATGACCAGGGTCAGGAAAGAGTAGTAGCCACGCTTGATCCGACGGAAGCGCTGGAGCCGTTTCTTCGTGATGGGATCGAGACCAGGAAGGCGCATGCGTTACTCCCCGAACCGTACGCGAGGATCGACCAACGCTACGGTCAGATCTGACAGAAGATTGCCAATGAGGAGCAGAGCCGAACTTACGACGGTGATTCCCATGATGAGGGGATAGTCACGCGCTTGCATGGCGTCGAAAAAGAGTAACCCGATTCCGTGGATTCCGAAAACGCGCTCAATTAGAAGAAATCCAACGACAAGCAGCGAGATGATGTTCCCAAAACTGGTCGCCATCGGGATAAGCGAATTGCGCAGAGCGTGAACAAAGATCGCCCGTCGCCAGGTCATTCCCTTGGCCAGGGCCGTCTTGACATAGTCCGCCCCCATATTGTCCATGAGGCTGTTCTTTAGCAGCATGGTCATGAATGCGAACGACCCGATGGTCAGGCAGATCAGCGGGAGGAACGCATGCTGAGCAAGATCCGTGATCTTCTGCAACGTGCCGAAATCGGCGTACCCCGGACTGACGAACCCACTGAGCGGAAACCAGTCTTTCTTCACAGAAAAGAGCACGAGGAGCACCGCTCCCAAAGCATAGTTTGGAATCGCGTACCCTATAAAGATGAGCGCTGAACTCGTATTGTCGAAAACGGAGCGATGGCGAAGAGCCTTCACGATCCCCAGCGGAATACAGATGCTGTAGGTCAGAATCGTCGTGATGAGACCGAAAAAGAGGGAGATCGGCATGCGCTGTTTGATCAAGTCCGTCACAGGGACGAGGTAGCGTTGCGACTCACCAAGGTTAAGCGTGGCGAGATTCTTTACGTACATGAAATAGCGCTGGTAGATCGGCTTGTCGAACCCGTAGTAGGCCTCGAGGACAGCGAGCTGTTCCGGCGGGATCTCGTTGGTAGGAACGCCCGAACCCCGACCACTCGACACTTCTCCCTGCGCTCCGCCCCCAGCCATCTGCAGACGTAGCTGGTCGATCGGTCCACCTGGAACGAACTGACAGAGCAGAAAGACGAAGAGCGAGATTCCGAGCATCGTGGGGATCATCAGCAGCAACCGTCGAATCACAAACGTGCGCAGAGCGCTAGCCCTTGAACCAGCCATTCACCACTTTCTTCGGTTTCTCGGATCCAAGATCCACACTCACCCGACCCACCTAAAAGCCAACGACTCTCTCCCCGAAACCGAAGCTGGCCCGAGGTCGGAGCATAGCAGGTGATCGGAGGGGCTGCTTCCCGAAAAATTGGCCGTGGGGTGCTGGCGGAGGGGGAGTCTGGGGAGGCTAGTATTCCTTACGCGCTCCGGGTGCGACGGTCCGCCAAGTCGCGCTCCAGGAACACTAGCCCCCCCTGACCGGACCGATCGCGCAGAGCACGAGGGCGTCAAGGGATCGGGAAGCAGTCCAGAACCCGCAGACCGGACCAATCGCGAAGAGCGGACGGCGTTAAGGGGTCGTGAAGCGCGACTTGGCGGACTGTCGCACCCGGAGCGCGTAAGGACCCCTTAACGCCGTCCGCTCCCTCCGAGAAGCGGCTATCGGATCCAGGAGATCTGCTTCGTCGCCCGATGGCTTCCAGTGCGAAGTTCGTAGAAGTAGACCCCGGGAGCAACCGGCCGACCTCGGTCGTTCCGGCCGTCCCAGACGACGACGTGGGCGCCGGGAACGCGGGATTCGTCGACGAGTGTACGGATGCGCCGACCACTGGGATCGTAGACCGTGAGGGTCACTTCTTCGGCGGACGGGAGCGTGAATGCGATCTCGGTCTTTCCCCGGGCTGGGTTCGGGGCCGGACTGCGGAGAGCAAACTCGAAGGATGGCGCCGCCGCGACCGACGAAACACCCGTAGTGGTTCCGCTGGCCGAATCCGGTGGGGAGTAATTCCAGGCCCGGTCCACGATGTACCCTCGATAGTGGTACTCAGTTTCGGAATCGAGACCCGCGTCGACGAAAGGGAACCCGGAGTGGTTCTCGCGTCCAACGTAGACGACGTATTCGTTAGGGGCCAGTTCCTGAGACGCCGTCAGTACCTCGCCCTGGGTCGGGCCCGCCCACTCCAAAGTGCCGGTGTAACGAATGATCACAGTGTTGTGATAGTCGAAGGGGCGGTCTTCGTTCCAAGTTAGATCGAGGCTGGAATCCTGGGCGTTCGAAGTAGCCAAATCGGTCGGGCCAGTCGTCGGTGCTTTCAGATCGATTCCGACCAGACTGACGATTTGCGGCCCCTGCGGAATGTCAAAAGCGGTCACCCGTGCCTTCCAAATGCCCGCAACGGGATCTGAGACCGTGATGTGCTCGATGTTGTTGAGATGATCGGGCCCCCGCACGGCGTCGAGGCTCGGCTGGACCGGGTCGAGAACCCAGGGCTCGTAGAGGGTCTGATCGGGCGAGATGAGAACGAGATCGATATCGTTGACCAGGGCTGGGTCCGCCATCGGAAGAGCGTCCGGATCATCCCAGGCCAAAACCACCCGCACGCTGCCATCCTCGGGTACGTGAAACGTGTACTCGACAAAGGAAGAATCGGCGATGGAGAAGACGTAATTCGTCTGGTTCGCGATGACCGCGGCCGCGCGTTCCGCATCGATGCGACCGTGTCCGTTCGCGTAGTCGGGGCCGGGATTACCCAGATCTGCCGCGGTTGCCGCCAAGGCCGCCCGGAGAAACGAGGGTTCGGCCGTCATACCTGGAGAGGACTGGTCGAACAGTTCGAGAAGTTGGGCGAGAACGCCCGTTGCCGCCGGAGCCGCCATCGAGGTCCCGCACCATCCTCCACCGCCGTACTTGATCGGGTCGGGAAGAGTCGAGTGGATATAGCCTTCCCCGCCCGCCTCACAACCTGGCGCGACAACGTCCGGTTTGATGCGGCCGTCATCGGTCGGCCCCCAGGAGGAGAAAGCGGTCATGGTGTCGTCGTCAGAATTGACCGCGCCAACCACGAGTAGATTTTTGGCCGACTTCGGTGGGTTGAGGCATCCATAGCCCCCATCGATGAGCGGACAGTCTCCGTCGTCCCGTTCGTTTCCGGCAGAATAGATGAATTGAACGCGCTTCCCCGCGGAGCCGCGCACGAGTGCGTCGAGATCCGGCACAATGAGGTCGTAGTCTCCATAAATCGAGCAGTTCGCGCTGGAAACACCGAATCCCCAAGAGTTGTTGTGCAGATCCACATCGTAGATCGAGACAGCATTGGCCATCTTCGCCAGCGTGGAGTCGTTCGTGTTCCAGGTGTAGATCGAGGCACTCGGCGCCATTCCCCGCCACTGCAGATCCGTCCCGCCACTCCCCTCACTGCACTCGCCGGAAGATCCGATCGTCCCGCAGACATGGGTGGCGTGCGAGTTGTTCGTCCCCGGATCCACATTGATCAGGCGGTCGCTGAGATCGTCGTGAACGACCGCACCACCATCCATCACTCCGACCGTTACGCCAAATCCAGTCAGGTTCGAAGGGGGGAGTTGGAGGATCTCGGCCCCCGTCGAGGCACGCGACCCATCATTTTCGAGCTGGGGCACGGGAATCGATTCACTGATCCATACGACCTTCTCGAGAGAGGCGATATCGAGAAGACGACTCGGCTCGAGGGTGACATTCCAACCCGGAAACACCGTCATGCGGGCGCCAACTTCGGCACCAAGCGATTCTAGTTCTGGCCGCGCATCTTCTGGGTCGACCCCGTCGTGGAATCGAACTCGGAGCGTGACCCGACCATCAGGGAGTTCGGCCCAGTCCCCAAACTCCCCTTGGGCGAGACGCGCCGGCAGCTTGTCCGTCGGGTCGATTTCCGCCACCCACTCCAGTCGTTCCAGGAGTTCGGTTGAGTTCCAAGCGGCCGGTGGGACCGCGATAACCCAGGTGTCGTCTGGAATTGGCCGGAGGAGTTCGATCCCCGATTCGGCGAGTTCAGCCTGCAGAGTTGGACGATCAGATCCACGAAACTGCGCAAACAGATAGCGGGTCTCAGTCGGCGGTGCCTGCCGGGAGAAGAGAGAAAGATTGGCGTCCGGAAGAAAGGTGCGCGAGCGCAGGCGCACAGCGGTCGTCTCCGCGCTGACCGGTCCACTGACTGCCACGAGGATCACCGCGATCAAACAACAGATTCCCTTCACGTCCTCTCCCTCTACGTGTCGTCTTGATAGAAGTAATTCAGCCACTCATACAAGAGCGACCCGGACGGTCTGCGGGAATGACCGGTTTCGAGCATATCATACGGGTAGGCGTCGAAGAAACAAATCTTTGGCGCCTATCACGTTGTTATAAAAAACGTTAGGCATGAATTGCCGGGTCCTAGCGCTTGGGACTGATCATCTTTTTCGGGTCCACCCAGCGGTCGAATTCCGACCCCGTAATCAGCCCGAGCTCGATCCCCGCCTCTCGAAGAGTTAACCCCTGCTTATAGGCTGC
>Ga0315338_1002988_pt1 | contig 15542 bp, 16 predicted proteins | sample ASW8metaG_FD_204518 | JGI IMG/M metagenome (GOLD analysis project Ga0315338, IMG submission 204518) | Ammonia-oxidizing marine archaeal communities from Monterey Bay, California, United States - ASW #8 | ecosystem: Environmental > Aquatic > Marine > Coastal | place: USA: California | collected... | reverse complement strand
GACAAGCAATAACACTTTGCACGTTGACGACGCCCGCTTTCCGGCTAAGTTTTTAGGCCAGGGCGGCCTCGCGATGACAGAAAAGGCAACGGCTTTATGAAGGTTATCGTCTGCGGCGCCGGACAGGTCGGTTTCAGCATCGCCCGCCATCTGGCCCTTGAAAACAACGACGTCACGGTCATCGACCAGGACCCGGCGCTGGTGCGCCGCGTTAGCGATACCTTGGACGCGCAGGGCGTGGTCGGCCATGCGTCAAACCCGGACGTCCTTGAACAGGCCGGGATTGCCGACGCCGACATGATCATTGCCGTCACCTACGCCGACGAGGTCAACATGGTCGCCTGTCAGATCGCGCATTCGCTTTTCGACGTGCCGACCAAGATCGCCCGGGTGCGTGAGCAAAGCTACCTGCAGCCCATCTACGCCAACCTGTTTTCCCGCGATCACATGCCCATCGACGACATTATTTCACCGGAAATCGAGGTTGCCCGCGCCGTGTCGCGCCGCCTTCAGGTGCCGGGCGCATTCGAAATGATCCCGCTGGTCAACGACAAGGTGAAGCTGATCGGGGTGCGCTGCGAAGAGACCTGCCCGCTGGTCAATACGCCGCTCAGGCAATTGACGAAGCTTTTCCCCGATCTCAATATCGTCATCATCGGCCTGATGCGGGATTCCAAGCCCATGGTGCCGACAGCCGACGACCATATGGTTCCCGGCGACGAGGTTTATTTCGTCGTCGATTCCGAACAGGTGACCCGCGCCATGGCCGCCTTCGGCCATGAGGAACGCGAAGCCCGGCAGTTGTTGATCTTCGGCGGCGGTAATATCGGGCTTTTCCTGGCCCAGGCCATCGAAAAGGAACACGACTGGGTCAAGGCCAAGATCATCGAAGCCGACAAGGAGCGCGCCGAACAGATTTCCGGGATGCTGGAAAACACCATGATCATCAACGGCGACGTCCTGGACCCCGAAATCCTCGAAGAAGCCAACATCAGCCAGACGGAAACCGTGGTCGCAGTAACCAACGACGACGAAACCAATATCCTCGCCTCGCTGCTGGCCAAGCGCTACGGCTGCAAACGGGCGATAACGCTGATCAACACCGGGACTTACGAGCCGCTGATCAATTCGCTCGGCATCGACGTGGTGGTCAGCCCCCGCAACATCACCATATCGACGATCCTGCAATACGTGCGGCGCGGCCGTATCCATTCCGTCCATACGCTGCGCGAGGGTTTCGGTGAGCTGATCGAGGCCGAGGCGCTGGAAACCTCAGAATTGGTCGGCCGACCCCTGAAAGAGGTGAAGCTTCCGCCCGGCGTGTTGCTGGGCGCCATCGTGCGGGACGACGAAATGATCTGCCCGCGCGGCTCGACGGTGGTGCAGACCAAGGACAGGGTGGTCCTATTCGCCGCCGAGGACGTAATCCACCAGGTGGAAAAGATGTTCTCCGTGCAGTTGGAGTACTTTTGATGGCAGCCAAACGAAATCCGGCGGGCGCCATCGGGGTGCTGGGCGGCATGGGCCCGATGGCGACGGTCGATTTCCTGGCTAAGGTCACCGAACTGACCCCGGCGTCGAGGGACCAGGACCACCTGCCCCTTATCGTTTATTCGGTGCCGCAGGTGCCGGACCGCTCGGCCTCCATCGTCGAAGGAAGGGAATCGCCGTTGCCGGCCATGATCGAGGGTCTGCGCACGTTGGTGCGGGCGGGGGTCGAATGCATCGCCATCCCGTGCAACACGGCCCACCACTGGTACGACGACCTAGCGCGAGAAAGTTCCGTTCCGGTTCTCCATATGGTCGACGCCGCCGGCGCCGCCATTCAGCGCCTGGGTGTCCCTGATGGCCCGGTGGGACTTCTCGCCACCGCCGGCACCCTTGCTGCCGGCATCTACCCGACGCGGCTCGTCCGTCACGGCTACGAGTGCGTGGTTCCCGACGACGGCGACATGGAAACCCTAGTGACGCCCGGCATCGGCCTGGTGAAGGCGGGGCGGACGGCTGAGGCCGAGGAGCTCCTGCGCACCGCCGCCGACAACCTTCTTGGGCGCGGCGCGCGCGTCGTCATCCTCGCCTGCACGGAAATCCCGGTTGCGTTGAAGGACGACGACGCTTCCGAGGGGCGTTACGTGGACGCCACCCGGGCCCTGGCGGAAGCCTGCGTCCGCTGGTCCCGGGGCAACGACTGGCCACCGCCCGGAGCCCGGGAAAAGCGGCAGCGGCAAAACGCATGACGCGAATCGCCTACGTCAACAACCGCTACGTGCCCCACCACGAGGCGGCGGTCCATATCGAAGACAGGGGCTATCAGTTCGCCGACGGCGTCTACGAGGTGATCGCCGTCCGCCGCGGCTGTCTGGTCGATGAAAACGGGCATTTCGACCGCCTCGATCATTCCCTTTCCGAACTGCGCATCGGCTGGCCACGGGGACCGAGATCGCTTTCTCCGAACGCCCGTTCACCGTCAACGAGGCGAAAGCGGCGCGCGAGGCCTTCATCACCGGCACCACGATCCTCGTCACGCCGGTGGTGCGCATCGATGGCGAGCCTATCGGCAATGGCCGGACGGGCGAGTTTACGGCCAAACTCCTGGCCTTTTACGCCCGCCACATGGATAACCAAGGTAAGGAAACGTGACGGCGGTCTCCGGGCCTAGTGGCCAAGGGGCGGGGCCGAGGGCCTTCCTGTTCGATTGGGACAACACTTTGGTTGATTCCTGGCCGATCATCCATGACGCCCTGAACGTTACACTCACCGCCTTCGGCAAAGAGCCATGGAGCCTCGATGAAACCCGAAGCCGGGTCCGAAAATCCATGCGCGACGGCTTTCCCAAGTTGTTCGGAGACAAGTGGCGGGACGCCGGCGACGTTTTTTACGAACGCTATGCCGCCATTCATGTGGATAAGCTGCGCCCCATCGACGGCGCCCAGGGGATGCTGGAAAGCCTTTTCCGGACGGGTATCTACATCGGCGTCGTCAGCAACAAGAAGGGCGATTTCCTGCGTTTGGAGGCCGAACACCTGGGCTGGGACCGGTTTTTCGGCGCCATGGTCGGGGCCTTGGACGCGGACCGGGACAAACCGGCCGCCGATCCCGTCGACCTGGCGCTGGCGACAAGCAGCATCGCCAGGGGACCCAGCGTGTGGTTTGCCGGCGACGCCGATATCGACATGGAATGCGCTTATAATGCCGGCTGTACCCCCGTCCTGGTCCGCGATCCGGCGCCTAGGCCCGGTGAATTCAACGCCCATCCCCCGGCCCGGCACTTCCAAGACTGCGATGCGCTTTGCAAGTTTATTAATTCCCTGTAAGATTATTTTGACGTCGGGAGCCCCCCGGCGAGGGCCGTCGGGCGGGAGAAGGGGAATATCAATAACTAATTGATAAACAGGGAGAAACCCGCGGTCTATCCCCTGATCGATCGGGTTCAAGAAAAAAAGGGGGTGGTATCCATGTCGTCCGAAAAATCGCAAAACGTGCAGAACGTTTTCCTGAATCACGTCCGGAAACAGAAAACGCCGGTAACCATTTTCCTGGTCAACGGCGTAAAACTTCAGGGAATCGTCACTTGGTTTGATAATTTTTCGGTGCTGTTGCGCCGGGACGGGCACACTCAGTTGGTGTACAAGCACGCCATTTCGACGGTCATGCCGTCGGTGCCGATCCAATTGTTCGAGCCCGATAAAGAGGCGGAGGCCGCCCTCGAGGCATAGTCGGCCAGAAAATTGACGGGACCCCAAAAACCCGACCAGCGATCATCCGCCCCGTACCGGGACGGGGAAACTTGTTTGGTCGTCCATCCTTTTTTGAAATCGGCGTCCAAGACCGGCAGAGAAGACGCACTCCTAGGCGAAGCCGTCGGCTTGGCCAAGGCCATTAATCTCAACGTCGTCCATTCCGAAATCGTCACCCTAGGCCGGCGACGGCCGGCAACCTTGTTCGGGTCCGGCGTCGTTAAGCGCTTAAGCAGCCTTATCAACGCCAACGGCGAAGGCGAAGAGAAAGACCGGGGAGGGCCCAAGGGAAAGGCGATGAACGGGGGCAAGATCACCGTCGTCATCGTTGACGCGCCGCTGAGCCCGGTGCAACAGCGCAACCTGGAACGGGACTGGCAATGCAAGGTCATCGACCGCACCGGGCTGATTTTGGAGATCTTCGGCGAGCGCGCGCGGACCCGCGAGGGCCGATTACAGGTCGAACTGGCGGCATTGACCTATCAGCGCGGCCGTCTGGTCCGCAGTTGGACCCATCTTGAACGCCAGCGGGGCGGCACCGGTTTCATGGGCGGCCCAGGAGAAACCCAGATCGAAACCGACCGCCGCCTGATCGGTAAACGCATCACCCGTCTGAAGCGGGAACTCAAGGACGTCAAGCGCACCCGTCAGCTTCATCGCCAGGCCCGCCGCCGGGTGCCCTATCCGGTGGTGGCACTGGTCGGGTACACCAACGCTGGCAAATCGACCCTGTTCAACCGCCTGACCAAGTCCAAAGTCAAAGCCGAGGACCAGCTTTTCGCCACCCTGGATCCGACCATGCGGGGGTTCGAGACGCCGTCGGGCCAGACCGCCATTCTGTCCGATACGGTCGGTTTCATCTCCCAACTGCCGCATGAACTTGTCAACGCCTTTAACGCCACCCTCGAGGAAGTGTTGGAAGCCGACGTCATCGTTCACGTCCGCGACGCCGCCCATGCGGACGCGGAAGCGCAAAAGTCGGATGTGCTGGCGGTCCTTCGGGATATGGGATTGGGCGACGACATCGGGGAAACCCTGATCGAGGTGTTGAACAAGATCGACCTGATGACGACGGCGGAAAGGGAGGCCCTGGCCAACCGGACGGCGCGAAGCAACATCCCGGCGGTGATGGTATCGGCGATCAAGGGCGACGGGTGCAAGCAACTGATAGCCACCATCGACGAGCGGATCAGCGCCCGTTTCAAGCTCATCGAGGTATCGCTGACCCACGACGACGGGGCGTCGCTGGCGTGGCTATACGATCACGGCGAGGTCGTCGAGCGCCAGGACAAGGCAGACGCCCTCCACCTGAAGGTGCGCCTCGATGCCGCCAACTGGGCGCGTTTCCAACGGCGCCGTCATTAACTCCCGGCCAAATCCCGCTCGGGGCCGGGGGAGGGCAAAGTTGACTTATTAGTTTTCTACTAGTAGACTGCGGGCCTTAACAGGAGATTTTCCATGGCCACCGCCGCCACCCAGAAGAAATGGCGCGACAAGCACCGCCTGGTGAAAAGCCAACTTAACGTGATGGCGAAGAAGCAGACCCACGAGGACCTGGACGCCTTCGCCGGCGCCTTTCGTTTGCGCGGCAAAGGCGAGGCCGTGACCTTCATCGCCTACGTCACCCGGGCCCTGGTTCAACGCGCCGATTTCGACGCCAGAGCAGCGAAAATGCTGGACGATTTCACCGACGCCTACCACCGGGACCGGGACATTCACGCCAGCTAGAATATTAGGGAAATCTTTAGTTTTCCTTGAAAGCATCGTTGGTCCATTCTAAATTTTCCCCGAAACCCTCAACGATGTCTAAAATGTCGACGAACAAGAAATAAAGGAGCACCAACAGATCATGCGGGTTGGTTTTGTATATCCTGCGTGGACGAAATCCTACGGAATTTTCGGTTATTTCGCCCGCCGCAACTCTAGCTGGCCGCCGATGAACCTGGCCCTCCTGGGAGCCATCGTCAAACAGCACGGCCACGAGACCTTCATCGTCGACGGCACTCCCGACAACTTGTCGGCAGAGGATACGGTGGCCAAGGTGCTTGCCGAAGAACCGGAAATCGTCGGCCTCACGACCTACAGCCCGTTTTTTCACGTCCAGGTGGAGTTGGCCACGGCGCTGAAAAAGGCGCGGCCCGATTTGCCGATCATGATCGGCGGCTCGCATACCACCATCGTCAAGGAAAAGGCGCTTCTAGATTGTTTCGATTACGTCTTCGTTGGCGAAGCCGAGGACGGCCTGCCCCGGTTCCTGGACCGCCTTCAGGAAGGCCGGACGCCCGAGGGGCTGAAGGGCATCATCTGGCGGGGCGAGGACGGCAAGCCGGTTTTCGAAGGGGCGGCGGACCCGGTTCAGGATTTTGACAGCCTGCCGATGGCCGATCGCACCCTGCTTGACAATTCCAGGTACCTTCTGGGAACGCTGGAAGGGCGCAATCCGTTCACCTTGATCCAGACCACCCGCGGTTGCCCGTGGAAGTGCATCTTTTGCGCTTCCAAGGACCTCAACACCACCCTTATCCGCCGCCGGTCGCCGGAATCGGTCGTCGCCGAGATGAAGCACGTGGTCGACACCTATGGGATAAGGCATTTCTTCATCGTCGATGACGTGTTGACGCTCTATGACGAGCATATCCTCAAGATTTGCGACATCATCGAGGAGGAGGGGCTCGACGTCACCTGGGAAAGCAGTACCCGGGCCAACCTGGTCAATGACGAACAGGTCAAGCGGATGGCTGAATGCGGCCTGATCCGGCTGTCCTTCGGCCTTGAGACCGTGGACACGGAAATGCGCAAGACCATGAAGAAGAAGGTGCCGCTGCAGCATTATGTCGAGGCCAACCGCATCCTCAACGAACACAACGTCGAAGCCATGAACTCGGTGATGATCGGGCTGCCAGGCGAAAGCGAGGAAACGGTACGCACGTTGCTTCGTTTCCTGGGTGAAAACCGCGATATCAAACAGGCCAACCTAGCGATCGCCGTTCCCTATCCGGGAACCGAGTTCTACCAGATCGCCAAGCAAGGCGACCAGGGGGTGACCCTTCATACCGACGATTTCTCGCAATACCGCCGCTACGGCGCCGCCGTGACCACGGTCGGCAATCTAACGCCGAAGGATCTGGTGGAGCTCCAGAACGAGGGCTTCGTCCGCATCTACGCCGCGCCTTGGCGGTGGGCTCCGATGTACGGCAAACACGGCGTCTTCGGGTTTGTTTTATTGTTCGTCCGCGTTGGACGGATGATCTGGTGGCGTTCGACCCGCGCTCTGCAGACCCTGTTCAGCGCCCCGAAACCGATGGCGGCCGCGGCGGCCGGCGCCGCCGGTGGCCAGGCGCAAACCGAATTCGGCCATCAGGGAACGCCGAAAAGCCCGCATTTCTAGGGAATTAAACTTTTTCTCTGGCGAGGACGGAAACCGCGCGCCGGGATCAGTCGCTGCGGGGCGGAAACCCGACGGTATCCTTGACGATGTAACCCGGACGCCGGCGGACATCGCTATAAATTCGGCTGATGTAAACGGCAACAACCCCCAAAGCGGCCATCAGGCTCCCCCACAGTAACACCAGGAACAGCACCATCGCCGTACCTTCGGGGAAAGAAGCGCCGAATACGATGGCCAGCAACCCGAGGACCGAAGCCGCGGTGGCTATGATGCCAACAACCAAAACAAAAAAAAGCGGTACCATCGAAAACGATGTAATGCCGGCTACGAAGCTTTGCAGCGCGCCCATACTGAAGGTTCCTGGGAAATGGCTTTCGCCGACTTTTCGCGCCTCTCGCTCATATTTGACCGCCACGCGTTTGAACCCGACCCACATGGCAAGGCCGCGCACATAGGGGTATGATTCATCCAGGCGCAGGAACTCTTCCACGACACGCTTGGACATCAGCCGGAAATCGCCTGCATCAACGGGAAGAGACAGCGGAGAGAAGCTGCGGATGATCCGATAGGCGATCCATGTCACAATCTTCCGGAAGGTGGGCTCGCCCTTGCGGCCGGTCCTGACCGTGTAGACTACCTCGGCCCCGTCGCGCCAGCGGCTCAGAATTTCTTTAATGACCTCGGGCGGGTCCTGGAGATCGGAGTCTATGGAAATCACGGCATCACCGGAGGCGCGCGCAATTCCCGCCTTCAGGCATTCGGCGTAGCCGAACGGACGCGACATGTTGATGATTTTTATCCGTTTATTGTCGCTCCGTGCCTCGGTCAACAGATCAAGGGAAGCATCGTTTGAATCGTCGTTGACGAAGACGAGTTCGAAGTCCTCCGGCTGTTCAGCGAATACCGCCTCCAGACGCCGGATCAGTTCGATCAGGACGTCGGCCTCGTTGCGAAACGACAGGACCACCGAAACCAGCGCTTTGGCTGCGGCCTTTTTCGATCTCGCTTTGGAATTTGGCTCGACCATCAATTATTTCCCGGCCCTTACCTGTTCTCGAGCCCTTCCGGTTCGTAAACGACGATCTTAGACCCCGCCTCGTCGATTCCGAAACTGACCTGGATCAGTTCTTTAAATTTTTCCTGCACCGCCGCCTGTTTGTCGGGCTCGACGAACAACAGCAAGAACCCGCCGCCACCAGCGCCAAGGAGCTTACCACCGATGGCGCCGGCGTCCCGGGCGGCCTGGTAAAAATCATCGACTTCCGGCGTCGTGACACTGTCCGCCAGTTCACGCTTCAGCATCCAGGATTCGTGCAGCAACTCGCCGATTTCAAGGATCGGGCGGCTATCGGATTGAAGGATGCCGAGCGCCTCGCCGACCATCCCCGCCATGGCGTTCAGTTGTTTTTCCCTGTTGGAGATATTGTCGATCTGCTTCTTGGCGATTTCCGAGGCGAAACGCGAAAGCCCGGTGAAATAGAGAAGCAGGTTGCCTAGGAGTTCCCCCTGACGGGAAGGGGAAATAATCGCTGGGGTGACCTCGAAATCGCCGTTTTTGTGAAAACCGATGCGGTTGATGCCGCCGAATGCGGCCCAGATCTGATCTTGGGAACCGACGTGTTCCTCGATCACCTGTTGTTCGATGCGGATCGCTTCCTTGGCCAGGGCCTTCGGTTCCATCTTGTCGCCCTTGAGAGAGGCCAGGGAATTGATCAGCCCGACGGTGAACGACGATGACGAGCCCAGACCGGATCGCGCCGGCAAGTCGCCGTCGTGATGAATTTCAATGCCGACATCGACGCCCTGGTCCATCAAAACCCCCCTGACGGCGGGGTGGCGGATTTCCTCGACCTTTTTTACGTTTTCAACCTCGGAATAGACAATCCGGTGGTGGTGCTCGAAAAACGGCGGCAAAGGCCGGATGGAAATGTAGCAATACTTGTCGATGGCGAAGCCGAATACAGCGCCGCCGTGTTCCCGGTACCACTTCGGATAATCGGTCCCGCCGCCGAAAAGCGACACGCGGAAAGGGGTGCGGCTGATGATCATCGTTTATGCCACCGGCACCACAGCGGCGGCTCCACCGCCGACAAATTGGTGCCCAGTTCATGGTAAATATTCTCGCGGCCGCCCGGATTGACCAGCAGCAGATCCAGGGGTTCCTTCACATCCGTTTCGGTCATAGGACCGCCCCTGCGGTACTGATCCGTCCCACGGCCGTGGTAGTTTCACGGCCACCCTGACGGGCAACGAAACTCTGGCAAGAAAGCCTTGCGCCGGGGTGCCAGTCAGTCATAAGTTCCCTAAAGAATCAGTGAAAAGTTTGTTAAGCACATGTTCCAAGCCATATACAACATCTCCAACATGGCGGCTATCCGAAATACCCGCTTCCGGGCTTCGGTATCGGGGATAGTCGGGGATAGTAAGGAAAAACGTAATAAAAATTAAAGTTTATTCGACTAACCTAATAGGTTAAAATGCCGCGCTTTTCGGGAGCTACCGGGAAGCTTACGCTCGCAAACGTCGAAAAGGAGTGTCACATGGGGCAACGGGTAGCATTAGTAGCCGATCGAATAGGGGTCATCGACACCTTTTCTCTTCCCATTATGGCGGCCACCGCGAAGCGCGCCGGCCATGAGGTCATTCTCGTCGATTACGATCGCTCGCCCAGGGATGCGGTGTCCAGAATTCAGTCCTTCGAAGCTGACATCCTTGCCTATTCGGTCATGTCGCCCGATGCGAATACGTTTTTGGAGATTAATCAGCACCTTAAAAAAGAAACCGGCGCCTTTTCGATTGTTGGCGGCGTCCACCCAACATTCTTTCAAAAATACCTGGATAAAAGCGGCATTGACGCCATTTGCGTCGGCGAAGGTGACGCCGCGTTTCCCGATTTCCTGAATTCTTTTGGCACCGACGACATGTACGACACCACCAACATGCACTTCAACCTTGGCAATGGTGAGTTTAAGAGGAACGGCATCACCAAATTAGTCCCTGATTTGGATTCGCTTCCGTTTCCCGACAAGGAAATCGTTTACGAACAGAGTTACTTCCTTCGCAACCTGCCAATCCGTTCCTTTGCCGCCTCTCGTGGGTGCCCTTATAAATGTACGTACTGCTTTAACCACGCTTTCAACGCCTTGTACGAGGGCAAGGGAAAAGTGATGCGGTTCAAGTCAATCCCTTACTTCATCGACGAGATCAAGCGCATCACTGACAAATATCCGACTAAGTTCATCAAGTTTCAGGATGATATTTTCGGCGCCAAACGTTCCTGGTTAGCGGAATTCGCCGAAGTGTACCCCAGAGAAATCGGGTTGCCGTTTCTCAATTACTGCCGTCCGAACATGGTCAACGACGAGTACTGCAAAAACTTAAAAAAAGCCGGGTGCCACGCCGTGGCGATCGCAATCGAGGCCGGCAACGATGATATTCGTAACAAGGTCATGCTTCGGAACATGAAAACCGAAGACATCCTCAGCGCTTTCGAAACGCTACGGCGTTACGACATCAAAACTTACTGTCTGAATATCTTGGGTCTGCCCGGAGAAACCGTCGATACCTTCATGGAAACCGTCCACATCAACCAAGAATGCAAGGTCGATTATGGCGATGCCTCAATTTTCCAGCCCTATCCGGGAACGGATATCACCAAATACAGTATTGAGCATGGTTTTCTGGAAGAAGAACAACAATCTTGGGGAGGCCAGTTTTCACCGAGCGTCCTTAATTTTCCCATATCAGAGAAATCGACGGGCCCCCGTAGCCGATCTCAACCTTCTCATGAGGACTACAACGAAAAATTAAAATCACGGCTTCATGCCATTCACAAGGTCTTTCCCCTGCTCGTGGAGAAGCCGTGGCTGGAACGGTGGCTTGGGGAGATCGAGGCCATCAACAACACGGCCCTGGGCTCGAAACTGTTGGACATGTTTTTCCGGTTCACATACGGCTACATGCTGCACCGCCGGATTTACCCCGTCAGGACACCCTTACGGTTGACTCTCCAGGCGGCGTTTACCTTGGTCTTTTCCAAGAACCGCAATTAACCGGCCAACGCCTGAGTGGGTTGATCCCGGAACAACAAATCACTCGCAACCGGAATTGTCTTCCTCGCCGGAGGGAAGCTTTGTATGGCAGAAAATCGCACCATCCGTTTGCGCGTTCAACAAAGACGCATCCTGTAGATTGGCGCCGCTTAGATTAGCCTCCCGCAGGTCTGCCTCGAGCATATCGGCCCCACTTAGGTTCGCGCCACTCAGGTTCGCCCCTCTCATGTTAGCCTCCCACAGAGTGGCCCCCCTCAGATTAGCCTCACTCAGATCCGCCTTCTCCAGATCTGACCAACTCAGATCCGCCTTTTCCAAATTCGCGCCGCTCAAATTCGCCCCGCTAAAATCTTCCTCGCTCAAGATTGCGCCGCTCAAGTCGCCTTTCGGGCATGCATTCGTTTCCTTGAGTTTTTTTACACAGGTATCATCCATTTTAATTATCCTAAGGCCCTCAAATTAAAATGCAGAATAGCAGCAATGACGGTACGGGCCATGCGTGTTCTGGAGCTTATTTCACGCATGCCCAGAAGTCGTCCCCGCCGGGCGGATGGATCAAGACTTGCGGGCGGCGACAATCTGCGTGCCGCCGAACGAAAAGCGAAGTCCCAACCGAAGCAGCGCCAGTTCAATGCTCAGAACCCCTTCCAGCAAGCCATTGATCGGTGTCGGCAGCATATTTTCGCTCTCAAAGGATTTCCTGCTGGCGAAGCGCGTCAGCAAACGCCGGGACAGAAGTTGCGGCAGGAACAACGTCGCCATGAAGCACGAGTCCAATATCACCTGAAACCCGGCCTCGCCGACCTTCCGCGCCAGCTCGTTGCCGCAATATCGGCGCTTATGGCCGGCTTCGTCGTCAAGGGGGCTCCACAGCATCATGTGTTGCGGCACGGTGATCAGCAAACCACCCCCCGGCTTGATCGCCCGGTATAGCGCTCCCAGGGCGGCCTCGTCGTCATCGATGTGCTCGATAACGTCAAAAGCGCCCACAACATCGAAATGCTCGAAATAAGGAATGTGGTCGACGTCGGCGTGAAACAGGGTGACGTTGCCGCCAAGCCGGGAATCGACCCACGAAAGCGCATCGAACGAAAGATCACTGGCGTAAAGATCAAGGTCCGGCTTCATGGCTCGCACGCTTTCTATTACGAACCCGGTCCCGGCTCCAAATTCGTAGAAATTAGTCAACCCCGGAAATAATTTCCCGATGGCCCACCGAATCAGCCGCAGCCGGGTGCGCGTATAAAAACTCCGCTCCTCGCAGGCCGACATCCGTTCGTAGGTAGCACTGTCAAACTCCTTCGGGCCGGTACCAACAAAATCGGGCCTGAACGTCGGCCAATCGCCCGCCATTGCAGGAACGAACCCGCAGGTGGGGCAATGCCAACCCTCAGAATCGAAGGCCGTACGACATTCAATACACAGCTTCATCGCTCGCTTTCATCATTCATCGTTAAGGGCTCGGCTTGATAGGATGACGGGTCGCCGAAATCAATGGCAAATTCTTGCCCGCCGGCCGCGCGACCGTGCCGGGACGAAACGACTGGTGGCGGGGCTTCGCGGGTGCGAAGCTTGCCCTCACCATCTTACCCCATTAATTATTGACCCCAAGATGAGCCAATTCCTCGAAGATCTTCGACAAAAAAAATCCCTCGCCGGCGCCTTGCTCGGACTCGCGATCGGGGCGTTGGCGCTCGGTTCCGTCGTTCCTTTTCTTTTCGATTATCTTGCCGGGAAATTTTCCTGGATTTCGCTGGTCCTCAGCGTCGAAGCCAACGAGCTCGGCCTCAACGTCGTCTATTTCCCGGTTGGAATGATGGGCATCACGGCCTTTTGCCTGATCCTGGAAGCGTCTCTCCTCGGATATGAACGCTCGACGGCAAAAAAAATTCTCGCCAACGACATGCCGTCGGTCCGTACCGATGTGTTCTATCTGTTGTTCCGGATATCCGGTCTTATGATGATCTTCAGCTTGGCCTTTTCGTTCGGTTCCCTTTACGTGGCGACCGATTTCATCAAATCGGAACTCGGATTCGCGTTTCTTGCCGATGTGGATAGCGTCGTCGTCCAGTTCGTGGCCTGGGTGTTGATCTTTACGTTTCTCAATTACTGGGCCCACCGCCTCTTGCATACTAGATTTTTCTGGGACATCCACCAGGTCCACCACTCGGCGGAACATTACAACATCCTTTTGCCTTATCGAAACCACCCCGTCGAATACATTGTCGCCACGCTTTACGGCATCGGCGCGACGGCGGTCCTCGGTATCGAACCCGAGGTGATGATGGCGTGGCTGGCCGCCAATGCCGTCTACCAGTCGATGGTGCATTCCCAGTACGACTGGAAATGGCGCTGGGTGGAATATGTCCTGATCACGCCCGCGGCCCATCGGATTCACCATTCGACGGCGCCCGAGCATTTCAACAGAAACCTCGCCATCCTCAGCATTTGGGACCGGATGTTCGGCACCTATGTGCCGCCGACGGACGAACCGATCAATTTCGGCGTGCCGGAACGGGAGAACTTCAACACCGGCCGGTATTTCACCGAGATCATCGCTTGTTTCCTCAGGTGGCTTTCCATCAAACGCGGAACCCCACGGCGCACCCTGTAGGGAAGGCACCAGGCTCCCGGCCGTGGGCGCGACCGCCACCTCACCGGCCGCACATCCACGTATCGAAATACCGGAACCGCCGGTGTTTCGCGTAGCTTCCCCGAAAGGCATCCTTGAAACGCTCATCGAAAACCGGGTTGCCGTAATATCCCGTCATGGCGAACGGAGACTCGCCCGCGGGAACAACCCAGACCTGCGTATGGCAATTTTCGATGCTGGTTCTGACCGCCTTCGAAAGCGCCACGCCGCCGGCGGTGGTTTCCATGGCAACAGCAACATCCAGCGTATACGGATGCCCGGCAAAAACCAGCAGCGATTTGTACAATGTCTTGTTGTATCCGACAAACGAATCGCCCGTGCCCATCTGGATGGTCGCGCCCGGATACGCAGCCATGACCTGGTCTATTTCCGCTGTTATTTGGCGCGCCTCATCCCAATGCAGGGCGCGCAGGAACCTCTTCTGGACGGGAACGGATAAGATCACAAGCGCCGCCGCCAATACGGCGACCCCTCCCAGGACTACCGTTCTGTTGCGGATGACGGAGGCGGAATAACGGACGATCATGTCGATGACGACGGCGAGAAACGGGAAAAAGTAATACCAGCCCGAGCCCGGCTTCACGGCCGCCAAAAGGACGATCAGTACGGTGACCACGAAGGCGCCGAAATAGGTGACTTCAGCCCGGTCGATGGCGTCGTTGGCCCATCTCAGAGCGGCCAGGAAAAAAAGCACGGGCGTGGCGTAAAACACCAGATAACGGAGCACCTTGGCCACCAGCCAAAAGACAGTCTTTTTGGCCGTCACCAGGGGAAACCAAGCCGCGAAGCTAGTGAGCGAAAACGATTCGAAGGCGAACGGCAGGGCAATGGTTACGGCGCCGACGGCGCCAATGAGGGCAAAGGCCCTGAACCCGCGTGCCTGACAAAAAAGAAGGACCACGGGCACGAAATAAAGACCGGCGTGGAGCTTGAACCCCACGGCCAGGCCGCCGCAAAAGCCAATCAGGGCGCATACGCCCCAATCCGGCCGTCCCGGCTTGGATGCGTTCATGGCCCACACCGAAAACGCAACTAGTAAGGCGAGGAAGGGATCCGGCCGGCTCCAAATCGAGGTCGGCAGACCGAGAAGAATAAAGCCGGCGGCTAAGATCGCTGCCGCCAACGCCCACGGCAGCCCGCGCCGCTTATGGGTCATGAACACGACGGCGGGGATGGCGACCACGGCCGCGAGGCTGGCGGCCTTCCCGCTGGTCACGCCCGGACCGGCGAGGAGGAAGCTGACCGCGTGGGTCAAAAAGGTGATCGGCCCATAAATATTGGACGTAAGGTCCGGGCCTTCAAACGCGGGGTAGGCGGGGAACCCATCCAAAAGCCGCCACGACGCCATCGCAATCACCGGCTCGCCGTGATCCAGGTAGCCCGGATAAACAAGGTAGCTGATGGCGACGGCGGCAACGTCGATAAAACACAGAACCGCGATCGCGCCCAATGCCCACAACCAGTGCCGGCAAACGAAATCGACGGCCGCCGACTTCCCGAATGGCGCCGTCATCAGCCGCCACCTTCCATTTCGCCAATCAGGGATCGCACTTCGGCGACGATGCGGTCCTCGTCGAGTCGTGCCACGCATGGGAACATGCCGGTCTCCGCCGGCAGGATGCAAACGCCCAGGCACCCCTCGCAGGGCATCGAATGATAAATAAAGCGTGCGTTATCGGGTGCGAAGGCTGGATCGTAGGGGACTATCTCGC
>Ga0315338_1002986_pt1 | contig 15545 bp, 17 predicted proteins | sample ASW8metaG_FD_204518 | JGI IMG/M metagenome (GOLD analysis project Ga0315338, IMG submission 204518) | Ammonia-oxidizing marine archaeal communities from Monterey Bay, California, United States - ASW #8 | ecosystem: Environmental > Aquatic > Marine > Coastal | place: USA: California | collected... | reverse complement strand
ATTCTTTTTTTTCTGGACGTTCGTAAGGTTTTTTTAAAACTTGAAGTAAATTATGAAGTGGAACTAAATCATTATTATTAGCTGCATCTAAAGCTTCTTCAACTTTATGATTACGTGGAATAACAAGGGGGTTAGTAGAACGCATTAAATTTAAAGATAAGTTATCAGGTTTTTTATTTTGTTTTATACGGTTTCTCCATTCTTTATACCATTTCTTAAAAGATGAATTTTGAAATGATTTATCTTTTACAAAATCCTCCTTCATTAAATAACAAAATGTATTTGTATAATCTGCGTTATTTTGGCTCATCCATGACAATAGTTGATTAATTAAATTTTCGTCTTGTTTTTTTTTTCCAAATAACCCTAATTTTTTTCGCATCATATTAAGCCAAGATTCTTTATAAACTTTATTAAATTTTTTAAATGTATCTTTTATAATCTCAACCGCTTTATCTTCTCTTTTATTAATTAATGGTATTAATGTCTCAGCAAAACGTAATAAATTCCAATTTGTAATATCGGGTTGATTTCCATATGCATAACGTCCATGATGATCTATCGAACTAAATACTATTTTTGGATTGTAAATATCCATGAAAGCGCAGGGACCATAATCAATTGTCTCTCCAAAGATTGTCATATTATCTGTGTTCATTACCCCATGAATAAACCCAACACGCATCCAGTTAGTAACTAATTCTGTTTGTTTTTTTATCACAGTTTCTAATAAAGTAAGCACTGGATTGTTTTTATCTTTCAAGTTTGGGTAATGGCGGTCAATTGTATAATCTAATAGCATCTTTAGAGTTTTTACATCATTTTGCATAGCTACGTATTGAAAAGTACCGACACGTATGTGGCTGGTTGCAACACGAGTTAGTATTGCTCCTGGTAAAGAAGTTTCACGGATTACATTTTCACCTGTTTTAACAACAGCCAAACTACGTGATGTAGGAATATTTAAAGCATGCATAGCTTCGCTAATAACAAATTCACGTAGCATAGGCCCCAGTGCTGCTCTTCCATCAGCATTTCTTGAGTATGGTGTTATACCAGAACCTTTAAACTGAATATCAACACGCCTATTATCTTTCGTAAGATGTTCACCAATTATAATTGCTCGTCCATCTCCAAGCATAGTAAAATATCCAAATTGATGTCCAGCGTATGCTTGTGCAATAGGTTCTGATCCTTCAGGTAAAAAATTTCCAGCAAACATTGCCGCTAAATGCTCATTTCTAATAATAGAAAAGTCCAAATCGAGTTCTTTGGATAATGTGTTATTGATGATGATTAATTTTGGAGACTTGACTGGCACAGGATAAAGTCGTGATAACATCGTCTCTGGTAAACGTCCATAGGTGTTGTTAAAGTGCCAACCAATTTTAGAAATTTCTGAAATTATTTTATTCATAATTTTTTGGCGCGCCCTAGAGGATTCGAACCTCCGACCCTCGGTTTAGAAAACCGATGCTCTATCCAACTGAGCTAAGGGCGCCCTGAATAGAAAAAAAAAATTATTTTAATCTATTATATTTAAAATTATCAGAATAACTTTTTATTTTAAATTTTTTTTCTTTTTCTTTAATTAAAATATAATCCAATTTGTTTTTTTCAACATATAGTAAGGCTTGTTCTAAACTATCAAATTTTAACTGTATTTGTTTATAAGTATTATCAGACTTACGCCACCCCATTAATGGTTCAAAACCTAAATTATTATCTTTTGGAAATTCCACAATCCAATGTTTATACTTTGAAAAACCTGATTGTGTTGCTGTCTTAAATGGTTTATAAATTTTTACTTTCATAAATTAATGGTCGGGGCGAGAGGATTTGAACCTCCGACATCTTGCTCCCAAAGCAAGCGCGCTACCAGACTGCGCTACGCCCCGTGAAATGAATTTAGATAAGATTAACATATTTAAAAAACAATATTTAAAAAAAAAATTATATTTTTTTTAATCTTGATTTAATAGACAAAATATAAATTAGAAAAAAAATAGCTATATATAATTCAATAATTTCACTAGTTCGAAAATACAATAATAGTGGAATATATTTACATGAAATATCTATACCTGGGTTGCCGTAGCACAGAAATTTATAAGAATTATCTAACAAATAAAAAAATAAAAATATAAAAGCTGTTGGAAAACAATAAATATTTGGAATAATCAAACATTTGAAACTATATATATTTTTATTAACTGAGAAATAAAAAGGACAAAAAATTCCTCCAAATAAAATAAAGATAGTTAATAATATTTTTGGTTTTTGATCAAACCAACTACTAATATTATGAAAATTTGTTTCTGATGTATTTCTTATATATTGATCATTATAAGTTTCAAAAAATTTATTTGCTTCCCAATAAAACCAATGTTGCCCCCAATTTATTTCCTCACCAGCAAAATAAATTAATCCTAAAGTAATAAAAATTATAAATAATAATAAATTTTTCTTTTTAAATTTTTTCCGAATTTTTTTTATCAAGGAAATAGATGTTATTATTGCAAATAATAAAATAATAAAAGTACCATTTTCTATAATTCCACTTTCTCCTTGAAAAAAATTTACAAAAAAAGAATTATTTATTTGTTTTACAAATAAAAAAATTAATAGAATAAATATAGGTAAAAAAAACCATACTAAAGGATGTAAGTCTTTTTTTTTTGAATTTTTAATAATTTGAAACATATTTAATTATTAATAATATTGATACTAAATTAAATAAAAAAAGATGTATAAAAATAAAAAAATTTATGTTGCGCCAATGATGCAATATACAGATAAGCATGATAGATATTTTTTAAGACTTATATCAAAAAATGTTATTCTTTTTACCGAAATGATATCTACAAACGCAATTATTTATGGAAATCAAAAAAAATTATTAGAATATAATTTTAGAGAACATCCGGTAATTCTCCAGGTCGGGGGTAGTGACCCTAAAGAAATAGCCAAATGTGCAAAAATTGCTAAGACATTATTTAATTATGATGAAATAAATATAAACGTAGGTTGTCCAAGTAAGAAAGTAGAAAATGGAATGTTTGGCGCATGTTTAATGAATAAACCTTTCTTAGTGGGAAAATGTATTAAAGAAATAAAAAAAAATTCTAAAATACCTGTATCAATTAAATGCAGAATTGGTTTGGGTGAAAAACATAATTATTTATTTTTAAAAAAATTTATATCTTATGTTTCAAAAGATGGATGTAATAAATTTTATATACACGCAAGAAATGCTGTTCTTTCAAAATTTAGTCCTAAAAAAAATCGAACTATTCCTCCATTAAATTATGACTTTGTACATAGAATTAAAAAAGATTTTCCCCATTTAGAAATTATTATTAACGGTGGTATTGATAACATTCCATCTATACAAAAACATCTTAAATTTGTTGATGGCGTTATGATTGGAAGAGAAGTTTATAAGAATCCTTTTTTCTTAAAAGAAATAGAAGAAAAAATATTTAATAACAAGGATAAAACTACAAGAAAAGAGGTGTTGGAAAAATTAGTTCCCTATATTGAAAATGAAATTAAAGAAAACCAGGTAAGTATTCAGAACATAACTAGGCATACCTTTGGTTTATATACAGGAATGAATGGATCAAAAAATTGGAAAAGATATTTGAATAAAATAAAATTTATGAAAGGTAATGTTAAAGATATTATTTTAAATGGTATTGCTAATTTAAATGAATAAATCATATAAAATAATTATTTACACATCTGATAATTGTTCTTTTTGTAACTCAGCTAAAGCAATATTTAAAGAAAAAAAATTAAAATTTGAAGAAATAAATATATCAAAAGATGATAAATTAAAAAATGAAATGATAAAAAAATCTAATGGAATGATGACTGTCCCTCAAATTTTTATAAATTCTAAACATATTGGTGGTTATGAAGAATTAATTAATTTAGAAACCTCAAAAAGAGAAAATGGGGATGGGTTAGATGCAATCATCAATAAATAATTATTTTCTTTCCTTAAAAAAATTTATCATAAAAAATGAACTAAAACTTATTTATTTTTTTTTAGCATTAGCTGTATTTAACAATTTATCTCATTTTATAAGAAAAAATTTATTAGGTGATAGAGTAGATTTTTGGGATTTTCATGTTTATTGGTGTTCTGCAAACAAATTTCTTAATGGGATGAATCCATATGGCGGTGAAACAATAAAAGATTGTTTATCTCAGTTTAATTTTGACTTGTACTTTTCATACCCTCCTATAGTTTTAAAACTTTTGGCTTTTCTTGGCTATTTAGAATTAAATACAGCAAAAATTATTTGGATTGCAATAGTTGGAATTTCTTTTTTTTTAATTATTTACTTTTTAAAAAAAACTTATCAAATACCTAGAATTATTTTTTTTTCTTTTTTAATAATTTTTACAGGTGGCGGTCTTGTTTGGGGTGCGTTATTAGCTGGAAATATATCTATTATTCTTTATGCAATTTTATCTATTGGAATTTGTTATCTTATTAAAAAAAAGAAAGATATTTATTATTTATCAGTTTTTTTTATTTCGTTAGTTAAATTTCCTTTTTTAATTTTTTTACTCATGCCTACTTTTCTTTACGGATATAAGGAGCTTAAGAGAAGTTTTTTTTATTTATTTTTAACTTTATTTATTTACTATTTGCAATTTTATTTCGATAAAGAGCTTTTTATGAGTTTTCTTAATTCTACAAAAACTTATAGAGATGAAGGTTTTTTATTAATTCACGGAACAGGGATAGGTATTCACGGGATGATTGATTTATATCAAAACATTTTATACGAAAAGACCAATGTGAAGTTTTTTAATCCTTCAGGATCAATCACTTTTTTTATACATTTTTTTATTTCTGGAACACTTTTTGTATCATCGTACTTTTTGTTCCAAAGAAAATATTATACTTTTCAAAATAAAATAATTGATGTAAAGCAAGAAAAATTGTTAATTTCTTTTTTTATTGCCATTTTCTTATGTTGTTTCCCAAGGATTTCTTCTTATGATTTTTTTCTATTAGTTTCTTCTTTTTTTTATATTGTAAGAAATTCTAGAATAAAACTATTAGGTGATAATTGGAATTTTATTGTCTGTTTATTAACAATATCTGTTTTAGCAATATATGATTCAAAATATCCTGCTTTTGTTATATCGTTCTTTTTATTTTTATGTTTTTATTTACAAATAAAAAATAAGGATCCTTTTTATTTAAAATAAAAATTAATAAAAAAATTTTACTTTTAAAATTACTAATAACGCTCTAAATCCATCTAACCATGATATTTTTTTTCCTTCTTTAAAAGTTCTACCTTTATAAGAAATGTTAACTTCTGATATTTTCCATATTTTTTTCTTAACAACTTTACAAACAAATTCAAAATCAAACATAAAATCTTTGGAATTAATTGTTATGTCATCAATTACACTCCTTTTAAACATTTTATAACCAACTGCTATATCTGAAATATGAAATGAATATAAAATTGAAACAAATTTTGAAATAATAAAATTTGCTAAAGCAAAAATCTTATAATGATAGTGACTCAATTTGTGAAATCTATTACCAAGTACAAAATCATAACCAATTTTAATTTTTTTATATAATTTATTAATATCTTTTGGAAAATATTCTAAATCTGCATCTTGTATTAAAATTACATCATTGAGTTTTGTATGTTTTATTCCTTCAATAACCGCAGATCCCTTACCTTCGTTTTTCTTTTTTAAAACAATAGTTAGATCTATATATTTGGTTTTTTTTTTTTTTATTAACCATTCTCTCGTTCCATCATTAGAGAAATCATCAACAATTATAATTTTTTTTTTTATTTTAGAAGTATCTTTAATTATTTTTTTTAAAATTACTGGTAAAGAATTTATTTCATTAAAAACAGGTATAATTATTGAAAGATTCATTTAATAAATTTGGTGACCCCAACGGGACTCGAACCCGTGTTGCAAGAATGAAAATCTTGAGTCCTAACCGCTAGACGATGGGGTCAATATTTTCTTAAATATTTTTTTTTTAAAATATTTTATAAATTTTTTTAACTATATAATATCTTTTCCTAAAACTCCATCTTCAATAAATATTTCAAAATATATTTTATTTTTCCATATTGATTTTTTTAGAAAACCAACGAAAGAAAATAGATTTTTTTTATAATTAGTTAGAATTTTTTTACCTAGCGTAGTATCTGCAGCGCGAAAAAAAATAGCTTTTACAATTTTATTTGTTTCGTCTGTAATAAAAAAAGACATGTGTTTCTTTGTTTCTCCAACTAATTTAGGTTTAATAATTTTTACATTGTGAAATAAAAATTTTGGTTTAGGGTTACCCAAACCATAAGGAGCAATTTTATTAATATTTTCAATTAAACTCTCATTTATTGCATTTAAAGAAAGTGTCTCATCAATAATTAAATTTTTATCATCTCTTGTAAAATTTTTATTACTTTCAACAAAATTTTCAAAAAAATCTTCAAATATTTTTAAATTATTTTCTTTAATTGATAATCCAGCCGCCATTTGGTGCCCCCCTCCATTTTCAATTATTTTTTTCTTTTTCGCTTGAAGTATAAATAATCCAATATCTACACCTAAAATAGATCTACCAGAACCTTTATAAAGATTATTATTTTTTGTAAGAATTATTACTGGTTTTTTAAATTTTTCTTTTATTCTACTTGCTACTATTCCAAGAACTCCTTCATGCCAACTAGGATTAAAAATAAATAATGAATGATTTTTTAACTTTCTTTTAATGGTAATTTGTTTGATAGATTCATCGTAAACTTTCTCTTCAATTAATTTTCTTTGATAATTTAATGTGTTTAATTGTTTAACTAATAACTCTGCTTCGCTTTCATCCTTAGAAATTAATAATTTTTCACCGATATTTGATTTACCTATTCTGCCACCAGCATTAATTCTTGGACCAAAAAAAAATCCTAAATCTTCTTCATCAGGTTTCTTATTTAGTTGGTTTTCATCAGATAATATTTTTAACCCTATATTTTGACGTTTAGAAAAAACTTTTAAACCTTGAAAAACAAAAGCTCTATTTAAGTCTATCAAAGGAACAACATCGCATACTGTAGCTAAAGCAACTAAATCTAAAAACATGTTAATATCTGGAAGTCTTTTAGAAAAAAAATCATTTAATTTAATCAATTTATGTAAATAATTTATAAATATAAATGTTAAACCAGCTGAACAAAGGAAGTTGTATCCGGAACTATCAAAAATGCTATTAGGATTGATAAAAGCTAAAATATCATTGTGTTTTTCATTAGATTTATGATGATCGATTATAATCAAATCGATTTTATTTTTTTTTACATAAGAAATTATTTCATGAGCATTAGTTCCACAATCAACCATAATCAATAATGATATTTTTTTTGATTTTAATTTATCAATAGCTTTAAAGTTAGGACCGTAACCCTCAGTTAATCTATCAGGAATATATGAATATGCATCAATATCAAAATAGTTGAAATATTTTTTTAATAGAGCTATAGATGATAGACCATCAACATCATAATCACCTAAAATTGCAATCTTTTCTTTATTTTTAATTGCTGTAAAAACTCGGTCAACTCCTTTTTTCAAATCATTAAAAATTGTTGGATCCGGTAAATAACAATCTAAAGATGGTTCTAAAAATATTTTTATTTTATTTATATCAATTGCTTTTAAAGATAAAATATTCGAAACAATACTATTTAATGAATACTTTTGAGAAATATGTAATGATAATCTTGTATTAGGATTACTTTTAATCCAAGAATTATTTAGCAATGAATTGCTAATACCAAAAAAAAATTTTTCTTTTTTAAATTTTAAATTCACTTTTTATAAATTTAAGTTTTTTTGATTTTGTAGAAACCATCAAAGAATGTGTCCTAAATATTTTTTTATTTTTCTTTATACCATTTAACAAATATCCATTTGTTACTCCTGTTGCTACAAAAATAGCGTCTTTTTTTATTAAATCTTCTATTTGATATTTTTTATTAAAATTTTTTATTCCCATTTTTAAAGCTCTTTTTTTTTGACTTTTATCCTTAAATATTAATCTACATTGCATTTGACCTCCAAGACATTTTAATACTGAAGCAGCAAGAACTCCTTCAGGAGCTCCTCCAATTCCTACATAGATATCAATACCAAATTTTTTTATAGCAGTTGATATTGCTCCAAAAATATCTCCATCCGGAATAAGAAATTTTTTACATTTTTTTCTTTTAATTACTTCAAAAAAAGAATTATGCCTTGGTCTATCTAAAACGCAAACAACAATCTCTGAAACTTTTTTCTTTTTATATTCAGCTAATTTTTCAACTATTACTTCAAAGGGTATGTCTAAATCAAGAAAATTGTTTGGCAAATTTGGTCCAACAGCTAATTTTTCCATATAAACATCTGGTGCATTTAAAAAACTTTTTCTATTTCCTAAAGAAATAACAGTTAAAGCGTTTTTTTGATTATTAGCAGTAATCTTTGTTCCTTCAAGCGGATCTAATGCTATATCTAAATTTATATAACTTTTTCCATTTCCAACTTTTTCACCTATATAGAGCATTGGTGCTTTGTCTCTTTCACCTTCACCGATAACAATAGTTCCATTAAAGTCTATTTTATTTAATTCTGTTCTCATAGATTCTACAGCAGCTCTGTCTGCAGAAGTTTCGTCTTTTTTTCCAATATAATCATAAACTGCAATTGCAGCTAATTGTGAAACTTTTAATATTTTTGAATTGTAATGAAATAAGTTTTTTTTTCTCACATTAAAGATTTTACATAATTATTTTATACATGTAAAACCTGCATAATTATTGCTTTTTCTTTAACAAATTGACAGTTGTTTAATTTAACTGTGGCTAAATCAATTGAATTTTTTTTACATTTATGACTAAGTATAACAACGTTAAACAATTTTTTACTTATTTGTTTTTGAAATAAAGATTTAATTGAAATTCCAAAATTTTTTAAAATTGTTGTAATAGCAGCTATAGCTCCAGGTTTGTCATAAATTTTAGCTCTTATAAAAAATGAATTGTTACCTAAAAAATCATTTGAAATATTTATTTTTTTTAAATTTTTATATTTAGTTCCATACATTAATTCATTTACATTATTTTTAGAAAGATTAATTAAATCTGATACAACAGATATAGAAGTGGGGTCTCCTCCTGCACCCTCTCCAACAAGAATTGTTTTATTATTATTATTAGCATCGATAATTATTGCATTTAGGTTGTTATTAACATTTGATAATTCTTTTTTTTTTGAAATTAAAAAAGGTGATACAAGCAATTTTATTTTATTTTTTTCTAGGAAACTTATTCCTAAAAGCTTTATTTTAAAACCTAATTGGTCAGCAAAAAAAATGTCTGCTCTGGTAAGATTTTCGATGCCTAAATGTACAGCTTTTTTTAAATCAATTTTTTTATTAAAAGCAAGTGTAGATAATATTAATATTTTGTGTAACGTATCTAACCCATTTAAATCATTATTTGGTTGTTGTTCAGCATATCCTAGACTTTTTGCTTTTTTTAAAGATGTGCTAAATTCGTTTTTTTCTTCAAGTATATTTGTTAAAATATAATTTGAAGTGCCATTTAAAATTCCTGTAATTTTATTTATTTTTATTCCGTTAAAACTTTTTTTTAATATTGTTATAATCGGTATTCCGCCAGCCACTGACGCCTCAAATCCAATTTTTACTTTATTTTCTTCTGCCAATTTTGCTAATTTGTATCCATCGTAAGCTATCAGTGCTTTATTAGCAGTAATTAAATTTTTTTTACTTTTTAAAGCTTCATAACAAATTTTTTTCGCAATTCCTTCTTCTCCACCTATCAATTCTACTACAGTATCCACATTATTTTGTTCGATCATTTTTATAGGATCATTGAACCATTTATATTTATTTTTTTTAAATCCTCTTGCTTTAAATTTATTTTTAGCAAATATTCCAACAATATTTATTTTTAAATTATCTTTAATTAAAAATATATTTTTATTTTTTTCAATTAGCTTGATAGTTGCTGATCCAACAGTTCCAAGACCTGCTATAACAATGTTAAGATTTTGTATCATTAAAAGAAATTTAATATTCGATGAAAATTTCAGCTCTTCTATTTGCAGCTTCTAAACTTGGCATAATTTCGGAGTATATAGGATTTGCATCTGACATAGCAACTAGTTCTATTTTTTGAGAATTTAATCCTATTGTAGAAAATCCACTCATAACTTTTCTAGCTCTTTCAAGCGAAATATTGAAATTTACTATCGCATGTTTTGTTAAATCCATATCATAATTGGTTCTGCTACTAGAGTGTCCTACTATAACAATTTTTTTTCCTTGATTTTCATAAAATAAATTCGCAACTTCTTTAATTCTTGATATATCTTCATGAGTCAATTGGCTTGAACCATGGTTAAAAGTAATTTTTGCAACAGGGACTTCCCTTTCTTGTATTCTTTTTACAATGTTAGTATCAGAAATATTTTGTTTTTCTGAAGTATTTATTTTTTTTGGTATTATTTCTTTTTTACTATCTAATCCTCTTACTCCTAAGATTGTTTCAATATCACTTGGATTATAGCGCATATCATTCTTTTTTATCTTTTCTTCAACGTTTTTGATTTGTTCAGAAGTTTCTATATTCTTTAGTGATCTTGATAAAGCATGTAACTCTTTATATTGTTCGTCTTCAATTAATTCCTTTTTTGAATATGATGTATCTGGTTTAAAATTTTCCATTTCTCTTAATTTTAATCTGTATATTTCTTCTATATTTTTTTTTTTGCTTATATCTATCTGAGAACGATTAAAAGTTGGCTCCAAATTTGAAATTTTATCTTCTTCAACAAGTTCGGAAGGTAATGAATCCAATTGAGAGTTATTTTCTAATTTTTTAACAATTCTATTTTGTTCTTCCAATGATATTGATGGTTCTGGGCGCGTAGGTACATCAGCTAAATTTGGATATTCATTATTATCTTCAAAATCTGTATCACCTTGTAAGCCCTCCTGGATTTGAACTTTTTCTTTTTTTTTATCATCCTCAATATATATTCTTTCTTTTACTATCTCTTTTTCATCAGACTTATCATTTTGATTTTTTTCAGATCTTGGAGAAAAAATTTTATCATTAATTATAGAACAATTTGTAAATACAAAAATTGAACTTAATAATAAAATTTTTAAAGACTTCATAAAGATTAATTAGTTATTATTATTTAAATTTACAAGATATTCTTGAGATAATCGATAATATCTTTTTGCTGATTCTTCAAGGAATTTTTTTTCATCTATTTTTAAAAATCTCAAAAACTTTGCTGGTTTTCCTGCCCACAATTCTCCTGATCTAATAATTTTTCCTTGCGTTAAAAGCGAGCCAGCAGCTAGCATAGAGTTTTTTTTTACTACAGCGCCGTCTAAGATAGTCGCAGACATGCCAATAAGGGAGTTATCATCAATATTACAGTCATGTATAACACAATTATGTCCTATCGTAACATTTGAACCAATTTGTGTACCATAGCCATTTGTAGTGCAATGAATCATAGTTAAATCCTGTATGTTTGTATTACAGCCAATCCTAATTTTTTCTACATCTCCTCTGATTACCACATTGAACCAAATATTTGATTTAGAGCCAATTTTTACATCACCAACAATATATGAACCTGGTGCTATAAATACATTTTTTTCTATTTTTGGTATTTTTTTTTTGTATTTAATAAGCATTATTTTCAATATTAATAAATTAAATTAATTTATACATTTAAATAATTGATATTACTATATTATGGAAATATTGGATTAAAATTTAATCCTTCATCTTCTTTAAAATTATAAATTAAATTCATATTTTGTATTGCCTGCCCAGCTGCTCCTTTGATTAAATTATCTATAACTGAAATTATTATTACTCTTCCTTTTATCCTATCTGGAAAAAAATTAAAAAAGCAATAATTAGTACCAACTACATCTTTTATTGTAGGAATTTGGTTTAATTTAAGCATTTTTAAAAAAGTAAAATTTTTCTTTTCAAATATATTTCTTATATTTTTAATATTCTTTCCTTTTTCTAATTTAATATAAATATTTGATGAAATACCTCTGTTAATTGGAATAACATGAGGAGTAAAACTTATTTTTACATTTTTTTTATCACTATAATTTGATATACATTTTTCGATTTCAGCTAAATGTTTATGTTCTGCTATTTTATATGGTTTTATAGAATTACTAATTTCACTAAAAAGATTCTCAGTAACACTTTTTTTTCCAGCGCCTGAAATACCCGATTTTGAATCTATGATTATATCATTTGTTTGAATATACTTTTCTTTAACTAATGGTATTAAAGGGGCTAATATTGAAGTTGCATAACAACCGGGGTTAGATATTTTTGTTTCAAATTTATCATTTGCATTATAATTAATAAAATCTTTCAAATGATCTGCTATACCATATATCCATTTTCCATTAGTTAAAGAATTAACTCTAAAATCATTAGATAAATCAATTACACATATATTTTGTGGTATTTTTGTAATTATTTTTTTACTTTCTCCTGTTGGAAGGCATAAGAAAATAACATCTATTTCTTTCCAATCTACTTGAGAAAATTTTACTAATTTTGGATAATTTTTAAAATTTAAACCTGGATAAAAATCTGAAATTTTTTTTCCATAGTTTGATTTTGAAATTAGATACTTAATTTCTACTTTTTTATGAAAATTTAATAATCTAATAAGTTCAATACCAGTATAACCTGTTGAACCTAAAATAGCTGCGTTTATTCTAAACTTCATTATTAATAACCTACTAAAAATCTAAAAATATATTCAGATATAAGCTTATTTTAAAAAAATTTAAGGAATATTTTTATCGCTTAGAAAATTGAAAACTTCTTCTTGCTTTTCTTTTCCCATACTTTTTTCTTTCAACCACTCTGCTATCTCTGGTAAGTAGACCATTCTTCTTTAAAGCTGGTCTAAATTTTGGATCATAATTAACTAATGCTTTTGATATTGCTAATTTAATAGCGCCTGCTTGACCAGATAACCCCCCACCATTAACTGATATATTTACATTAAAATTATTATTATTAATAACTGTAAAAGGTTTTTTTACTAACATATTAAGAAGAAGTCTTGGGAAATATTTATTGAAATCTTTTTTATTAACTTTAATTATACCTTTTCCATTAGGCGTTAACCATACTTTTGCTATAGAATTTTTTCTTTTTCCTGTTGCATAAAGATTATTTTTAAGTTTTTTAACAATTTTTTGATTATCTTCTGATTCTACATCTATCATTTTTAATTAAAATTTAAAATTGAAGGGCTATTTGCGTTATGCGGGTGTTTTTCATTTGAGTAAATATATAAATTTTTTAATTGTTTTCTAGATAAAGGACCTTTTTTTAACATCCTTCTGACAGCGTCTTTTAAAACTAACGTTGAGTTTTTACTATTTAAAATCTCTTTATAAGTTTTATTTTTAATTCCACCTGGATATCCTGTATGCCAGTACCTTTTTTTATATATTTTTTTTCCTGTAAGAATTACTTTTTTTGCATTTATTACTATAATTTTATCTTTTACACATATATTATCCGAATAGGAAACTTTATGTTTTCCCATTAATCTAATAGCTACAAAAGAAGATAGTCTGCCTAAAACTTTATCTTTAGCGTCAACCAAATACCAGTTAATAGATTCGATATCTGTTTTTATTTCATTTTTTTTTATATTTTTATTAATCATTTTTAATTTTCAGGATTATGACAGAATAAATTTTTCTGTCAATTATTATGAAATAATTCCTATAAAAAAATTCAATTTATTTGATTATTTACCCAATTTAAAAATTTATTATTAGTTATCTTTATTGGTAAAGCTATAATACAAGGACATTCATAAGGATGGTTTGATTCTAGGAAAGAAATTAATTTTTTTACTTTTTGTTTGTTTGTCTTAAAATTTAATTCCACTTCTTTTTCGTTGAACATTTTATTTTTCCATACAAATAAAGAATTTATATTTTTGTTTATATTAACGCATGCTGCTAATTTATTTTTAATAGACAATTTAGCAATTTTTTTAGCTTCATTAAGTTTTGGATAGAATGAATAGACAAGATAAATTGTCATTTTTTTTTTTAAATTGAATTCTTAATATTTTTCAAATCAATTAATAGATCTTTAAGAATTTTTTTATAATCTGTATTATTCTTTTCAAAATGGTTATTTTTAAAATTTTTATTTTCACTTAAAATGTTCTTTTTCTTCAAAATTGGATTTGTATTCTTTAAAATCTGATTAATAGTTGAATTCCCAAAAATTTTTTGAACACCTTTAATGCTTATACAATCTTCTCTTAATAAATTTTTAATATATATAATGAGTTCGATATCAATATCTCTATAATATCTTCTGTTTCCAGATAATTTAAGTGGTTCTAATTGTTTAAATTTATTTTCCCAAAAACGTAAAACATGCTGTGGTAGTTTTAAAATCATTGCAACTTGATTAATAGTTTTAAATTTTTTTGTAGGTTTCACAAAAAGTTACCTTCTTTATTAGATATCATACATAAATATATGATAATAAGAAATATTTTTATTTTGAATTTATATTTTTTTTAAGAATTTTAGAAGCTATAAAAGAAATAGTATTTCTAGAAGATATTATATGTTCAACGCTAGTTTTAGGATTCCTTCCAATTCTTTCTTTTTTATATCTCAATTTAAGTGTACCAAAGGAAGAAATTTTTAATTTTTTTTTTTCAATTAATGATTTAATTATTTCATTAACAATTGTATCAACAAAATAAGAAGCCTCGGATCTTGAAATTCCTATTTCTTTATTCAAAACATTTGCTATTTCAATTCTAGTTAAATTATTATCAGACATCTAAAATTATTATAGTACTAATATTTTAAAATAGAACAACCCCAAGTTAAACCTCCTCCTATTGCCTCTAAAACAATTATTTGCCCTCTTTTTATAATTTTTTGTGATAATGCATAGTCAAGTGTCAATGGAATAGAGGCAGATGAGGTGTTTGCATATTTATCTACTGTCATTAAAATTTTATTTTTTGGAATACCTAGTTTATTTGCGCTCATATCCATTATTCTTTTGTTTGCTTGATGGGGTATTACCCAATCAATATCTTCTTTTTTTAATTTATTTTTCTTTAAATTAAATTGTATAGAACTAACTATTTTTTTTACTGCATGTTTAAATACTTCTTTTCCTTTCATTATAATATGTCCGGCTTTTTGATTAGATGCAACACCGCCGTTAACATATAATAAATCATAAAATCTTCCATCAGAATATAATTCAGTTGATATAATACCAGAATTTTTTTTGTTCTTCTTAGTAAGAACTATTGCTCCAGCTCCATCACCAAATAAAACACATGTAGATCTGTCATTCCAATCTAAAATTCTTGAAAAAATTTCAGAACCAATAACTAAAGCATTTGATGCTTGA
>Ga0315338_1002985_pt1 | contig 15548 bp, 12 predicted proteins | sample ASW8metaG_FD_204518 | JGI IMG/M metagenome (GOLD analysis project Ga0315338, IMG submission 204518) | Ammonia-oxidizing marine archaeal communities from Monterey Bay, California, United States - ASW #8 | ecosystem: Environmental > Aquatic > Marine > Coastal | place: USA: California | collected... | reverse complement strand
CCCGCCGGAAGGTATTAAAGATAGGTACCTTCAAGGAGGCGGAAACCGACTCGAACTCCTTGTCCATCTGCTTCAGGGCGGTCACCGCGGTCAAGTGGCCGACGGTGTAGAAGTGGGTGATGGTGATGATCACCATGATCCCCATAGTGCCGTAAATGACCCCGAGCGGGTTATCAGGATGGTTGAAAAAAAAGATATAGGCCAGTCCCAGCACCATGCCCGGCACCGCCATGGGCATCATGGCCAGGAACTGGATCGCCGACCGGCCGGTGGTGAATCCCCGTGATTTTTCAACCAAGTAGGCACCCCCGAAGATGAGAGCGGTACCAAATACGGCCGTATAGCAGGCCATGCGCAAGGAAACGAAGTACGGATCCCAGCCCCTAGCGGAGGTGTTGCTGAAGTCATAGTTGGCCAGTGACAATTCAAGATTGTAAGGCCAGAACTTAACCATGGAAGCGTAAATGGCCATGGCGATGACGCTCAGGATCAAGAAAGCGACGGAGCAGCAGATCGCGAGCATCGCCAGGTCGAACCAACGGTTCGGTTTCGGGCTGTAAGGCACGGCACTGGCCGACAACACCGCCACCTGTTTGGCTTGGATGACCCGGTCGAAGGCAAAGGCGACGGCGGCGGGAACCAACAGCACGACGCCGACCACCGCGGCCATTTCCATATCCCACGTGCCGACCACGTTGGAATAGATATCGGTGGCAAGCACGTTGAACTTGCCGCCGATGACTTTGGGCACGCCGAAATCGGTAATCGAGAGCGAAAAGGCGACGAAAGCCGCACTGATCACACCGTACTTAACGCCGGGCAGAGTGACCGTGAAAAAGGTCTTTATCTTGTTGGCGCGGAGCGCGATCGATGCTTCATATAGTCGTGCATCCGCGAGCGAAAGCGAGGTGAGTATTATGATGAAAGCGTGGGGAAAGGTGTAAAACGCCAAACCCATGACGACGCCGATGGGACCATAGATTTCGTGCCCAAATAGGACCTCTTTAATGACACCCTGAGTGCCGAAAAAATAGACGAACGAGATCGCCGGCAGCAATGAGGGCGCGAGCATAGGGAAGAAGGCGACAACCCTAAAAAAGGTCTTGCCGGGCATACAGCTTCGGGTCAGGGCAAACGAATAGACGAAGGCCAGCGTTATGGAGATCGCCGTCGACAGGCCGGCGACGAAAAAACTGTTGTAGATGGAATCAACCAGCCCTGGCGAATCAAAATATCTGATGTAGTTGGCAATCCAGACGAATTCGCGGTCCGGGTTCTGGAAGCTTTTAGAAAGGAAGAAATAAAGCGGCAATAAGATCGTAAGGGTCAACGCACCGGCGACGAAGACCATGGCGCCGCGCAAAAACCAGTCGTCGCGGCTTATGGCCGGTTTTACGACCGATGCTTCCGTTGCCATAGCTTGGGGTCCATTAGGCATAAGCGCTGCGAGTAGGCTAAGCGTCCTTGAAGACGCGGAGCTTTTCCTCGGGGAACGCGATAATCATGGACTGGCCTTCCTCGATGCCAATGTCATTCACCAGGTTGATAGAGAAATCGGACTGGATAACCATATCCCTTTCGCCCTTGGGCGACAGTTCGGCGCGATAGAACGAGCCCAGGAACTCCAGGTCGTTGACCTTGACCTCAATGGTGTTCGGGGACGTGGCGTCGATGCCGCGGGTGGCGATGTCCTCGGGGCGCACGCACACGGTCACGGCCGTGCCCTCGGCCAAACCGTCGGCGGCCGTCCCCGTGGCAAGATCGACCCCGGCCAAGCGAACATTGCCGTTGCCGACGGCCACGGCGGGCAGGAAGTTCATGATGCCGACAAAATTGGCCACGAAGGCACTTTCTGGATAGCGGTAAATTTCAATCGGCGTTCCCACTTGTTGAATAATGCCGGCGTCCAAAACGACGATGCGGTCAGCCATGGTTAGTGCCTCTTCCTGATCGTGGGTAACGAGGATCGTCGTGACGCCGAGTTGTTGCTGAAGCTGTTTGATTTCGTGGCGTAGCCGCATCCGTACCTTGGCGTCGAGCGCACTCAACGGTTCGTCCAGCAAGAGCAGCCCCGGCGACATGGCCAGAGCCCGAGCAAGCGCCACTCGCTGCTGCTCGCCGCCGGAAAGCTGTGCCGGATACTTGATGCCCTGCTCGGGCATGCCGACGAGCTCCAACAGCTCATCGACGCGGGCGGCGATTGCCGATTTTTCCATTTTGATGTTTTCAAGGCCGTAGGCGACGTTCTTGGCCACCGTCAGGTTGGGAAAAAGCGCGTACGACTGGAAAACGATGCCGAAATCCCTTTGTGCCGGCGGCATCGCCGAGATGTCGCGTCCGGCTTGCTCGATACGGCCGGAGGTCTGGATTTCCAGCCCAGCGATGGACCGCAATAGGGTCGTTTTTCCGCAGCCGGACGGGCCCAAAAAGCAGATGAACTCGTTCTCGTAGACCTCCAGGGAGACGTTCTCCACTGCCGTGAAGTCACCGAACTTCTTGGTGAGGTTCTCGATCTTCAAGTACAGTTTGCGTTGCTCTCCACCGGACGTTGCCACCGGGTCAGTCAATGCGTCCTCCCTTTCCATTTTCGAGATCCGATGTTAGCACGCCGCCTTTCGAGATAAAGAACCGGCCACTCAAACAAAAGATTATGAGTGGCCGGTTCCGGGAGATGGATTATTCAGTTAGTGACAGCTAGGCCACTATTTTTACTACTTTTTTTGGACCTTACCTTCATAACGCGAAAGCCACTTGGCGATCAGCCGATTTCGGTTTTCGGCGTTCCACACGAAGTCGTAATCGACCAAGAGTTTCATCACGTCACCCTCGGATGAGGGGTGGTTTTTCACCGGCGTTGCCTTCTTGGGCATGGCGATGATGGCGAAGTTCTTGTTGTGCACCTTCATCGCTTCCTCGGAGATCGTCCAGTCCATGAAGGTCTTTGCATCCTCGAGATGCCCACGTTTTTCGGCGGCTTTCATGATGCCGGAGCCTTCCAGGTCCCAGCCCATCCCCTCCTTCAAAGTGAGGAACTCGATCGGGGCACCTTTTGCGATCAACTTAACCGCGCGATATCCCCAGGACAGGGCAATCGGAACCTCGCCAGCCGCAGCCTTCCGGCAGGGAGCCGATCCCGAATTCATGTAGAACTTTATGTTCTCATGGAGCTTGTCCATGTAGTCGAAGGCTCCGTCCTCACCCCAAAGGTGGACGAAGGTGGTCAGATTGATGAACCCGGTGCCCGAAGCCTTGGGGTTGGGCGCCGTCAGATGACCCTTGTAGATGGGCTTGAGAAGATCCTTCCATGACTTGGGCCGGGGCAGGCCGTGTTTCTTGGCCTCGGGAACGTTGTAGCAAACGGCAGCCATATATCCGTTGCTGCCGGCCCAGATGGGAGGTTTGTTCGCTTTGTCCCTGAACCCGGGATCGATCTTACTCAACCCTTTGGGCTCATAGGCATACAGCAATCCCTCTTTGCCCATGACGATGAGGCTGGTGTTCGCGATACGGAACGTCACATCATGCTTCGGGTTATCCTTCTCCGCCAGTATTCGGGCCGTCGTCGTGCCGGTGGACCCGCGGACGATGCTCAGTTTTATATTCGGGTGGGCTTTTTCGAAGGCGCTTTTGTAAAGGGGTACTTCCTCGGGGTCGACAGCACTGTACATAATAAGTTCGCCGGCCGTGGCCACCCCCAAAGTTGATCCCAAGGCCAACGCGCCGACAGAGATAAAGGCGGCGAGTCTTTTTACGAATTTAGAGATTAGGTTTCTTGACATAGTGTCTACTCCCTGTGCCTGATTTGCCGTGTCTAAACGCGCTTATAATTACCGATTGCCAAACCTTCGACAACGTCACTGTCAGGCCATCGATGTTTTGAATTAGACCAGTTTTGTCACATTACGATCGAATTGATCAATTCGTCAAGGCGAGGATGCGGTTTTAATGTTAACCTGTCGCGTTATGATGATGTTGACTGTTCCGTCACGTCGAAGATTTTTTGGAAACTTTCTTCCATGAGTGATTGCTGTGGCACCCGAACGGAACCAACGACGCGTGCGGTGCGCGTAGAGCCAACGGCGACGGATGGATCTGATTAGTAGCGATTGCGAACGGGTCGGACGGCGTTCGTATGGGAACATGCAAATGACAATCGAAACCATTACCATCCCAGGAGGGCGCGGCAAAGCTGTACGCGTCTCCAGGGGACAGCATGTCAAGGTGATCAACACCCATGGCCAGCAAGTTGTCGATACCTGGGCATTCAATGGCGAGGACATGGGGGAATTCACTTCCATGGAACACACCCGGTCTTGCCTCGAGAAACTCTTTCCCGCCGTCGGTGATAGCCTGTTCACGAACAGGCGGCGGCCGATCCTCACCGTCATCGAGGATACTTCGCCGGGCGTGCACGACACATTGCACGCCGCCTGTGACGTCGATCGCTACCGCCTGCTCGGCCATGAGGGCTACCATGACAACTGCGTCGACAACCTCAAGTCGGCGCTCGACGAATTGGACCTCGAGCCACCGCATATCCCGGGCCCGCTCAACATGTTTGAGAGGGTCGTCGTCACCGGCGGCCAGAACCCGGGGGGGCAGCTTGAAATTCAGCCCCCGCTCTCACAGCCGGGGGATTACCTGCTCCTGCGGGCCGAGCTAAACAAGGTCATCGTCGTCTTGTCCGCATGCCCCCAGGATATGTCACTGACGAACGGCCTCGACCGAACACCAAAAGACGTTCAGTTCCAAATTATTTGACAGGGAGAGTGCTGCCGGCCGTGCAGGGCGGGTTCTCATGGCGAGTAACAAAAATGAAGAATTCGAAAGCGGTGGCGGTGTGACTAATGGGCTAACCGAAGCCGACCTCTTGGACATGTTGGAAAAGATGCACCTGCTCCGGTCTTTCGACGAAAGGGTGAGCGAGCGTTGCAAGCGGGGCGAAATTCCTGGCCTGATTCATCTTGGAATGGGTGAGGAAGCGGTCGCCGTCGGCGTCTCGGCGGCGATAAAGCCGAACGACAAGATGACCAGCACCCACCGGGCACATGGCCACTTCCTGGCCAAAGGCGGCGACCCGAAAGCCTTCATGGCCGAGCTCTATGGCAAACAGACTGGATGCTGCAGGGGTAAGGGCGGTTCGATGCATCTCGTCGATCTCGATTGCGGCTTTTTGGGCGCCAATGGGGTTGTCGGTGCCGGGCTGCCGATCGCTGTCGGCGCTGCGTTGGGACAACGCATACTCGGCGAAGATTTCGTAACCGTTTGTTTCTTCGGTGACGGCGCGAACAACCAAGGCACGTTTCACGAGTCTCTGAACTTGGCGACCGTCTGGAACCTGCCCGTGGTTTTCGTCTGTGAAAACAACGAATACGGTATTTCACAAAGTATCCACGCGCAGCAGAAGGTGCCGCACGTCTCTGACCGGGCGGCATCATACCTGCTGCCCGCGCGCATTGTTGACGGCAACGATGTTTTAGACGTTTACACCGCGGTTTCGGAAGCCGTCGCGGCGGCGCGGAGCGGCCGGGGTCCTACACTCTTGGAATGCAAGACCTATCGGACCGCCGGACACTACGAGGGTGATGATCAGTCGTACCGACCAAAGGAAGAGGTCGACGAGTGGAAGGCAAAGGACCCGATACGCCGCTTGGAACGACAGCTTATGCAAGAAGGCGTCCTGACCGACGACGCTCTCGACGAGATCAAGGCGCGTGTCTGGAAGGTGGTGGAGGAAGCAACGGAACACGCCATCAACAGCCAATACCCGTCCGCAGACGACGCCACCAATCATGTCTTTGCGATAGCGCGCTAAGGTGGGAAACGCGACGATGCCCGAGATGACGATGGCACAAGCCCTGAACGAAGCTCACCGCATCGCCATGCAGGAGGATTCCCGCGTATTCGCCATCGGCGAAGATATCGGTGATTACGGAGGAATCTACCGAGTGACCGACGGCCTTCTCGACGAATTCGGGAAGGACCGGGTGCGCGATACGCCCATTTCGGAAGCCGCGATTGTCGGAAGTAGCGTCGGCGCGGCGTTGGTCGGGTGCCGACCGATCCTGGAAATCGGCTTTGTCGATTTCGTCGGAACTTGTTGGGACCAGATCATAAACCAAGCGGCGAAATACCGTTATCTGTCGGGCGGCAAGGCGTCCGTGCCGTTGGTCATGCGCATGGCCTGCGGCGCCGGCTTGGGATACGGGGTTCACCACTCACAGTCGATGGAGGCGTGGTTCACGCACACGCCGGGCATCAAGGTCGTCATGCCCGCCTTTCCGGATGATGCCAAGGGTTTGCTCTTAGCAGCCGTCGATGACGATGATCCAGTGGCGTTTTTCGAACACAAGCTTCTCTACACTTTCAAGGATACGGTGCCAGAGGGTCGCTACGCCGTTCCCATCGGCAAGGCCAACATTAGACGCGAGGGGCGCGATCTGACGATCGTATGCTGGTCCCGCGCCGTCCATTGGGCCTTGGTCGCAGCCGAGAAGGCAGCAGTCGACGGGATCGAATGTGAAGTCATCGACTTGAGAACTCTGGTGCCTCTCGACGAAGGCCTTATTCAAAACTCAGTCGGTCGAACGAACCGTCTAATCGTCTGTCATGAAGCCTGCCGTACAAGCGGCTTCGGCGCCGAGATCGTTTCCAGGGTCGTCGAGTCCTCTTTCGATTTTCTTGATGCGCCGCCCGTTCGGATCACCGCACCAGACATTCCCGTTCCCAATAGCCTTCCGCTGGAAAAAATCTATCTCGGACCGGAAAACGAACTTCTCGACGCGGTCCGTAACCTCACAGCGGTTCATTCCCACAAGCGTCAACACTGATCCGACCGGAGGGCGGCGCCCAATGCGTAAAACGAAAAAGACGACGAAGACGACCGGTGACCTTACGGCCCCTCAACTGAAGAAGATGCATCGTCAGATGTTGCTTATACGGCGTTTCGAGGAGGTCGCGTTCGAAAAAGCGCTGGCTGGCAATTACGCCAACTATCACGGCGCCATGGGCCAGGAGGCGATCCCCGTCGGGACGTGCTTCGACCTTACGCCCGAGGATGGAACGATGATAACCCATCGTGGGTTGGGCGTTCTGATCGCCCGGGGCATCACCGTCAAGGACATATTTTCCGGACTGTACGCGCGGGCCGAATCTCCGACACGCGGCCGAATTCCGGTCTACCACATGGGCGAACCGAAGCTGGGAGTGCTTACCGGGACGTCGATGGTGGGATCCGTGATCCCGTTGGCGACGGGAAAGGCACTGGCGAACAAACTCGACAAGAACAACAGCGTCGTCATTTCTTTCTTCGGCGACGGTGCTGCCAATCGGGGCGATTTCCACGAAGGCATCAATCTGGCGGCCGTCTGGGGGCTTCCTATCGTCTTCTTTTGTGAGAACAACTTCTACGCCAAATCCATGCCGCTGGAAAAATCGACCGCCGGCGGAAGCATCATCAAACGGGCGGACGGCTATGGACTGCCCAGCATGCTGGTCGACGGGAACGACGTGCTCGCCGTCTATGATGCAACCAAGCAAGCCGTCGCACGAGCACGTGAAGGCGGCGGTCCGACGTTCATCGAGTGCGAAACTTACCGTTGGACGCCGCACTCGACAGCGGGAGACCGGGAGTTCGCACGTACCGATGAAGAATTGGCGCGCTGGAAGGCGAAATGTCCCGTGCGGCGGATGGAGGCTCTGCTGTTGGAGAGCGGCAAGGCCTCGCAAGAAGAATTGAAGGCTCTCGATGATGCCGTGCAAGCGGAAGTCGGGGAAGCGATCGAGTGGGTGGAAAAAGCGGTCGATCCTACCCCGGAGGTGGCCACCGAGAACGTCTACGTTTGATAAAATGAGAGGACAGCCGACATGCGTGAAATGACCTTCAAGGAAGCCATCACGGAGACGATGATCCAGGAAATGCGTCGCGACCCCAAGGTTATCATCATGGGAGAGGATGTCGGGGATTTCGGCGGATTAACCGGGACGACGATCGGGATCATCGACGAGTTCGATGACCAGCGTGTATTGGAAACGCCCATCTCGGAATGTGGGTTCGTAGGTGCAGCTGTCGGCGCCGCGCTCGCCGGGTATCGGCCGGTCCTTGAACTGGGTCTGGCCGATGTCAGCTTCGTGGCGATGGATCAGATCGTCAACACGGCGGCCAAGATGAACTATTTCAATGACGGGGCTGCGACAGTCTCTCTGGTAATTCGAGTTTGGTCTGGTTTTCGCCGAAGCGGCGGGCCTCAGCAATCACAGAGCAACGAGGCGATGTTCAACCATGTCCCTGGCCTGAAGGTCGTCATGCCGTCAACGCCCTACGACGTCAAAGGATTGCTGACGGCGTCAATTCGCGACAACAACCCTATCATCTTCTTCGAGCCCAAAGCATCCTATCCCAGGAGAGGCGAGGTTCCAGAGGACGAATACGTGATCCCCATCGGAGAGGCTGACGTCAAACGCGAAGGGACGGACGTCACGATCATAGCACTGGGCGCCATGGTCCACCTTGCCTTAGAGGCGGCTGAGAAATTGGCGAGGGACGGTGTCTCCGCAGAAGTTGTCGATCCGCGGACGATCCGACCTTTGGACGTGCAAACAATCGTGGCATCTGTACGTAAAACCGGGCGAGCGGTCATCACTCATGAAGCGAACGTGATCGGTGGTGTGGGCGGCGAGATAGCCGCCATCCTTGCCGACCAGGCTTTTACCTCCCTGAAGGCGCCGATCAAGCGGATCGGTGGCGAAGAAACACCGATTCCCGTCAGCCCGTCTTTGGAATCGGCCGTCGTTCCAGGCGAGGACGATATTTTGGACGTCGTGCGGGCATTGATTTAGGAAACCGATGATCATGCAATATGCAACAAACACTCTCGAACATCATTGGATGCCGTTCACGGCCAACAAAAGCTTCAAAGACAATCCCAAGCTCATTGTCCGAGCCCAGGGAATGTATTGCTGGGATCAGACGGGTCACAAAATCATGGACGGATGTTCGGGCCTTTTTTGCGTATCCGCCGGCCATGGCAGATCGGAAATACGCGAGGCAGTGGCCAATATCCTGGATGAGATCGACTACGTTCCCCATTTCTCCTTTGGCCATCCGTCGTCCTATGAACTGGCCCGGCGCATCTCCGGCATTACCCCGGATGACCTCAACCATATCTTTTTCTGCAACTCCGGTTCGGAATCGGTCGATACGGCGTTGAAGATCGCGCTCGCCTACCATCACGCTCGCGGCGATGCACAAAGGGTCCGTTTTGTAGGCCGCGAACGAGCATACCATGGCGTCAACTTCGGCGGCCTTTCGGTAGGCGGCATGATCAAGAACCGAGAAGTCTTCGGTGTTTGCTTGCCCGGGGTCGTGCACATGCGACACACTTGGACCCCGGAACAACGGTTCTCCGTCGGCCAGCCGGAAAAAGGCGCCGAGCTGGCCGAGGATTTGCAACGAATCGTCGACACCTTCGGTGCAGGGAGCATCGCCGCCGTCATCGTCGAACCGATCGCAGGGTCGACCGGCATCCTGGTGGCGCCCAAGGGGTATCTGCAGCGGCTGCGTGAAATCTGCGATGAGACCGGAATCTTGCTGATTTTCGACGAGGTTAAGACCGGCTACGGACGCACCGGCAAGGCGTTCGCTTCTCAAAGCTTCGGCGTCACCCCCGATATCATGACCATGGCCAAGGCGATCGCCAACGGGGTTATTCCCATGGGTGCGGTGGCAGTGCGCGACGGAATATACGAAACCATCACCGACGCGGCCCCCGAGGGGGCGACGGAGTTTTTCCACGGCTACACCTATTCCGCAAATCCGGCCGCCTGTGCGGCCGGGCTTGCGGCCATTGACATCTACGAAAACGAGGGCTTGTTCGAGCGTGCCGGTGCGCTCTCTCCCTATTTCCTCGAGCAGATGTTTGCGTTGCAAGAGCTACCGGGCATCTACGATATTCGCGGCTATGGCTTGCTGGCTGGGATCGAACTGACACCCGGAGATAAGATTGGCGCCAAGGGCCATGACGCCCTTCAGAAGCTGTTCGCGGCCGGCCTCCTGGTCAGGGCCCCCGGTGATACCCTGGTCCTGGCGCCGCCGTTGATCGCCGAAGAAAGTCATATCGACGAAATGTGCGCACTTCTACGACAGGTTTTAGGTGCACTCTAGCGGCCTGCTAGCCCTGCGTGCCTGGATTGCGCCGTCAGGCCGGTGGGCCTCGCCGCGGTACGCGCCCTCAGCGTCGCCTGATCTGCCTTGTCAAAAAAGCTTCAGAAGAATGTCCTGATCGCCGAAACAACGTTGTAGTCGTCGTCAACGACTGGGATCAATTGCCATTTGTCGAATGTCGTGCAGGGTTGCGAAATGCCCAACGAAATCATGTCGCCGATGCGGAACGGGTGATCAATGGGGGCGTCCATGTGGATATGTTGGGTGTGCATCTCAACCGTTCGGCAACCGTCGCAGACCGATTGCGGTCGGTCGTGGACACCGGGCCGGTACCACAGCTCCGCCACGGGCAGGTCGTCGTCAAAGGAAATGTCACGCTTGCCGACGGCGAGAACAATCCTTTCGGGCTCCGGACAGGACTGCACGTAACCCCATACCTGGATCGCCGGGATCAAACCACCGTCGATCTCTTGTATCTTGGTGGATCGTTCCTGCATGCGTTCGAAGTGGCGTCGATACATGATCGAATCGTGAAAAAGATACCCCCCGCTACGGGTCAACACCATGGACTCACCTTCGAGCTTCGCCTTGGCGAGGCGATCGACAACAATATCGTAATATCCGGAACCCCCGGCGCTTAGGATCACAGGCGGTTTCGAAAACAGCTTTTCCCGGGCACAGGCTTCGGCAATCTCAACGACAAAATCGATAAATTGCGTGACCCGGAATTCCCGATCTTCCGCGACGTTTCCGTATATCACCCCTTCGTATCCCTCGATCCCCCGCAACATGAGAAGCGGCTCGGATGCTTTGATCGCACGGGCAACTTCCAACGCAACGTCAACGTCACGGCATCCGGCGCGCGCCTCCCCGATTCCGCCTTCCAACAACAGGTTGATCGGGCGCCCCAAGGGCTCCTCCGCGACCGCTTTGCGGAGGGTCTCGATTCCTTCCAAAGAATCGGCGAGGCAGAAGAATTCAAAATCATCATTTTGCCTCAACTCGTCCAGCACGTAGCGAACGGCCTGACGGCCTACCAACTGATTGGCCATTAAGATCCGGTTGAACCCAAACCGCCGGCACACCTGCAGATGATGAACGGTGGATACCGTAATTGCCCATGCGCCGTTTTCCAGTTGCAACTTGAAAATCTGCGGGCTCATTGTCGTTTTGCCATGTGGTGAGATCATCGCGTTGGAAGCATCAAGAAAGGCTCTCATCCACCGCCCGTTGTTGTCGATTGCGGACGCTTTTAGAACGGCCACGGGAAGCAGGAGATCCTCGCTGAGGATATTCCATCCTTTGCTCGCTATGTCGCCGAGGCGAAACGGAGCGACGCCGCCCGGAATACCCTTAACAAGGTCATCGATCAGGAAATCTTCGATTTCAGCGAATGTAGACATTGTCTTGATCTTCCCTGGATGAAATCCCGTGCACCTAGTTGATCGATCGTCGATTCCCCAATGGGTTTGACGGCTTGCGTTCGGGGACCCGTGATCAAATATGGAGACCATCGACGATCTCGACGTAATCAGGGTCGTCAGCGTCGATAAAGCCGTGCCGTATGAGGAAGTCGATGATCACGAGCCCCGAGTTGAACTTGAACTCGTCGGTGCCGCTGAGGATAGCGATGACCTTTTCCATCGGCCAGAAGTAAAAGTCTGAGACCTCTCCATCGGTGTTCACCGGGGAGAAGTCATCGGGAAGTCGAAGATCGAAGTTGAACAGCACGTCCTGACGAAGCCCCTCGGGCCGTTCGGTGAGGTAGGAGACGGTACCGACGGAGACGGATTCCGCCGCCAAATTGGCGGGAATCCCGGCCTCTTCCGCGCACTCCTTCACAAGATTTTCGCGTAACGATTTCCCGGAAGGCTGTCCGCCGGCGACGATCTGGTCGAGTTTTCCGGGACCCGTCGGCTTGGTCAGACTCCGTCGGCCTATCCACATGCTTGTCTCGCCATCGCGTTCTACGAAGCCGTTGATATGGACGCCGTATCCCTGGATGCCCAACAACGGAACCGCCGCGCGCTCCATATGGAGAAGAGCCGGAACCCGGAAGGACGTGGTGACAGGGTAACGTTCGTCCCGCCAACCGGGAATAAGGCCATCTTTATGAAGTTGGCGGAGCACCTGGTCCATGGCAGTCGTTCGCTGTTCGACCGCATCCAGATCGTCCGCCAGGTCGACGCCGTTTTTCGAGATCCGGAAGGTATCGGAGTAGCGTTCAAGCTCACCAACGAAATTCTTATGAATCCGTCCAACCCGCGTATCGGCGACCCGAAACGGCAAATAATCCTCCGCATCGAAAACGGCGCAATCACGAATGCGGTCGAGATAGCTCATTGTCAGTGCTCCGGGCGGTAGCGCCGCTCTCTTGGCAGACTCATTTTAAGCCCCTGTTAAATTTAGTGGCGGAATATATCTGTCAAACGGTGCACTAGGCCCTCGTAGTATCCGATTTGTTCGAAAAGTCGGGACTCGTTCCGCATTTAGGCCGGTAGAGGGCCACCGGGACCGCCTGGATTTCGCCCGTCTGAATTATCTCATAAGGCCAATAATGGTCCTGTCATCACCGTCAATGGCGTGACGCATGGACTTGATCACCGAAGAGATAGCTGCCGGAATTTCGTCCGGGCGGTCCGCCAATTGCTCCATTTTATGCACCAATGAGCTACCGACCACGATGGCATCACTGATCGCCGCCACCTTTTCCGCCATCTCGCTGTCATGGATGCCGAATCCGACGCTGACCGGAAGTTCCGTTGCGTTCTTGATCTCGGCGACCTTTTCGGCAACCGGCCGCACGTCCAAGTGCGACGCGCCAGTGACACCCTTTAGCGAAACGAAATAGATGAACCCACTCGCTACACTACAAGCTTGGGCGATGCGCCCCGCGTCACTGGTGGGGGCTAGTAGGAAGATGAGATCGATCTCATTCGCACGTAGTAACGGCCGGAATTCCTCGGCTTCTTCTGGCGGTAGGTCAACCGCGATGACGCCGTCCACACCCACCTCGGCGGCAGTTTTGGCAAAGATATCGTATCCCATGGTCTCAAAAGGACTGACGTAACCCATCAACACGACAGGCGTGACGGAATCGTCCTTTCGAAACTCGCGAACCAGGTCAAGCACGGTGCTCAACGTCGTATTCTGCGCCAGTGCTCGTTCGCTGGACCGCTGAATGACCGGGCCATCCGCCATCGGATCGGAAAACGGGACCCCCAATTCCAGAATGTCGGCTCCGGCGCTCACTAGTGCATGCATGAGGGGCACGGTCACTTGTGGATTGGGGTCACCGGCGGTGACGAAGGGGATCAAACCCTTACGGCGTCGCTCACGCATGGTGACGAACCGGTCTTCGATCCTGCTCATAGCTTTATCCCCTCAATGGCGGCGACTGTCTCAATGTCCTTATCGCCGCGGCCCGACACATTGACGATAACGACGTCCTCGGGGCTCATGCCCGGTGCCAGACGCGCCGCATGGGCCAGCGCATGGCAAGACTCCAGAGCCGGAATGATTCCCTCCATCCGGGATAGATCGTGAAACGTCGCCAGGGCCTCATCGTCGTTAATGGTCACGTAATTCACGCGCCCTATATCTTTCAGCCAAGCGTGCTCGGGCCCGACGCCCGGGTAATCCAAACCGGCGGAGATGGAATGAGTGGGGAGGATCTGACCGGCTGCATCCTTCATCAGATATGTTCGATTGCCGTGCAGCACACCGGGTATACCATTGCACAAGGGCGCCGCATGTCGACCCGTTTCGGGTCCTTCCCCGCCCGCCTCGACGCCGAAAATGGCGACATCTCTATCGTCGAGGAACGGGTAGAACAGACCGATGGCGTTGGAACCGCCTCCGACGCAGGCGACCAGAACGTCCGGCAGACGACCCGCCTGCCTTTGGATTTGTTCCCGCGCTTCTCGACCAACAACATAGCTGAAATCCCGTACCATTACTGGATAGGGATGTGGCCCCGCCACGCTACCGATGAGGTAATAGGTCGTATCGACATTCGTCACCCAGTCCCGCAACGCCTCGTTCAACGCGTCCTTCAATGTTTTCGACCCTGATTCCACGGGCACGACTTCGGCTTCTAATAGCTTCATTCTGAAGACGTTCGGTGCCTGTCGCCGAATATCCTCGGTCCCCATGTAGACGACGCATTCGAGCCCCAAACGGGCGGCAACCGTAGCCGTGGCGACACCGTGCTGACCGGCGCCGGTCTCAGCAATGATCCTGGTCTTGCCCATGCGCTTGGCGAGCAACGACTGTCCGATCGCGTTGTTGATCTTATGGGCGCCCGTATGATTGAGGTCCTCACGTTTGAGATAGATTTGCGGGCCGCCAAGTTCCTGCGACCAGCGCTCGGCATGGTAGAGCGGCGACGGCCGGCCAGCGTAGTGGTGTAACTCGCGGTCGAGTTCAGCGATAAATTCGGGATCGCCGATATAACGCTCGTAAGCGGCCCTGAGTTCCTCAATGGGCCTCATCAAGGTCTCGGCAACGAAGCAACCGCCGTACGGCCCGAACCGGCCATTTTTGTCCGGGTGGTTGCCGATGATGGGTTCGTTTGTCCACGGGCCGGATGATTTGGTCACCTAGTTACCTCGTAATTCGATTCTGTTTCGGACCATTGATGAAACACTCCCTTATGACCGGCTTCAGTGACGTGTCCCCTTAACCGAGTACTAATAATTGCTTAAAGAGCCTCGACGACCGGATCCTAGAAAAAAGAGTGTCGGGTGACGACCAACCTTGAACTATATTGATCAAAACAGTCAATATCATTGAGCGACGATCAAAAGACACTGGCATCTTGGTTCGGTTATACTGCCTCACCATGAAGCGAAAGAAGCCATGCACATCGTTGTCCTGATGGGCGGTTGGTCCGCTGAGAGAGAAGTCTCTTTGGTAACGGGCGCAGCCGTTGCGGATGCGCTTGAGCGATCGGGCCATAACGTCCTGAGGTTTGATATTCAACCTGACTTTGCGACTTTGCTGGAGGTATTGGCGCCGGCGCCGGATGCCATATTTAACGCTCTTCACGGTCAGTTCGGCGAGGACGGCGGGATTCAGGCGATTCTCAACTTGCTAAAGATTCCTTACACCCATTCCGGAATGGTCGCATCAGCGCTCGCCATGAACAAACCATTCGCGAACAGGCTCTTCGTGGACGCGGGCATTCGCTGCCCGCCCCATATCGTCGTCTCCAAGGAAGACGCAATGGTGGGGGAGGTCATGGCGCGTCCGTACGTTGTCAAGCCGTTGAACGATGGATCCAGCGTCGGTGTTCACATAATTCTAGATAACGACAGTGAACTTCCATTTGCTGAAGATGGTTGGCCCTATGGGGACCACGTCATGGTGGAGCCCTTCATTCCCG
>Ga0315338_1002983_pt1 | contig 15553 bp, 14 predicted proteins | sample ASW8metaG_FD_204518 | JGI IMG/M metagenome (GOLD analysis project Ga0315338, IMG submission 204518) | Ammonia-oxidizing marine archaeal communities from Monterey Bay, California, United States - ASW #8 | ecosystem: Environmental > Aquatic > Marine > Coastal | place: USA: California | collected... | reverse complement strand
GCACGTCGCTGATGGTCGACGGGGGATGGACGACGTTGTGACGGTAGAGGCCATAGACTTTTCACGCTCCTTCCTCTGGTGGCGGATCGATACGGATATGGTTCCACCCGGCACGATCACCGTGCCGCCGCCGTACGCGTTGAACAACGCCCGCGTGCCCCTCGATTGCCTGTGTACGATCACGGCGCCTGGGGGGCTGGTGAGGCGACGTTTCGCCCTCGGAACCAGCTGCAAGACCGAGGCCGTCGGCGCCGAGCGGGATATCTGGTCGCAGCCGAATGCCGACTTCATCCCGGTGTTGTCAGACGACGGGGAGGCTTTGGGAATCAAGACCTACGAGATCGCCGGTCGGCAGATTGCCTTCCACCTGAGCGACCGGGGTCTGCAGTCCGAGCGTCAGGTGAGCCAGGTTGCCGATGTCTACGAGAGTGCCCGCACCGACGTGGAGAAGGTCAATGCTGAGGCTCTGATGACGGCACAGGCTACAGTAGATGCCATCCTTGCCAACCGCCGCCTCGTGGCGCGTACTGGGTGGGATGAGGACGGGCACCATGTCGTCATCGACTTTCCAGTGAAGACAGTGAACGCCAACGAGCGCAACGTCGTCTTCCAACCAGACACCGGGCCCGTCCTCGTGCCTGACCTATCGATGAAGACCCACTGCTGGATCGAGGGATTGCAGCTGGCCTTCATCGCCTTCAATCAGTTCGACTGGGCCGAGTTGCTGATTCGCGAGCCGGTACGCGTTGCCGACGGTGTGTCGGCCTGGCACTACGCCAGGTCGAGACGCATCGACTGCGTCAACGAGCTCTTCGCACTTTGCTAGAGGAACAGGACCCGTGATTTGGCAGCACACCCCTTACCTGTCAGTGCTGCTGCTGATGGCGCTGGCGAGCGCCATTCTCGGTATTTATGTCTGGCGTCATCGCCCGTCTCTTGGTGTGGGACCCTGTGTGGCTAGCTTTGTCGCCACGGCTTGCTGGAACGCCGGCCACTCCATGGGGCTGTCGAGCGCCAACTGCGAGGCGCAGTTGTTCTGGGCGAATGTGTAGTACATCTTCATCGCCGCTACATTAGTGCTATTGATCGCCTTTACCCTCAACTACACCGCTTGCGGCGTCAAGCTGGCGCGCCGCGTCGTCGACAACGCGGCGGCCATGAGCCGGCTGTGCCACGACACAGCAGACTGACTATTCTGTGGCCATGACTACCGAAACGATCCGATTCCGTCCACGTTATCATCGTTGGCACGTCGATCCGGGGGTCGACTGGGTCGAGTCGAACACGACCTACGCCCACCTCGACTGGACGATTCCACGCGCCAGGTGCGCCCTGGTGTTGCTCGACGTGTGGAATCAGCACTACCTGAAGGACACCGAGGCCCGTGCCGAAAGAATCATCCAGCAGCGCCTGCTGCCGCTGCTGGAGGCCAGTCGACGGGCGGAGTTCCCCATCGTACACGCGCCATCGCCACCGCAGGCCAAGGACCACCCCCAGTGGTTAGAGCTTGACGGTTGGGACGCCCCCCCCTGGCCGCAGGACGACGACTGGCCGCCGCGATCATTCCGCCGCAGTGAAGGGGAGTACGCTGAGTATCACCTGCCCGACGAACCGCGCGACGCCGAACGCGAAGCGCATCGCGCCGGTCTGCAGATTCATGACGATATGCGGCCCGTCGAAGGTGAGCCCGTCATCGCTACAGGGCAAGAACTTCACCTGTGGTGTCGCGATCACGGAATCCTGTTCCTGCTGTTCGCCGGATTCAATACCAACGCCTGTATCTTGCACCGTGATTACGGCACGATCGATATGAGCCGGCGGGGATACACCGTCGTCATCGTACGCGACTGTACGACGGGCATGGAGTCGACCGACACCCACGACAGCCTCGGGCAGACGAACAATGCCATCCTCCTGTCGGAAATGTTCGGCCGCTATTCGGTCACGTCCGAAGAATTGATCGCCGGACTGTGACCATAGAGACTGCCATCTTCCAGAGCCCGAATCTCGAGTTGGGTGAAGCGGTTTGGTAGCTGCGTGGCAACGACCACGGCCACTTGACGCTGTCGGACGGTCATGAGACCCCGTCGCAATTACTGAGTGCGTACGAGCAGGCCGGCTACGACTACCTGGCGTGGCTGGAACGCATTGAAGGGGCTCTATGTGACGGGTCGGCTGGTGGCCATCCCCCGGGCCAACGCTGGCATCGGTGGCTATTTTGGGTATGCCAGTGGTCGCGACGCGACGCGGATTTTGCAGTTCGCCGTCAACACCGTGATCTATGCGCTGACCCAGCCAGGAAGGTTCGATGATGCAGCGATTGATGCAGATGGTGAACTAGCAGTCCGTTGATAAAGTGCGGTTGTGAGAAGATTGCCGATTGAATCTCCTGATGCCATCACTGGGGAAATTGCCCATATCGACGCACATAGATTTGTCGTTCTTACCAGCGCGGCTCAGCGAAATGTGTTGGGTGAAATTGACGCTATCCAGACGTATACTCGCGACAAGGTGGTCGCGCTTCATCGAAGGCCGAGTAGCAAATTGGGTACTGGATTCATGGTAGGCTCCGCGGCTGGTGTCGCATTGGGCGCCTGGATTGGTGCCGAGTTGTGCGACAGGCGGAGCATCGCTGGTTGCGGAGACAACGCCTATGGAGACGACGGAGACAGCAGGAGAAACCTGTCGAAGATCGTATTGTCCGCCCTTGGCGCGTTCACACTTGGGGGATGGGGCACGGAGCGGACGACGGTGCAAACGGGATGGACCCGAGCGATTGGGTCAAGATTGACTGATCTGGAGAAACCGCAGATCACCTATGAACAAACGTCAGACCATGGCACCTCTGGCTGTCTCATTCTCCCGCTCAATAGCGAAAGGTCGGACAGTCGACGAGGGTCGGTTTGGTGCCTTTTGGCAGCGGCACCTGGAACGCGTTGAGGGTCATCGCCGCCATCGAGTAGTAGCCGATGAGGCCTGTCAACTCGACGACGCCGGCGTCCCCGAGCAGGTTCAGGGCGGCCGAGAACGTCCGCTCCTGGACAAAGCGGTTGTAGACGAGTTCGGCGGTGAAGTCGTAGACGGCCTGTTCGTCGTCGCGGTCAAACTCGGGATACTGGCCCAGGCGAATGGCCTCGATCAGTTCCGGAGCCAGGTCGGCCTCGGTGGCAAAGGGTTCGTGCAGCGTCCATTCGAGTTGGCAGTCCCAGGCGCGGGCGGTGACGAGGATGGCCAGTTCGCTGAGTCTGGATTTGAGGCGGGTCTCGTAGCGCACGATCTTGCCGAGACGCTGGGCACGATCGGCGAATTCGGGGCTGTGTAACCAGATGCGGAAGGGGCCGGCTACATCACCTCGTGACTCGGCAATGGCATCATAAATGGGCTTGTGCTCGTCGGCCAGGTCGTCGCGCTCCAGTTGGCGCAGGCGGCTCTTGCTCAACGGGTACCTCCCTTACTCCCAATTGACAGAGTGGATGAAATGAGCGAAGTGGGTTTCATTGGACTCGGTTCCATGGGCCGTGGAATGATGGCGAATCTGGTCAGCAACCAAGTTCCCGTGGTGGCCTTCGACATCGATGCTTCAGCGCGCAATCTAGCATCGGGTCGCGGTGTCAGGCTGGCGGAGAATGTGGCGACTGTGGCCCGGGACTGCAAACGGATCATCCTGTCTCTGCCCGACGGAGATGTGGTGGAAGACGTTCTCTACGGTGCCGGTGATATGGCTGCGTCGTTGATGGCGGGTGCTATCCTCGTCGACACAAGCACGACCAATGCCCGAAAGTCGCAGGAATTTGCCGAGAGATTGCGGGAGCAGGACGTGTCGTTTCTCGACGCGCCGGTGACGGGCATGGAGACGCGCGCCGCCGATGCCACACTTACAATAATGGTGGGCGGCGACCCTTCCGCATTCGAGTCTGTGCGTCCCCTGCTCGAGCACATGGGGTCTATCGTGGTTCACATGGGGCTTCCTGGGAGTGGACAACTGACGAAAATGGTGAACAACGTGCTATATAATGTGTCCGTGGCGGCCATGGCCGAGATGCTGCCTCTGGCGGCCCACCTCGGGCTCGATCCGCAGTCCGTTCGGCGGGTCGTCAGCAGTGGCTCGGGGCAGAGCTTCGGCTTTGATTACTTCTCTGAGCGGATTCTCGAGGGCCGCTTTCACGAGGGCTATCCCATGGGCAAGGCTTTCAAGGACATGCTCGCCATCAGCGAGCACGCCAATACGATGAAGGCACCTATGCCGGTCGTATCGGGGGCGTTGCAGACCTACCGGCAGGCGCTGGCAGAAGGATACGGGGAGGAAGCAAAGGGGTCGATGATCAAGGTCTGGGAGCGCGTCATGGGCGTCGACTTGAGAAGGGAGAAGTGATGGTGCTGCCGAGCATGCGTCTCGACGGGCTGCGCGCCGCCGTCACCGGCGCCGGCTCAGGCATCGGTGAAGCTGTCGCCGAGGCCCTGGCAGAAGCTGGCGCCGACGTCGCATTGAGTGAGGTGCCGGAGCGGATGGACAAACTCGACGGTGTCTGCCGCCGTATCGAGGCACAGGGGCGGGCCGCTGTGCCGCTGGCGCTGCGCTTGCCGGACTTGGACAGCATCGACGCCTTCGTCACCGGCGCCGTCAAGGGAATGGGTGGAATCGACATCCTGGTAAACAACGCCGGCGTCAACATCCCCGCCGACGCCCTGGAAGTGACCGAGGCGGACTGGGACTTCGTGCAGGATGTAAATCTGAAGGGGCTCTTCTTCCTGTCGCAGCGGGTGGCGCGGCGCATGAAGGCGGATGGTGGCGGCCGCATCATCAATGTGGCATCGATAAACGGCGTCGTCGGTTACTACAGGCGCGCGGCATATTGCTCGAGCAAGGCGGGAGTCGTCAATCTGACGCGAGTGCTCGCCCTCGAATGGGCGAACCTCGGGATTAACGTCAATGCCATCGGCCCCACCTTCATCCTAACACCGCTTACGCAGTCGACCTTCGATGATCCCGAGCAATTACAAGATCTGCTAGGACGCATCCCTCTGGGTCGAGTTGGGCAACCAGAGGATGTTGTAGGAGCCGTGGTGTTCCTGGCGAGTCCAGCTGCGGCGTTGGTGACGGGACACACTTTGATGGTAGATGGTGGATGGACTGCAATTTGAGCGCGGATCTCGAGTGGGCCAGACCGGCGGAGTATCACATCAGCATGTTCAGTTTTAGGGAGAAGAGGAGATAGGAGTGGCACTGATTTACTGGACCTACGATGAGTTGTTACAGGATGTTTATCGACGGGCGCGGTCGGTAGAGGTGCTGGGGCACACGGTAGATGGGTCGCCGCTGGTGGTGGCTCGAGGGGGAGGGGACAGGCTGCCGGCGATTTTCATCACGGCGGGATCACACTCTACTGAGCAGGCGGGGGTGAGTGCGGCGGTGGCGTTGATCGATGGCTTGGACACCGAACACGAGGTGCACGTGATTCCGACACGTGATCCGGTCGGTCTACAGGGGTTCGGCCATGCGCTGTCGTTGGGGCTGGGAGAGGCGCCGGAGGTGGAGTCATTCGACCAGGCCGAGGCCATCCTGCGCGACAGGGGCGAGGTGCTGTTCGAGGAAGGGGATCTGCTGCTATCGCTCATCGGCGAGTATGGATACGCCAGCGCGCGGCCCACGCCGGAACGCACGTGTCCGCAGCATTTCTTCTACACGCGACTGCAGAGATTACATGCCGAGGAGCCGGCGCGGTTGGCGCCGCTGCTTGGGCGGCGGGTCTACATGACGGCTGGGCAGTCCGGTGTGGAGGGCACCGGTGATTTTGGGCGGGCGTACACTTTGATCATCTCGCTGGCGGGGGAGATCCTGCATATCAATCGCTTTCACGACACGTCGTGGGCACCGATAGAGCCGCGTGTGACGCGGGAGCTGCTGGCCCGGATTCGACCGGGGATCAGTTTTGACCTGCACGAGTCGCAGTTGATGGACGACCGCTACTGGCTGTCGGCGCGACGCCAGCCAGACGCCGACAATGAACAATGGGAGCAGAAGGCGGCGCGGGCGACAATCCAGGCGATCTCTGATTCGGGGGCGACGCTGGCCAACGATGACGACGCGCCGTCGAAGTGGTTCGATGCTTCGGAACGTGCTGTATTCTGGCTGGATGCGACGCGGCGCGGCGAAGGGTTCAATCTGATGGACTTCGCGTCCCGTACCCATGGGCTGGCCTTTGGCACGGAGATGGGGATGTACGGGAGCTTCGACGGGCGCATGGAGCTGGCGATGATCACGGTGCGCACCGCGGTGGGCGTGTTCGAGGAGCGCTACAGATAGCTACAAGCCAGCGTGGACGCCGACCCTCTCCGCCACCTCGTCGATGAGGCGGCAGGTCTCGGCTGGCAGCGGGATGCCGTCGCGCTGACGCACTTCCAGCATGCGGAATTCCCGCTCGCCGGGAAGGATCACCTCGTCGTGGCCTGCCGCTGAAGGGGCTCCAGTGACGTAGGCTCGCAGTTCTTCGTTGAGTCCGGCGAAGCGATCAACCCCACCTGTAACGGCACCGGGATCGATTGCTAGCAGCGAGAAGCCGTTGATGTAGGGTATCTCATCCTCATCGCCGAGTACGACGCCGGCGATGCTCGCACCGAGGACCTCGACTAGCAGGCCGAGGCCGAAGCCCCGATAGCCGAGGTCGCCGCCGAATGGCAGGATGGCCCCCTGAGGGGGACCGTCACCATCACCGAAGAATGCGGCAGGATCCGTCGTCGGGCGACCGTCGCCGTCGAGGATACGGCCTTCGGGTACGGCGTGACCGGCATGCAGGGCGGTACGGAGCTTACCCTCGGGCGTCATACTCGTCGACATGTCCAGCAGGATAGGGCGGCCCCGCGTGGGCGCCGCCCAGGCCAGCGGATTCGTCGCAAGGCGTCCCTCGCGGCCGCCCCAGGGGACGACGAAGTGGCCGTGTCGCTGGCTGTTGGCCACGGCGAATCCGAACAGCCCCGCCTCGGCCAGGGATTGCGGGTAGGCGCCCAGCCGGCCTACGTGATGACAGTGGCGGCTGACAGCGAAGGCGATGCCGCCGTCGAGGGCGCCCTGACGTACCAGGTCGACCATGCGGCCAGCGCCTACCTGCCCGAAGTTCATGCCGCAATCGACGAGCGCCACCTGACCGGAACCACCCACCACCTCCACCGGCGACCCTGGGCAAATCTGCTCTTCGAGGCATTGCTCCACATACCAGGTGTAACGCACGATACCGTGGGAGTCGACGCCCATGAGACTGGCTTCCACCAAGTGAGTGGCGACCACGTCGGCTTCGTCTGCGGGAGCGCCGCAAGCGACGAACAGCTCGACTCCGAGGTCGTGGAGGCGCGGCGCGGGAATTGTGGGCACGACGGCGCTTCTGTTCAGCGGCGCAGGCGCTGGCGCACTGACGCGATGGCGTCGTCGACGGCGCTCATCATGTAACCGATGTCACCGCCCATTTGCAGCCACTGGACACCGCGGGAGGCTTGCAGCATGGCGAACTCCGGGTCTATCGGCATGCCTGAGCCCACGGGCAGATTCTGCGCCTGCGCGGCGGCGATGACACGCTCCATGGCGGCGACCACATCAGGGTGGTGGATCTGGCCGAGCACACCAAGGGAGCCGGAAAGGTCGTAGGGCCCGAGCACGACCGAGTCGAGGCCGGGCAGGGCGACGATCTCGTCGATGAACTCCACCGCCTCGACACACTCGATCATGACGGATACGAACACGCTGCGGTTCGCCCGTTCCACGTACTCCTCGCCCATGCGGCCGTAGTCGGAGGCGACGAGGGGGCCGAAGCCGCGACGTCCCACCGGCGGATAGCGGCAATCGTCGATGACACCCTGCACCTCTTCGACAGAAGAGACCTGGGGGACGACAATGCCGGGAGCCCCGGCGTCGAGGACGGGCTTGAGGAAGGCCGTGTCCGACCCGGGCAGGCGCACGACGATGGCGCGGCGCCTGCCACGCGCCGCCATCAGGTGGCCGCGCATGGCCTCGGGGCTCATCGCCGTATGCTCGAGATCGATCCACAGAAAGTCGACGGATTCGGCGAGGGCCTCGCTGACCTGAGGGTCGATGAGGCCAATGCCGCTGCCCAGCAGGACCTCGTCGGCAGCTAGTCGACGGCGGAAGATATCGATGCCTTCGAAGATCATGGGCGCAGAATGTAGCGGACGTGACGTCGCTCGCCAACACGGCTATTATGAACGGCATGCGGATCGTCACCGGTACCTTCAGTCATGAGACCAGCACGTTTACACCCGTGGCCACAGACCGGGCGTCGTACGAATCACGCTTCGGCTTCCTGCGTGGCGAGGAGGTGCTGACCACCTTCCGCGACACCAACACCCCGATAGGGGGCTTCATCGAGGGCGCCGACGCACATGATTTCGAGCTGATTCCATCGATCTACGCCGAACCCCATCCAAGTGGTCCCACGAGCAGGGCCCTGTTCGACGAAATTCTCACCGAGTTAGTCGATGGTATCCGCACCGCGGGTAGCATCGACGGCGTTTTGCTCGAATTACACGGGTCGATGGTTGCAGAAGAAATTCCGGATGCGGACGGTCATATTCTTAGCGCTGTACGCGATGTCGTCGGCTCTGACGTTCCTGTCGTCGTGCAGCTCGACATACATACAAACATGTCGGCGGAAATGATCGAGTTCTCCGACGTGCTGATCGTGCGCGAAACCTATCCGGAAGTGGACATGGCGGCGCGCGGACGGGAGTGTGCCGACGTGCTGATGCGAATCGTACACGACGGACTTCAGCCGGAGATGCGAGCCTGTTTTCTGCCGATGATGTGGGGGATGAACCAGGTGACTGCAGATCCGCCGATGAAGGAGACCATCGAGCGGCTGCATGAAATTGAAACTCGTCCCGGAATCGTCTGCGCTTCGGTGGCAACCTGTTTTCCTCTTTCCGACGTGCCATGCATGGGCGCCTCTGTGACTGTGGTTACCGAGGATGATAAAGAGCTGGCGCAGGACTGCGCCGATGAGCTAGGTGCCTGGATCTTCGATCAGCGTAAGTCATGGCACCTGCCACGACGCTCGACGCGGAATGTGTTGGCCAGAGTACATGCAGACGGCGCCTTCCCGGTGGTGCTCGCCGACCGCGACGACAACACCGGCGGCGGCTCTCCGGGAGACAGCACCGGGATGCTGCGGTTTTTTCTCGAGAAGGGTCTGCGAGATGCCTGCGTGCTCTACATCGTCGATCCCGAGTCTGTCGCCGCCTGCCACGCGGCCGGTGAAGACGCCACCGTCGATCTGCAAGTTGGTGGCAAGTCAGCGCCCGTGCAGGGTGACCCGGTGCGGATGCGGGCTCGCGTTATCGCCGTCAGTGACGGATTTTTCCGCTATGAGGGCCCCATGTATGCCGGCCTCGAAGCCAGCATGGGCCCCTCAGCACACATCGAGAAGGAGGGTCTCCACGTGCTGTTGGTGACGAGTCGTGAGCAGCCCTTCGACACTGCCTTCGCACGCAGCCTCCATCTCGACCCTAAACAAATGCGATATATAGGCGTCAAGTCGGCGGCTCACTTTCGCGCCGGGTTCTCGTCTTGGGCCGGCGCCGTTCATCTCGTCGCCGAAGCCTCCGTTCATAGCCCTTGGGCCGTCACTTTCCACAATCTCGGACGACCTGTCTTTCCGCTGGACGAAGACGGATGTTTCGACGAGGCGCGGCTGCAATCCAACGAGGTTGGCGACGCTGACCTCCATGACCCACATTAGGTGTCCTGATGACAAGCTCCACGCAACGCGCCTCGATGGCGCGATCTCTCGAGATCTATGAACGTGCCCGGCAGCTGATTCCCGGCACGACGCAATTGATCAGCCGCCGGCCGACACGGGCGGCTCTCGGGTTCAGCCCCATCTACGCACAGAGCGCCAGCGGCTGTCGTATCACGGATGTGGACGGCAACGAGTTCATCGACTGGTCGAGCGCCGTGGGGCCCATTATCCTGGGCTACGCCCACTCCGTTGTCGATGCGGCGGTGAAGGCGCAGATCGACCGCGGCTCCGTCTATTCCATTGTCCACGAATCCTCCGTGGAACTGGCGGAACTGCTCGTACGCCTCGTACCGTCGGCAGAGATGGTTCGTTACGCCAAGGGAGGTGGGGAGGCGTGCACGATTGCCGTGCGCATCGCTCGCGGCATCACCGGCCGTGACAAAGTGCTGCTCAGTGGTTACCACGGCTGGCATGACTGGTACCTGGCGGCCAACCTGGGCTCCGAGCGTCTGGGCGACCATCTGTTCAACGGCATCGATCCAATCGGAGTGCCAAGTGCCCTCGAGGGTACGGCGTTGCCCTTCGAATACGGTGATCTCGATCGGCTCGAAGACCTGTTGCGGGAGCACGACGGTGACGTGGCGGCGATCATCATGGAGCCGATGCGTACCGAGATGCCTCCGGCAGGTTATCTGGAAGGTGTGCGGACCCTGGCCGACAGGTACGGCGTCGTACTCATCTTCGACGAAGTGTCATGCGGCTGGCGGATCGCCCTGGGTGGCGTCCAGCAGGTGACCAGTGTGACGCCGGATATCACCGTGTTCGCCAAGGCCATGTCCAACGGCTACCCAATGGCCGCCGTCGTCGGCCGGCGCTCGGTAATGGAAACGGTGGACCGCATGTTCATCTCTAGCGCCTACTGGGACGACAATATTGGCATCGCCGCAGCCTTGGCGACGCTTCGTGAACTGGAACGCATCGACGCACCTGCGCTGTTCGCGCGCCTGGGTACGACTTTTCGAGAACGCATCGATAAGGCGGCGCGAGAGACGGGCTGCCCGGCGCAATGTGTGGGCGTGTCGGCGCATCCACGGATTCAATTCGAATGTACTGACCATCAGGCCTCCAAGGTGTCTACGTTGTTCGTGCAGGAAAATGCTCGTCGCGGCGTGATCCTGGCGGGTGGACTGTTCTTCAATGTCGCCCACGACGACGATGAGGCGCTGGACCGGACCGAGGCAGCGGTGCGCGAGAGTTTCGCTGTCATCGCCGACGGGCTAAGGCGCGACTGTCTCGATGATCTGATCGAGTGCGAGCTGGTGGAGGAATCCTTCCGCCGCCTCGTGCGCTAGTGTCCGGTCGCAGAGATCCCTTGCGTTTTCGACCACCGATGCATCCCGGTTTGCGGCGTTGCGCTCCGCGCGATGTATCCTCCAACACGCCTTGGTCGCGCGCCTTGCGATCCGGGCGCAGGAGACCTGCGGTCTCATACGTCAGAATTCCACAATTTATCTCTACGACCGGACACTGATTGGAGCCAATACCCCCATCACGAGGGGTCACCTCGCGAGCCGTCGTAGCCGGGGCTTTCCTCGTAGCGGTGATCAGCGTCATGAGCCCTTGGGCTGTGCTGGTGGTCAAGGGCTCGCAGTTGACGAGCAACGCCGTCCCTATCGTCGCCGTGTTTCTGCTCTTCGCCGTCACCGCCGTTGCTCAACCCATCCTGCGCCTGCTGTCTCGCAAGCTCGCCTTCCGCCGCGCCGAGTTGATCACGGTGTACGTGATGATGCTCGTCGGCTCGGTGGTGGTCACCACCGGTTTCACCGGGACCTTTCTGTCGGTGATCACCGGCGCCCTGTACTACGCGACGCCGGAGAACAAGTGGGATTCTCTGTTCACCCCCCACCTGAGCCACTGGCTGTCGCCGACGGATACGCAGGCGGTGCGACTGTTCTACGAGGGGCTGCCGCGGGGCATGAGTATCCCGTGGGACGCGTGGACAACACCGCTGGTGACGTGGATCACTTTCATCCTCGTGTTCTATGGTGTCTTGTTCTGCCTAGGCGTGCTGCTGCGTGGCCAGTGGGTGGAGAATGAGCGTCTGGTCTTTCCCCTGACGCGATTGCCGCTGGCCATGGTGGAGGACGAGGATGGGGAGCGCACCGTCATCGGCAAGTTGTTCACCAACAGGATCATGTGGCTCGGATTCGCGATTCCCTTGTTGCTGCACTCGTGGAACTCGCTGGGCAACTACAGCGACATGTTCCAGAAGGTCCTGCTGGTGGGTAATGTCACCATTATGCAGGGGGTCCCCGTGGTGCCCTTCCGCTTAAACCTTCCGGTAATCGGCCTGGCGTATCTCATGCCGCTGAACGTCGCCTTTAGCATGTGGTTTTTCTTCATCGTCGGCCAGGTGCAGCGTATGATCATGGCACGTGTCGGAATCCAGATCGGCACGGGGGACATCTGGACCTCCGGCGGCGCCGGCCCAATCCTGTCCTACCAGCAATCGGGGGCGATGATGGTCTTCGTCGGCTTCCTGCTGTGGACAGCAACGCCACACATCCGCGGCCTGTGGCGTCAGGCTGTGTTGGGCGAAAACGCCGGCAGAGGAGAAGTGATATCGCCCCGCCTGGCTTTCGGCGGTCTATTGCTGGGCGTGCTGTTCATGATCGCCTGGCTGACGCTGACGGGGCTGTCGTTTTACGTGGCAGTGATACTCGTCTTCGGCTCGCTGGGTGCATTTATTGGCCTGTCCCGCATCGTCGCAGAGGCCGGCCTCCCGGGCGCGCAGACGCCGATGGTGCCACAGGCCTTTATCACGCGCGGCTTCGGCCCTGAGGTGCTGGGATTGAAGAACATGACCGGGTTGGGGTTGAGTACCGTATGGATCGGAGAGACAGCGGCGAACATGATGAACGCCGTCATCCACTCGCTGAAATTGGTCACCGACGGCGATCGGAATCGTTTCCGGGGGATGCCCATCGCCATGGCTCTGGCCGTCGTCGTCGGCCTGGCCGGGTCGATCTGGTTCACGATGCAGATGGCCTACGCCCACGGCGGCATCAATCTGCATAGCTGGTACTACGTGGGCGCCCCGAAGTGGCCTTTCGACTACATGACGTCCGTCCACAACGCGCCCGAGCCCTTCCTACCCCGCCTCGGTTTCACCAGCCTGGGTGGTGGTGTAATGGCGCTGCTGCTGATCCTGCGGCACCGCTTCATCTGGTGGCCGCTGCACCCCATAGGGTTTCCCATCGCCAACACGTATACAATCATGTCATACGGATGGTTCGCCATCTTCCTGGCGTGGCTCTCCAAGAGCGTGGTGCTGCGATATGGTGGCATCAGCGCCTACCGGTCCCTGCAGCCCTTCTTCCTCGGTCTCGTCCTCGGCGAGTTCAGCACTGCCTGCATGTGGGTGTTCATCGATGGGGTCTACGGGTTCGAGGGCAACATGATCTTCAACTTCTAAGGAGACGGAACGGGGTGGAACTGAGGGGATTTGAAGAGAGAAACCGATGCATCACTCATCGGTCCCTGTCTGTGGAATCGGAAGCGGCATTAGTCTACCGTTAGTCTCACCGAAGCCAGATCGCCTGTCAGAGGGCATCAGGCTGGCTTTTTTCGAGGTGGGGGAGTGTTCTGGTGTCCTTCAGCACGGATCGCACCTGCTTTGCTGCTAACCTGTCAGGGCAGCGCCGATCCGTCCATTTCGAGTTTGCGCCGATAGGCCCAGGCGTTGTTGACATAGCCTTTCCAATTGTCATCGAAACGCTGAATCCAGCTCTCCGGAACATCCCCCTTGGACACGGCGGGCACCCCGGCCCAGAACGAATTTGGCGGAATCCGGGTTCCTTCCCGCACGACAGATCCAGCCGCCACAAGGGCACCCTCGCCAACGACAGCGCCATCCAGGATCGACGCCGCCATGCCGATGACGGCGCGGGTTTCGACGGTGCAGGCGTGCAGCAGGCAGTTGTGCCCCACAGTTACGCGATCGCCCACCTTCGTTTTGAGATCTTTGCTGCAGTGTACGATGGTGCCATCCTGGATGTTGGTGTCCTCGCCGATGACGATTTCGGCAATATCGCCGCGCACTACGCAGTTGAACCACACCGACGAACGGGCGCCGATCGTCACCGTTCCCATGAGCATGGCATTGGGTGCAATGAATGCATCCGGGGCGATATGGAAGTCGTCGACGAAGCCCTCGGCACGCAGCGGGATCGACGGGTGGGGAAACTGACTGGGATCGAAGGCCGAGGTATCGGTCATCGGTTGCCTGACAGCCCGGATGGATACAGCGCCTTCAACAGCAGCGCCAGCTTTGCATCACGATCGGCTTCCAGTTCGTCCATGCTCCTCCCGTCAACGAAGTCATCGATCCCCTCGATGACGGCCTCGCGCGCCGCTTCGGGGACGGTCTCCCACTTGGCCAGATCAGCAAGAATGGGTTCCGCCGCTGTCGGCGCGAGCTTCTCGAAAAACTCCCGGTAGCCGCCGCGGCCGCCCCCCAGATGGTAGATCAGGTGCTGTCCCATCAAGGCAAAGCGCAACCCCGGCCCCGCATAGAGCGCCTTGTCCACATCCGCTACACTCGCCACGCCATCCTCCACCAGATGGACCGCCTCGCGCCAGAGGGCTGCCGCCAATCGATTGCCGATGTATCCGAGAGCTTCCTTCTTCAGCACCACCGGGATCTTTCCTAGGTGTTCGTAGAATGCAAGGGTCGAATGGGTGACATCTGCACTTGTCGCCTTGCCCGGCAGCAACTCCACCAGGGGAATCAGGTGGGGCGGGTTGAAGGGGTGGGCGAGCAGGAATCGCTGTGGATGTTGCAGGGCTTCCTGCATGCGGCTGGGTAGGAGACTGGATGAGCTGCTGACGATCGTCGCCGCTGCATCGACATGTTTTTCGATGAGAGCGTGGATCAGCGCCTTTTCCTCATACGTCTCCCGAACCGACTCCTGCACGAATGTCGCCTGCTGCAGTGCAGCAGGTTCAAGGGCTACCTCGAGATGTGACCGAGCCTGCTCTGCGTCTTCCGCCGAGTACAGTTCATGCTTCACGACACTGTCGATCAGTGCCCTCGCCCTGTCCCGTCCGGCAACGGTCGCTGCCTCGGAGATGTCGTACATCATGACCCGATGGCCATGCAGCGAAAACAGGGCGGCCCAGCTGGAGCCGATGGTGCCGCAACCGACGACGGCGGTAACAATGGCTGACGTTTCTGGCTTATGCATCTCAGAATTTCACGTTGTCGGCACCCTTCAGGGCCAGTCTTTGACGCACCTGCTCGGGCGTGGCAATCTCGAGGGACATCTCCCCGAGCAAGTGCTTCAGCTTCGTCACCTGCTCGGCATTCGATTTGGCGAATTCACCCTTGGCGATATACAGACTGTCTTCGAGGCCGACGCGCACATTGCCCCCCATGTTGGCGCAGGTCATGCCCAGACTCATCTGGTGCCTGCCGGCAGCCAGTACCGACCATTCATAGGCATCACCGAAGAGCTTGTCCGCCGTGTGGCGCATGAACTGGAGATTCTCGTGATCGGCACCGATCCCTCCCAGGACACCAAAGATGGTCTGCACGAACAGGGGTGGCTCGACCAGTTTTCGATCGAGCAGATGGGCAAGATTGTAGAGATGGCCCACATCGTAACACTCGTATTCAAAACGAGTCGAACAGCCCCTGCCGATCTGCTCGAGGATCGTTTCGATGTCCAGGAAGGTGTTCTTGAAGATGAAGTCCCGTGTGCCCTCCAGGTACCCCTGCTCCCAGTCGTGTTTCCAGGTCTCGAATTTCT
>Ga0315338_1002982_pt1 | contig 15563 bp, 17 predicted proteins | sample ASW8metaG_FD_204518 | JGI IMG/M metagenome (GOLD analysis project Ga0315338, IMG submission 204518) | Ammonia-oxidizing marine archaeal communities from Monterey Bay, California, United States - ASW #8 | ecosystem: Environmental > Aquatic > Marine > Coastal | place: USA: California | collected... | reverse complement strand
CTCTTCATCGCGATGTTCGACGTCATCGTGATCGCTCACGGAACATTCCTCTCTTCATGCAGACCTGCGGTCCGTTCGAGTGTGCCACGGTGCGCCCCACATCACGGGTCATCTGTGTGGTGTCAAACCTCGAGCAGCTCGACTTCTTTGGCCTTCAGCGCCACATCGATGCTTTCGGTGTGGGCCTGGGTGTGCTTGTCGAGTTCCTTCTCGAACCGATCGAGTTCGTCAGAGGAGATCTCTTTGTCCTTCTCCATTGCCTCGAGGTCCTGGCGTGCGCTGCGCCGGAGATTCCGGATCGCGATTTTGCCGTCCTCGGCCTGATTGCGGACGACCTTCACGAGGTCGCGGCGCCGTTCCTCGGTGAGTGGCGGGAAGACCAGGCGGATCTTGTCGCCGTCGTTTCCTGGGTTGATGCCCAGGTCAGAAGCTTGAATTGCCTTTTCGATCGCAGGCAGAGACGACTGGTCGTATGGCTGAATCACCAGCACCCGCGCCTCAGGAACATTGAAGCCGGCGAGCTGCTGAAGCGGCACCTCTGCGCCGTAGTAGTCAACACGAAGTTTCTCGACGAGCGCAGGAGTGGCTCTGCCTGTGCGCACCGAACCGAAGTCGCCCTGCGTGTGCTCGACAGCCCGGTCCATACGCTCGGCTGCGTCGCTGAGGATCTCTTCGGCGAACTCGCTCACCTGACCAGCGTACCGATCGAAGCGCCCTCGACGACGGCACGAAAGTTGCCAGGCGTCATCACGTCGAAGACAACGATCGGGGTGTTGTTGTCCTTGCACACCGCGATTGCCGCGCTGTCCATCACGGCGAGTTCATTGCTCAGAACATCGAGAAAGGTCACGTCCTCGAGCAACGTTGCTTCGGGATCGGTTCGAGGATCTGCGGTGTAGACGCCATCGATTCCCGAGTGGGTTCCCTTCAACACGACATCGGCCTCGATCTCGACGGCTCGAAGAGCCGCGGCCGTGTCGGTCGTGAAGAACGGGTTGCCGGTTCCGGCCGCGAAAATCACGACCCTGCCCTTTTCGAGGTGGCGAACCGCACGCCGACGGATGTAGGGCTCGGCCACCTGGGCCATACCGATCGCCGTCATCACGCGCGTTGGCTGGCCAAGACGCTCGAGCGCGTCCTGGAACGCCAGTGCATTGATGACAGTGCCGAGCATTCCCATGTAGTCCGACTGCGCCCGATCCATGCCACCAGACGCTCCGGTCATGCCACGCCAGATGTTGCCGCCGCCAACGACGAGCGCAATGTCGATGTTGCGTTCTCGCCGAACCTCGACGACCTCGGAGGCGAGTCGCTCGAGAACGACTGCGTCGAGACTCTCCTCCTTCGCCCCGAGTGCCTCGCCTGACAATTTCAGAACGACGCGATTCCAACCCGAACGTGAGGAAGAGTTGTCAGACAAATTCAGGAGCCAATCTCGATCTGGGAGAAGTTGCGGATCTCATTGTCGCCCAGAAGTTGGGCGATGGTCTGCTTTTCGTCGCGGACCCACTTCTGCTCGAGCAGCGTGTGCTCCTGGTACCAGGCATTCAAGCGGCCGGCGACGATCTTCTCGATCGCCTGCTCTGGCTTGCCTTCGTTGCGGGTGATCGCTTCAAGCGCTTCGCGCTCGGCTTCGACGGCCTCAGCAGGAGCCTCGTCGCGGTGGACATAGCTCGGGCGTGAGAACGCCGAGTGCATTGCGATGTCCCTGGCAAGCTCACTCGAGTCGCCCGACACGTGAACGAGCACGACGTTGACGGCTCTGCCGTTCTGGATGTGCACGTACCCGTTGAGTGCCTCGCCGTCGGCGGCCTCGAAGCGGACAACTCGACCGACCTCGATGTTCTCCTTCAGCGTGATCTTCATGTCATCGAGCTCAGTGGCACTGGCCGCGATCGCTGCCTCACCACCGGCTGCCACCGCTGCTGCCATCGAATCGGCCAGGGCAATGAACTGATCCGATTTGGCGACGAAGTCGGTCTCGCACTTGAGCTCAACGGCTGCGACGACACTGTCGGAGATGTGGGACCCCACGACGCCTTCTGTGTTGTCTCGGTCGGAGCGCGCCGCACTCTTGGCCAGCCCCTTCTCGCGAAGGAACTTTGCTGCTGCATCGAAGTCGCCGTCGTTGCCTTCGAGCGCCTTCTTCGCGTCCATCATTCCCGCACCGGTCTGCTGCCGGAGGGCCTGAACGTCTTTCGCGGTGAAGCTTGCCATCTCGTTGTCCTTGTTGCTGATTCGTGGTGGGTGTGGTGAAACTCAGCTCTCTGAGCTGGTCTCTTCCTCGGTTGCCGCTGCTGGCTCTTCGGCAGGTGCCTCTTCTGGGGCTGCCTCTTCGACTGGAGCTGCTTCCTCGACGGAGGCCGCTTCCTCGACAGAGACCGCTTCCTCGACTGGGGCTGCTTTCTCGGCTGGCGCTTCTGCGGCTGCTGCCTGCTCGGCTGCGATGCGTGCCTCGCGCTCAGCTGCTGCAGCTGCTGCCTTGTTGGCAGCTTCCTGCTGCTCGATCGCTACTCGAGCCTCTTCCTCAGGCGAACGAGATGACTTCGCCACCACGACGCCACGCTTCTCAGCGATGAAGCGGCCTTCGCGCACTGCGTCGGAGATGATGCGAGCCATGAGGTTGGTCGAGCGAATCGCGTCGTCGTTGCCGGGGATCGGGAAGTCGATCACGTCTGGGTCACAGTTCGAGTCGACGACGGCGACGACCGGAATCTTGAGGCGGTTGGCCTCGGTCACTGCAATGTGCTCCTTGACGGTGTCGAGGATGAACACCGCGTCGGGGAGCTTCTCCATCTGGCGGATACCGCCGAGGTTGCGCTGGAGCTTTTCGAGCTCGCGGCCAAGCAGAAGTGCTTCCTTCTTCGGCATGTTGTCGAAGTCGCCGACGGCGAGCATGCGCTCGTACTCGCGCATCTTCTCGACACGCTTGGCGATGGTGCGGAAGTTCGTGAGCATGCCGCCGAGCCAACGTTGGTTGATGTACGGCATGCCAGAGGTCTGGGCGAACTGCTGGATGGGATCCTGCGCTTGACGCTTCGTGCCGACGAACAGCACTGTCCCGCCCTTGGCAACCAGGTCGCGGACGAACTCATAGGCAACACCGGTCCGCTGCATGGTCTGCTGCAAGTCGATGATGTAGATGCCGTTGCGCTCGCCCCAGAGGAACCGATCCATCTTGGGGTTCCACCGGCGGGTCTGATGCCCGAAGTGGACTCCGGCTTCGAGAAGCTGACGCATGGAAACGACGGCTGACATGTCACTCCTACCCAACGGTTGCGCTGCACTGGCTCCGACGCTGTTCAGCGACCGTGGGTTGGTGCCAGTGGAAGATGTGTGTGTATGCAGCACCGGAACTGGTGCCGACGAGCGATTGTATCGGTTCGCCCTCGCCGTACGACACGCGATTCGAACCGAGAATCGCCTCGATGCGGTCTGGTTGCCACGAGGCGGGCCGGTCCTGGCGAGCCGCCGAACAGCACCGCCGGGTCGACGTAGGCGTTTCCGATCCTCGCACTCACGTGCAGGCGGTCGCCTGCGGTCGCGATGTGCTGACCGGTCGTGACCACCTCGCCACTTCCGACGCTGGCCGAGGCAACGCCTCCGTAGCTCGTTTTCACTCCGTCGCCATGCAAGATCGTGACGTAGAGCCGGCCGGCCACCTGCCCGGCGAAGCTCACAGATCCCGATCGGGCTGCGACCACCGACTGGCCTGGTCTGGTGTTGAACTCGAGACCGCGGTTGCCCGGCGCGTACGGATTCGATGGCGCCCGGAACGTATCGATGATCGGCGCGCTCACCGGCCAGACATACGGCCACGGATCGTCGGGATCGGCGGCTGCCGGCACAGTTCCGAGAACGGCAGCGACGATGAAGGCCAAAAGGCCTGCGAACAACTGCTTGAACATGCACTTCTCCACATCTCTCTGGATGAGGGGAAGTTGAGGACGAGCCTACTGGCGGCGACCCGCACCGAGGCTGCCTGTGTCGCGATCGGCGGCTGCGAGTCGAGACTTCATGTGAGTCACGGCTTTGGTGTGGATCTGACAGATCCGCGATTCGGTCACTCCGAGGACCGAACCGATGTCGGCCAGGGTCATGTTCTCGTAGTAATAGAGCGCGAGCACCAGCTTCTCTCGCTCGGGAAGCTGATTGACCTGATCCGCCATCGTGTGGCGCTGTTCGTCTTGTTCGAACGTGTCGACCGGATCGTCGTTTTCGTTGCTCAGCACGTCACCGAGTGTCGACGATTCACCATCTTCTGAACCGAAAGGATCCTCGAGGGCGAGAAGACCGGCGTTCGCGACCTGGCGGAGCATCTTGTGAACCTGGTCGGGCCGCAGACCGAGCTCTTCGCCCAGCTCGTCCTCGGTGGGAAGCCGGTGAAAGCGCGCGAGGTATCGCTGGTTGACGCGCTCGACCTGACGAGCTTTCGACCTCACCGAACGAGGCACCCAGTCATAGGAACGCAGCTCGTCGAGGATGGCGCCACGAATACGGGCCATGGCGTAGGTCTCGAACTTGAAGCCTCGCTCTGGTTCGAACTTTGCGATGGCATCGATCAACCCGAACATGCCGTTGCTCATGAGCTCGGGCTGCTCGACGCTTCCGGGGAGCCCTGCCGCCACACGGCTCGCGACAAACTTCACGAGCGGCGCGTAGTGGACGATCAGCCGGTCGCGATCATCCTGCGATCCGTCCGTGCGGTAGCGCGACCACAGCTGTTCGATGGCGTTTGCGTCGTTGCTGAAGTGTTCGGTCACTGCTTCCCTGAGTGCTCATGCCCGCGGATGACTCGCTTCAAACACACGCCTGAGACGTTCCTTGCTGACGTGTGTGTAGAGCTGCGTAGTTCCCAGATCGGCATGTCCCAGCAGTTCTTGAACGCTTCGCAGGTCGGCACCGCCATCGAGTAGGTGCGTAGCGAAGGTGTGACGAAGGGCGTGAGGGTGCGTGGGCACCTCGGATCGGCGATCGAGAGTCCTTCTCGCATCGCGTGGAGAGAGCCGATTTCCTCTGGTGTTGAGGAAGACCGCATCTGGCGCGTGGTCGATGCCTCGGCAGATCGTCGCGACAAAATCAGAGCGTCCTGTGCGCACCCAGCGCCACATTGCCTCAGCAGCGGGTGCCGACAACGGGACGCGCCGCGACTTGCCTCCCTTGCCCATGACGTCGACTGTCGAAGCAGACAAGTTGATGTCGGTGTGGCCGAGCGAACACGCTTCGGCGACGCGAAGCCCCGATCCGTACAGAAGCTCGAGAAGCGCAGCATCACGAGACCCAGTCGGCGAGTTCGCGTCAGGAGCCGGACGGTCGAGAAGGTCGGCGACCTCTTCGTCTCTCAACACTCGCGGGAGCCGTGACTCGCCGCGTGGCGCCGTCAAACCGACAGTGGGATCAACCGATATCCGGCCGCGACGGTGGAGCCAGCCGAAGTATCGCCTGAGCGAAGACGCTCGGCGGGCCAAGGTGGTTGGAGCAAGCCCTGACGTCATACCGAAGGCCAAGTAGCGCCGCAGATGAATGCGTTCGATCACGGTCGGGGTGTCGATCTCGGCTCGCTGGACCCAATCGGCGAGTTGTTCGACGTCGCGTCGATAGGCGCGCCGAGTCGCGTCGGAGACCCCAGTCAGCGACAGTAGAAAGTCGTCGATGCTCCACGCGGCGTCAGGCACGTGAATCGAAGGTACCGATCCCCGTTCGTCAATGCGACGTGAACCCGGCAACCTTCACGACCGCTGCCACCAGCCGCCGACATCGGCAATGTGGTTCGCGGATGCCAGCTCGCTCAGACGAGAGAGCACTGTCGAGACGTCGAGGCCTGTTCGCTCGATGACAGTGTCGGTCGAGGTCCCGTCGTAGTCGACAGCCTGCAGCACTTCGGCTAGATGACCGGCGACTTGTGCACCATGGGCCGGCACTTGTGCCTCGTTGCCGGCATGGCCAAGACCGAGAGCGACGAGCACGTCGGCGAGCTCGCTGACCGGAGCACAACCTTGCACCAGCAACCTGTTTGTTCCAAGCGACTGCGGGCTCGTGATCGGTCCTGGCACGGCCATCACGAGTCGGTCACGTTCGAGTGCTGCGTCGACCGTGTGAAGAGAGCCTCCGGTTGCCGCGGATTCGACGACGACGACCACGTCTGCGAGCGCCGCGATGATGCGATTCCTCGCAGGGAACCGCCATCGCGCTGGTTCGCCGCCAAGCGGCGTCTCCGACCAGAGCCGACCCCTCTCCGCAACATCGGCCCACAGACGCGCGTTGCTCCTGGGATAAACAACATCGAGGCCGGAACCCACAACACCCACGACTCTCCCGCCAGCGTCGAGCGCAGCTCGTTGCGCGGCTCCATCGATGCCGGCCGCAAGCCCCGAGACAACCGTGACGCCGTGTGCGGCCAGCCCTTTGCCCAACGTTGCTGCGACGTTCCTGCCGTAGTGAGTCGACCGACGGCTCCCCACGATGGCCACAGCTGGCGACTGCCTGCCCGTCAGCGGACCTGTGCCGAACAACACCGACGGTGGATAGGGGTCGAATGCATCGTCGATCGGCCAGGCATCACACGATGGTGTCAGCACCTCGACCTGTGCCGCGCCGTGCCGCGACCAGAGTTCGGCGACATCGATGATTCGGGCCTTCGACCGCCACTGCGATGCCAACGAATCGCTCACTCCTTCGATGCGAAGACCGCCGCCTGGCCCAGCGCTCGGCGCCGAACACAGCGCTGTCCATGCTTCAAGAGCGCCACCACGGTCTTCGACGATCGCGGCGAGGCGCCGCGGACCCATCCCCGGCAGCGCGGTCAGCGCAGCGAAGAACGCGGCATCCGACGTCGATCCAGCACTCATTGTCCGACCGCCGCGAGCAGTTTGCTCGGCTCGGCGCGAAGGTTCATCGCAGTCCGCAGTCGATCGGCGTCGATCGGCCCTTCGGCCCCTGCGAGGTCGGACATGGTCAGGGCCACGCGCCGCACACGCTGAACTCCCCTGGCGGAGATGCATCCGCGCGCGAGCTCTTCGCGGAGCACGCCAAGACCTTCCTGAGTGAGTGGCGCAAACTCGTCCATCGCGTCGTCGGGCATCGCCGCGTTGAACTCGAAGCCGCGCTCTGACGATCGGGTTCTGCACCGTGCCACCCGCTCGGCGACATCACTGCTCGGCTCGCCGGATGCTCCGTCGACCACGGCTTCAGGCGCCGGCCGTTGAACGAGCACCCGAAGATCGAATCGATCGAGAAACGGCCCTGACAAGCGTCGGCCATATCGATACCGCTCACGGTCGCTGCAACGACACCATCCGGGCCGCCCAGCCTCACCGCAGGGGCATGGATTCATCGCGGCAACCAGCAAGAACTCGGCGGGGAATGTTGCCGATCCCTGACTGCGCGTGACACGAATCGCCCCCTCTTCAAGTGGCTCGCGAAGCATCTCGAGACAGCTCGGGGCGAACTCGCCCATCTCGTCGAGAAAGAGAATTCCGCGGTGCGCCATGCTGATTTCGCCTGGACGAAGCGTGGCGCTTCCACCTCCGACCAGCGCCACCGCCGACGAGCCGTGATGAGGTGCCCTGACCGGCGGCCGTCTGATGAGCCGGCCCCTCGGCAGACTGACACCGACAGCGTTGTGGATCAGCGACACCTCGAGCGCAGCGTGGTCGTCGAGATCTGGGAGCAGCCCAGCAACGCGTCTCGCGAGCATCGTCTTGCCAGAGCCCGGTGGCCCCAGCATCAGGAGATGATGCCCACCGGCAGCCGCGACCTCGACTGCGAGTCGGCCAAGGGGCTGACCGCGGACATCTGCGAGGTCTGCACCGCAGAAGTCCATCGCCCGACTACCAACTGCGCGCGTCGGCGGATCGGGCCACGCCGCTTCGCCGGTGAGTGCTTCGATGAGACCACGCAGCGATCGAGCACCCTTCACGGTGACATCAGGTGCAAGATCTGCATCGCCAACCGAGCTCTGAGCAACGACGACTTCGGTGTCGACGAGACTGGCGACGATCGGCAGGATGCCGTTGACCGGCCGGATGGCACCGTCGAGACCGAGCTCGCCGACGAACGAGCGCCCCGCGAGTGTCTCGACGGACAGTTGATCGGTTGCCACGAGAAGCCCGATGGCGATGGCAACGTCGAGCGACGATCCCGTCTTTCGCACGCCACTCGGAGCCAGATTGACCGTCACACGCTTGCCGGGCCAGTCGAGACCGCTCGACATCAACGCGGCCCTGACACGATCGCGTGCTTCCCGACACGCAGCATCAGGCAGTCCGACGATGGCGAACCCGGGAATGCCGTTCGAAGCGTGAACCTCGACTCGCACCGGGATGCCGGCAATTCCAGAGAGTGTGGCTGACGACACGACTGCCAACATGGCGAATTCCCTTCAGTGGCCCAATGGGCAGATGCGAGGGGAACTCCCGAGGCGGCGAAGCGCTGAGATGAACCTACCGAGGCGATGGGACACCCTTCAGCTGTTGACCTTGCGGCCGACCCGACAACAATGGCTTCTCAGGTGGAATCACCACGTTCAACACAAGTTCGACGCGTCCGGCTCGGCGCGACCCTCACCGCCGCAGCATTGATGCTCGCGGCTTGCGGCATCTCAGGGTCAGAGGCTTCCAGCGCGACACAGGCCCCGGCTTCGATCTCAGAGAACGCCACCACCGACGTTCCGGTCACGAATGACGGGGAAACGGCGACGACTCCGCCGACCACAGCAACCGGCGACGCACCCGTTCCTCCGACAACGGCGACCACGATCCCGACGACGACCGCTGCGAGCGCTCCCCCAGCAACGACATCGCTCGAAGGCATCGCCGAGAACGGATTTCCCGTGATCAAGTACTTCGAGGCATCTCAACGAATCTGTGACGCGTACGCAGCGAGCGTCGGAAACGGACCGCCGAACCCAGAGCGCTACGTCGGGGCAACAATCGATTCACAGCTCGACGAGTACCGCACCCTCATCGTCGATGGCACAGGCAGTCGGTTCGTCGTCAACATCGAGGAGCAGCCTCCGACCATCGCGCTGGAAGATGCAACAGCAGCGCTTCCGTTCGACCTCTCGTTCGGTTGCCCTCCCGAGCTCTACGTCGGCTTCATCCACGACTGATCGAGAAGCCGGTGAGCGGTCTGCAGCTCCATCACGCGACGTACGATGCGCAGATGGGGACTCTTGACGACTATCGCTCGCTCTTCGACCTGAGCGGTACACGCGCTGCGATCATCGGGGCAGGCTCCGGCATCGGTGAAGCGAGTGCGTGGGCGCTCGCTGCTCACGGCGCTCACGTTGTGTGCGGTGATCTCAACCCGGGTGCAGCCGCTGACGTCGCGGCAGCAATCGCGGCCGATGGTGGCAACGCGAGCTCGGCAGCAGTCGACATCACCGACGCCGCATCGGTGAGTTCACTCTTCAGTGACGAGCGCGTCGACTCGGCAGTCATCACGCCATCGATCAACGTTCGCAAACCACTCCTCGACATGACAGAGGACGAATTCGCACGGGTGATCGACCTGAACCTGAAAGGCACGTTCAACGCCATGCGCGCCGCAGGAGCACACATGGCATCCAACGGCACCGGATCGATCATCGTGTTCAGTTCGGTCCGTTCGCAGGTGGTCGAGCCGGGACAGGGTGTCTACGCAGCAACCAAAGCCGGGGCCATAGCGCTCGTGAAGACAATGGCCGCTGAACTTGCCACGAACGGGGTACGCGTGAACGCCGTCGCACCTGGCGTTGTCGAGACACCGTTGACCGAACAGATCAAGAGCAACCCTGACTGGTATCAGGCCTATGCCGACATCAGTGCGCTTGGCAGATGGTCCCAACCGTTCGAACAGACCGGCGCCGTGGTGTATCTCGCTTCTCAAGCATCGTCGTTCGTAACCGGCTCGACCCATTTCGTCGACGGCGGCTGGCTCGCGGTAGACGGCAGGTTCACTCCTCCGCTGTGAGAAAGTTCACGGCGGCTTTGGCGAAGACTTGGGTGTAAGTGACGATCTCGTCGAGCTCGACGTACTCGTCGACTTGGTGGGCGATCCACTTGTCGCCTGGCCCGTAGACCACGCTGTCGAGGCCACCGTCGCGCCACAAAATGGTGCCGTCGGTCGAGCCAGGAACGCCGCCGTACACCGGTGACTCGCCAGTGACGGATGTGTGGGCTGCGGCCAGCGCGACGCACACAGGCGACGACGTCGGGGTGTCGGTCGAGGGTCGATCGTCGATCACGGTGAGCGTCAGCTCAACACCTGACTCGCCAACGACATCACCCAGAACAGCAGAGACCCTGTCGAGCAGATCGCGATGATCAACAGCCGGCGTGGTTCGTATGTCGACGGTCATGACCGCCTCGGCCGGAATCACGTTCAACTGCTCGATCGACCCACCGTTGATCATCGTCGGCGTCAGCCACACGTGACCCAGATGCTCGTACTCCCCAAACTCCTGCTGCAACACCGACTGGAGTTCGCCGAGCCGCGCCGCGACGACACCCAGCGCCGCAACCGGATTCGCACCCTTGAACGGCATCGCCCCATGTGCCATCCGGCCAACCGCGTCGATGCGCACCCTGATCGCACCCTTGGACACCGCGCAGATTTCGCCACCCTCAGGCTCAGCAGAGATCGCAGCGTCAATATGGTCGCAATGACCCTGCTCGACGAAGTGCTTGACGCCGATCATCATCTCCTCTTCGTCGCACAGCGCTCCGATGACGATGGCGCCAGGAAACTGACCAGCGAGCTCGACGGCTCGGGTCGCGTAGATCACGGCAGCGAGTCCCGACTTCATGTCAGCCGATCCACGACCGTGCAGCCGCCCCGACTCGATGTCGCCGCTGAACGGATCTCGAGTCCAGGCGCCACGATCTCCAGCGGTGACGACGTCGGTGTGTCCCTCGAACATCAACGTCTTGCCAGGCAACCCGCCTTCGACGCGGCAAATCACGTTCGGGCGACCAGGCGCGACTTCCTCGACAACCGGATCCCAGCCGAACGAACTCATCTTCGCGACCACCGCGGCTGCCGCCGGCGCCTCAGACAGACCGCGAGCGGGATCATTGACGCTCTCGATCCTCACGAGCTCCTGAGTGAACGCAACGACACCCGCTGCATCGATGTCGAAACTCATCGACCCGTCAACCACATCAACCGTGCTGCGACCAGAACGCCTCAGCAGCCGTCGCGATGATTTCAACAGCCGATTCCGGAGTGATCGCCGTCGTATCGAGACACATGTGAAACGAGTTCTTGTCGAGCCAGTCGCGGTTGTACAACCGCTTCCAATAGACCCGTCGAACCGCCCCACTCTTCTCGAGCCGCTTCCTGGCCGTCGCGATGTCGATGTTCTCGATCGTTGCTCCCTGGCGAGCGCGAGCCTCGATCGGCCCGTCGAGCAGCACATGGAACGCGTCAGGAAGCACAACTGACGATGCCCAGCCCCTCACGAGGCCACCACCAGGTTCATCGGCAAAGGCACGGATTCGCTCCTCGACCTCGCTCTTCACACGCAGTGAGGCGTCGGCCGGCACCGACGTCGGAACCATTCCATGTTCGACCGGCATCGAAGCAAATGCGTCAAGAATGCGCTCCCAGAGATTCCTGGTGAGGTCCTCCCCCGCAGTTGGTCCTTCGGAGATGACGTCGTCCATCTCCTCTTCGTCACGGTGCTCGATCCGGATGTGATGTAGGAGCGGGATATCGAGCCGCTCGGCAAGCGCAGGCGCAATGATGCTGCCACCTGTGCCGTAGCTGGACGACATGGCCACAACTCGCATGGTGTTTCCCCTCATCGCCGTACGTGATCATCCTGGCACAGCACATCGTCGGCGCGGAAGCGTCGGCTGTTTGGCTTGTGCCAGCCCTGCGTCGCTGGCTTGAGGCAACCCCGCTCCGTTCGCTGCGGGAAACCCGTCTCGTTGTCACGCGGCAGCCACGCTGCCTTTACGCGGCATGCCTTCCCGCTGGGGGCCGTTCAAGCGCCACGGAGGCTTGCCCAGCGCTGTTGGCGCGTGGCTGTCGGGAAGGCACGCGGCCGGGTTTAGCCTGCGTGGCGATTGAACGCTCCCCTGAACGGGAGAACATGCCGCGCCAACAGAGCGGGGCTACCTCGGCGTCCACGACGTGTAAGCATCACGGGATGACAGAGTCACTTGGGGTTGCAGTCATCACCGGCGCAAGTCGCGGGATCGGCGCGGCCACAGCGTTGAAGGCGGCTGGCGATGGATGGTCGGTCTGCGTCAACTACCGCTCGGAGAAACACGCCGCAGATGCCGTCGCCCGTGAATGCCGCTCGCTCGGAGTGAACGCCATCGCACAGCGAGCCGACGTGTCAGATGAAGGTCAGGTCATCAACCTTTTCGAGACCGCTGAACGCGAGCTCGGGCCAGTTGCGGCACTCGTCAACAACGCCGGCGTTCTCGGCCGGCAGGGTCGCTTTGCTTCCTTCGACATCGATCGACTCCGCACCGTCATCGACACGAACGTGCTTGGCGCAATGCTGTGTGCCAGAGAAGCAGCACGGCTGATGGAGCCACGCAGGATCGGATCGATCGTGAACGTGTCCTCCCGGGCTTCGGTGTTGGGTTCGGCGAACGAGTACGTCGACTACGCAGCATCGAAGGGCGCTGTCGACAGCCTCACAGTTGGCCTCGCAAACGAGCTTGGGCCTCTCGGCATCAGAGTGAATGCCGTCAGGCCGGGTTTGATTCTCACGGACATTCACGCGTCAGGCGGCGACCCTGGCCGTGTCGAGCGCCTTGCGCCGAAGGTGCCCATGCAACGCGGCGGGACAGCCGAAGAAGTAGCCGACGCGATCGTCTGGTTGCTGTCAGATGCCGCGAGCTACGTGAGCGGATCGTTCGTCGAGGTCAGCGGGGCTCGCTGACTCAGTCAGCCGACTTCGGGAGCAGGTTCGAGCCCGTGCGCCTCGTTGGCCGCAACGAGCTCTTCAGGAAGATCTCCTGGGTCCACATGCCGAATGACGTCGCCGATGCGGATCGTACCGCCGACGATCACGCGAGCGTTGAGACCCGATCGGTGAATCAGCGGTCGGAACACCCGTTTGTCGAGGAGCTCCTGGAGATAGGTGCACGGCACGTTCAGCCTTCCGCCGAACAAGACTGCTTCGCCGATCGTGAAGTATTGGCCAACAAGGTGGTTCAGCGGCACGCCGATTGTGGTGAGGTTTCGTCGGTGCTCGCGTGGGAGCAGTTCGATTTTGTTGTCGCGGGCAAGCGCGTCGAGCGTCTCCTGCTCGATGAGGGTGATCTGACGATCGATGTGGTGTCGGTCGGAGTAGGTCCCGGTTCGTTCGGCGTATCGGTCGCCGGGAACGCCCACTCCTGCAACGAGATCGACTGAGGCCGATCCGACCATGTCGCCGCGTCCACGGCTGGTGGTGTGGATGTGGGTGAGCTGGCCGCTGAAGGTCACGACATCATCTTTGCGCGCCGTGACTCACGATGCGCGTATCGCGTCGAGTGTCGACTGCACGACGCCAACGGATTCGCCGGCACCAACAATCGCGAGCCAGGTGCCCTCTGCGAGATCGATGCCGTCGCGGAGGTGCCTGTCGCGTCTGCGTCGTTCGAGTTCGCCTGGCACGAGAACCTCATCGTGACCGACCGCAACACGTGAGTTCTTCACCCAGTCGGCGAACTGCTCGACGTCGTCGGCGAAGGCGTTCGAGGTTCCGAACGCCTCAGGATCGACGTAGATCGAGAGCATGCCGTTCGCGAAGCGTTGGCGTTCTGGCTTTGTTGTTCCCGAACCTGTCAACGCGCCGCCGATCAACTCACACATGAACGCGAGGCCCGACCCCTTGTGCTCGCCCATGGTGCGCAACGCTCCCTTGCCTTCTGACGATTTTGCGGGCCGCCCAGGTCCGTAGAGCGCGTCGGGGTCGTCGGTCAGCTCGCCGTCAGCCGAAATGAAGCTTCCTGGAGGTACTTGCGGACCGCCTTCAGTTGCGACGTTGGCTTTGCCTTCAGCGATGATCGAAGTCGCGAAGTCGTGGACGAGTGGCTCGAGGCCGGGTCTCGGCACGCCAATGGCGATGGGGTCCGTTCCGAAGCGTCTGTCGATCGCGCCGAAGGGCGCGACGAGCGGAGTCCCTCTGGCGTTGACGATGTGGATGCTCACGAGTCCGGCGGCAGCAGCCATCTCGGCCCAGTCTCCAGCACGTCCGATGTGACCGGCGTGGCGCAGCGCAACGATCGCCACGCCGCCGGCAGCCGCGATCTCGATACCGACGGTCACTGCCTGCTCGCCGACGGTCTGTCCGAATCCGAAGTGGCCATCGATGACGGCGAACGCGTCGGATCGGGTGACCACTTCGACTGTCTGGTCGGCCACCACATCGCCGTCCGCCAGGTTCGCCACGTAGCGGGCCAATCGGTTCACGCCGTGGCTGTCGTGGCCCATCATGTTGGCCAGTACCAGCCGGTGGCTCACGCGGTCGGCCTCGGCCCGTGAACAGCCAGCAGCGTGTAGGACAGCACTCGTTGCGTGCTCCAGCGCATTGGCAGAGATCAGCATCTCGTTCCCCTCATCTGTGGCGAGTATGTCTCACTGGCCGATCGGCGCCGGTCACTCGCTGCCGTTACGGTGGGCTGATGGTCGATGACGAGCTCTTCGGCAAACTCGCAGCAACACGAGCCGCCTACGAGGACGCAACCGAAGCCGAAGAGCGCGACCGACTCGAGGCCGAGCTCGTCGAGTTGCGAGCTCAGGTCTCCGATTCCACTCGGGGCGGTCTCGACACGATGACCGACGAGCAGCTCGGCCGAGAGATCCAGCGGCTCGAACGCGAGCTCGCGCAGCTCCACGAGCGCAAGTTGAATCCGTCGATGGCCGCCGCTGCCTTGGGTCGCGGCGGTGGGTTCGATCCGTTGTTGCTCCAGAAGCACAACCAGCGAGTCGACAAGGAAGGGGATCGGGCCGGCCTCGAGAAGTCCCTGGTCGAGCTGCGGGAAGAATCGGTACGGCGAGCAGCAAGTTCGGACTGAACCAGCGACGCCGTCAGCGCTAGGGTCCACCGCCATGTTGACCCCGATGGACGACTATCCGATTCACCAGACAAGCGCGCCGCTCGCGCAGAAGGTGTCTTCGGATCCGAATCACTACGACCGCTACTTCTTCAACGGATACACCGAGGACTATTACTTCGGCGTCGCTATGGCGCACTACCCCAATCGGGGCATCATCGACGCCGCTGTGTCGATCGTGCATGAAGGAACCCAGCGTTCGATCTTTGCTTCGGGGCGGATTCCCGCAGACCCGTCTGTCACCCGAGTCGGACCTGTCGCGATCGAGATCGTCGAGCCGCTGAGGGTGTCTCGGATCACCATCGACAGTCCGGAGGCGGACGTGTCGATCGACATGACGTTCACCGCGAGGACTGCTGCCCTCGAAGAACCTCGCCAGGTGCTGATGACGTCGAACCGCATCAGCCTCGACAACACTCGCATGACCCAGTGGGGACAGTGGTCTGGGTCGATCCGGTTTGGTGATGTCGGCATCGACCTTGACGCTGATCGGCCCTTCGGGGTGAAGGATCGATCGTGGGG
>Ga0315338_1002981_pt1 | contig 15566 bp, 11 predicted proteins | sample ASW8metaG_FD_204518 | JGI IMG/M metagenome (GOLD analysis project Ga0315338, IMG submission 204518) | Ammonia-oxidizing marine archaeal communities from Monterey Bay, California, United States - ASW #8 | ecosystem: Environmental > Aquatic > Marine > Coastal | place: USA: California | collected... | reverse complement strand
CCTAAAAGCTCTTTTAAAAATTCCTCTCCTTTTTCAGCTTTTGCGTCCACAACTTTTCCATTTTCAAACTTCAGTTCTACTCCTATAATTTGTTTTCCACTAACAATTCTAGGATAATCAAATTTAATCCATCCATTCATACTCTCCCTTAGGGGGGCCATAAATACCTCTCCTCCAGGCATATTCTCCTCACCCTTATCCGGAACACAATTCTTACCTTTAATTGAAAATTTTAAATCAACTCCATCTCCAATTAAATGAACTTCATTACCTTTTTCAAAAGTCTTAGCAACTTTATCTAATCTTTTTCCAAATTTCTTCCAATCAATCAAACAAGCATCATAAACAAAATTTTCATAATCTGTTAATGACATATCTGCATCTTGAGCCTGAGCTATACTTGGATAGGCAATAGTAACTCTTCTAATTTTTTCCTGAGTATTACAAACATAGTCTGAAATTATATGCATCATCTTCCCTCTTTTAGCAATTTTTTTAGGATCTGATCCACTTAACTCCCTAGAATTATTCTCACTACTTATTCCAATATATGCTTGAGCACTCTTTATAGTTTCAAACCAATAATCTGGAAAATGATTTAATTGTTCCTCATTTGAATGTTTATAAAAAAAATCCATAATGTTTGCCAAACCTATTCTTACAATAGGTATTCCTCCTTGTAATATAACTTCCTTATATAATTCTCTAATAAAGGGTATTGCTTCCTGACCTCCACTAATTATAACTTTTTCTCCAGGTTTAACTTCTGTTGAATATCTAACCGCAGTTTGTGCTAATTTTCTTGTCCTCATATCTACTGGCATTTTGATTATTCCTAAAATTCTCAGAAAACTCTGAGGTAATTTTGCATCACCTTTAATATACTTCCCAATTATTATTTAAAAGCATTATTATATTCTAGTAGTTTTTAAATAAATGATTATAGAGTTAATAATATCTTTAATTTTAGGAATTCTATTTGGCACCCTCACAGGATTAATTCCTGGAATTCATATAAATCTCATATCCCTTATTCTTCTTTCCATATCTTCACGATTTTTAGGATTTACAACTCCTTTAATTTTATCAATTTTTATAGTAGCTATGGCAATTACACATACTTTTGTTGATTTTATTCCTAGTATTTTTTTAGGAGCTCCAGATGAAGATTCATTCCTCTCAATACTTCCAGGACATCAATTCTTATTGAGGGGACATGGATATTTTGCAATAATACTTACACTCTATGGGAGTTTAACTGCATTATTTATAATAATAATTACATTGCCCTTATTCATATACTTATTACCATTAGTCTATCCCTATCTTCAAAAAATAATCTGGATTGTCCTCATATTAGTTTCAATCTTTCTAATAAATACTGAAAAAGAAAGGAAAATTTGGGCATTAACTATATTTATTCTAGCCGGATTCTTAGGAATAGCATCATTTAATCTTAATATAAAAGAACCACTCTTACCCTTGTTAACAGGATTATTTGGATCAAGTAACCTTATAATAAGTATAACCAATAAAACGCAAATTCCTAAACAAAAAATTATCAAATTGTCAAATATAACCTTACCAAAAAAATCATTAATAAAAAACTCTTTAGCATCAATATTATCTGCCCCTTTCACCGCATTTCTTCCAGGATTGGGAAGTTCTCAGGCAGCATTAATTGGTCAACAAATATTCAAAATAAAAGATACTAGGGAATTTCTTTTTTTATTAGGATCAATAAATACAATTGTTATGGGACTTTCATTTGTAACTCTCTATTCTATCTCAAAAACAAGAACTGGCGCTGCAGTTTCAATTTCACAATTATTACCTAAATTAAATATAACTGAATTGTATCTTATAATTTTTACAATGATATTTTCAGGGATTATTGCATTTTTTATAACCCTTATCATTTCAAAATTTATATCAAAAAATATTACTAATATAAATTATTCAAAAATATCAATTTCAATTTTAACAATTTTATTTTTTATAGTAATTATATTTTCAGACTATTCTTTTTATGGAAAAATATTATCTATAATAATTTTCTTAACTTCAACATTCTTAGGAATTTTTACAACGTTATTAAAAATTAAAAGAATACATTTAATGGGTTGTTTAATAATTCCAACCATTATTTTTTATCTAATTTGAAAGCATATTTGAAGGATCACTTCTAAAATCCACACATCTTGATTTTCCATCAGATCCAATCTCACAAAACTTGCCTAACTTACTGCAGTCTGATTTGATATAGCTTTCTGAACAAAAAGCTTCATTAGTACAAATATTCTTACATCGAGGTGTTCTCCAAAAAACAATATCCCCCTCACATTCATATGTTCTTTCACCACATTCATCATTACTACAACATTTTGGTAAAGCACAATCTTGAACACAATTATTAAAATTTTCCCCCAATTCCCTATCACAATTCCCATCCCCATTACAAATTGGACAATCAGGGCAAATTCCTGGAATCTCGCCATCCTCACATATGCCATCTCCATCACATCCAGGTTCATCACGTTTATCACAGTCACTATTTTTACTACAACAAAAGATTCTTGGAGGATCCATGTCTTCCCTCCACCCACAGCCATAATTACAATAACTAACTTTATCACATACATTGCAATCTTTGTTTGATCCTATCCCTAAACAACAAGGTTTCTTTCGAACTAATTCATCAGCAACTCCATCCCCATTTCTATCCTCACAATTAATAGGTTCTTCACCTGGAGGTAAACTACAGTCACTAGGATTTTTACAAGATATATCTGGAGGTCCAGGGCCAGGAGGGGCTGGAGGAAATGGGGGTCCCTCAGGGGGAATCCAAGGAGGTTTTGGTGGCTCTGGATCAGTAGGATGACAATCTATACAATTCTCCTTATCCTCTCCATATTCACAAACCCCATTATTATTACAATTGACTCCTTTTGCACATATAGCATTATCTATAACTCCATCATTATCAATATCAATCTCCTTACAAAATCTATTTAACCTTTCATCTAAATTAATTTTTTCATTTTGGCATTCCCTTCTATTTCTTCCAGTATTATGAACTCCACAATAAGCATTTACATTTCCACGATTAAAACACCAAACCCTGGGAAGAACTTTAAAATTTCCATCACAATAGGGGGCAGGATCTATGAATCCTGCAGCAAGACAGTCATTACGATTTTTACAAATAGGAACTCCAGGTATTTGAATAGGAGGTAATGCAACTAAAGGTGGTAAAGCGCAAGCTAAAGGATTTAATAAACAATCAAATACATTTCCAATAATCGAAAAAAATCCTTGATTTTTGGCATCTAAAATTCCTAATCCCTCCTCCTCACCATTATTATTTTCAACAACATCCACTCCATTTTCAATATTTTGAGCATTTTGCCCAATAATAAATCCTACTTCAGAAAATATTAAAATTAATAAGACAAAAAATACTAAACTATTTTTGAAAATATTTTTACCCATCATCCTCTTTATTAATCCTATGATTAAGATTATTTAAATTTACCCCTCACTATCTTCATTAGATTTCCACTTGGAAACAATCATTAATATAATAACTGCAATTAATGTTATAACTAATGCTGATAAATATTCAAAATAAATTGCCTGCCCTGTCAATCCCATTCTTTCAATCAAGCCATCCATAGTATTTTGTAAAGGAGTTCTCCAAGATAAAGCAACTAAAAATCCAAATGCAGCGGTTATTGCAACAACTAACTCATTTCTAAATTCTTTTTTAAATCTCATTGCAGAGCTTAATGTTTCTTCATAAATTTTTTCATGTAATTTTTTATGAATTTCTTTTTTAACTTCCTTAGTAAGTTCTTTCTCAACTTCTTTCCTAATTTCAGATTTTATCTTTTTTTTAGTCTTATCATCCATACTTAATTAAAAAAAATAAAGTTTATAAAAACTATCAAAACCACTTATCCATACTCTCTTGTTTTTCACTCTCTCTACCAAATATACTTTCAATATAAATTTTAGTAAGTTCTAAATCTTGTTTAATATATTCTGGAACATTATAATTATTAACTAAATCCAATGCAGGTTCTAAATATTTAACTATACTCCCATAAGAAATAGTATAAATTAATTTTCCAGGGCATTTAGAGCATCTTCCATTCAAAGGAATTCTTCTATAAATTTCATTACAACTACTGCATCTGAAAGTTTGTTGAGTGAATTTTCTCAAATTACCTTTCAAATCTCTCATAAAATGCCTATCTATTATTAATCGAGCCACATCTCCTTGATCTACACTCCTTAATTTTTCGCATAAATCCATTTGATCTCTAACTTTTTCCTTCATAGTAGGAAGAATTTTATAAGAGCTACAATTAACGGCATCATTAAAATTATTAGTATCATGAGTAAACCCAATATTTACATATGGATCCTCTCCTTTAGCCAACCTTTGTTTAACCATTTCTATTTCAATCTCACTGGAATGTGATCTTTTTTCTGCCTTTTGATAAAGTTCTAAAGGATAATAATCTGTTAATTCAAAATCTAAAATTTGATCATCAACTTCTCTTGCTGAAATCTTTCCATTCAATACCAATGGGGCATCCTGAGTTGCACCCCTATGTGATGGAAGAAATGATTTTGAGAAATTAATTAAAACATCTGCTAATAGCATTATTGCCGCCTCATCACCATCACAATCTCTCCTCATTGCAGCATGTAAATACGGGCTTGCCATTAAACCTTGTACTTTTGAAAATCCAATTATCCTAGAAATAACCCCTGCACAATTATGAGGAGCCATACAAACACACAAATGACCTATAAGATCTTCTCTTTTTTCTATGTTAAAAAATTTAGGTAATTTGTAAAGTTTTTCTAAAAGTTCATCAATATATTTAGAAATATTCATAAAAACCTCATCTGCTTTTTCATCACCGGATTCGATATTACATGGAAGCAAAACATCATGAGGTTTTAATTCTAATATTTGTTCATCATTAACTAAATCTTCACCCAAATAGTCCTTATCATAACCTAATTCTTTAAGCTTTTCAATACCTACTTCTATTTCTTTCGGTTTAAAATGACTTAGGGGCATTTCAGTCATATCATACCTAATAGTCCCATCCTTATTAACACATAAATTATATTTTGATCTCAAAATTCCCTTAGCTAAATGTTCAACCTCTTTACTATTTGAGCTCATTAATTTTAATCCTTTAATTAATGCAGGCATCTCAACTCTCATCACCCCTATTTTTTTCCTAGCATTCTCTAAATAGTGCCTCATATCTATTCTTGTAAATTTAGAACTATTTTCAATTTCATGAATCTTACATTTTCCCTTAGTTTCCATCCTACAAAGTTTACAATAAAATTTTTTCTCAGTTTTTTGCTCACAAATTTCACATTTTCTATAAATACCTTCCCTTTTACATTTATTACAATAATAAAATGGAAAATCTGACTTTACAGTTCCATGTTCTGCAGCAGTTATGACACTCTTAAACCTACCCCCTTCCTTACCTACTGGAAATAAAATACTTGGGCTACCTGTTAATTTTCTCAATTTTGCTTTTTCCGGCCTCCCCATTCTAGAACCTATAAAATCTCCTGCCTTATCCTTTATAATGAATTTAGAAATATCATTAATAATCTCTAAAATCTTTTCACCTTCAACATTTTCGTCACTTTCCTGAAATATTTCTTCGTAATTTTTAAATTTATAATTAATATTTATATCTCCTTCATGTTTTTGGTTTAATCCTAAATTTATCAAAAGAGAAGGGCTATCTTTTTTATCAATAATTACATTTTCAATACCTATAGTATGAGGTATTCCTAATAATTCTAATGTTCTTTTCCCAACTTTAAATCTTTCTTTCTCAGAATTATTATAAGGAAATAAAATTTTTCCCTTACTAACTCTTGAATGTTGTATCCAATCAATAAATCCTAAAAATTGTTTATAATTTATTTGATTCCAATAAAATATATGGGATGGATGTAATGGTATTTCATATTTTTTACTGAGAGTTATTGCCTCATTTATGTCTACATTCCAATAATCACAGATTATCTTTGGGTCTTTTTCTCTCAATTCTAAATTCCACCATTCTTCAACATAACCTGGTTTTACCAATGCAGCATTCCTATTTAAGACATCTCCCAATGGAAACAACAAATCCCCTAAATATATTATTTCATCAACTTCTTTAGATATTTCTTTTGCTTCGATATAATTATCTAACTTTATTACACTTCCATCATTCAATTTTACGATAGGGCCATCCATTTGATCACAAGGAGTAGTAATACATCCTTTTGTAGGTTTTTCTATTTTTAATTGAGTGCCTGTTGCAATAAATTCATTAGAAATGGCCATTGTAGCAGGATGCACACTTACTGCACTAAATCCTGCAACCCTACTTCTACCATATCTAAATCTCAATCCCTTGCCAGGGTGTCCAAAAACCGGCCTGCCTGCAACTAAATCCTTAATATAAGTTGGACTAGAATCTGTTTTTCCCTCATCTCTTTTTTTATGAAGCTTTACATAATCTTCTAACCACTCCCAACCATCTATTTTTAATCCGTTTTTCTGCATTCCCTTAAGAATTCTAAGACCTTTTGCAGCCTTTTGTGCTAATCCTTCTCCAATTATCAAACAAAATCCACCTCTAATAAAATCACTCTCTATTCTTGGTAAATCCTTATAATTTGAAACTTCTCTTTTTTCAGTAGGGTCTCCAGCAATTTGAATTGGAAGATTTTTTGCTATGAAATGAGCCTCCTCCTCAGTAGGAAGATATTGTAAATTAGTAACTCTTTCATGATAATCATATAATTCAGTCACAGTTCTTTTACACTCTTCCTCAACAGAGTCATATTTTGCATAACCAAATATTTGTCTTATATAATCAATTAATATTAATACTACACAACTAGCAGTAGTTCCTGCACTTCTTATAGGCCCTGAAAAAAACGCTTTTAAATAAGTTTCACCTATTTTTGTTTTTCCAGTTTGGATCCCGGTATAACCCTCAATTGGACTTGAGACAACACCTAGAGTAGTATATGCAAATCCTACTCTTATCCCTGCATCCATTGCCTCTAACTGGGTCTCAAATTTACAATATTTTTCTTTTGCAATTTCTTCAGCTATTTTAAAACTTACAGTATTATCTAATGCACCATATTTTCCCTCAAGCTCTAAAATCCTGTTGATTATATCCTCATTATCTAACTGGGGATATTTTGTAGCTATTAATCTAACTACTTTTGCAGCCATGGTTAATGCTAAAGGAACTTCAACTTTATCTGAAGGATCAAAACCCATTGATCTAGCCTTTCTAGCTATCTCATAATTTTTTTCTATACCTTTCCCAAGCTCTTCAAAGTATTTCTCAGTACTTTCTGTTAAATTTGTTTTATCCATTTTTAAACATCCTCACTAAAATCTAAAATTTTAATTTCCCTAGATTTTAAATTTAAAATAGGAACCTTACATGGATCAGGATTATTTCCCACCTTTTCTTCAAATGCAGTCATAGATTGCCAACAAGAATTACTAATTATCAAAACCCCATTATAATTATCAATATCAGTCCTATGTAAATCCCCAGTAGTAATTATATCTGGAACCTCTTTGATTATCATGGGATCCTCCTTTGCATTAGGAATATATGTAGTCGCACCATGAGTTGGAGCGAGATGTCTCCTAAGAAGCATGTGTTTTATAACTTTTGTAGGTGATGAATGGGCATTAGATAATCTTAATTCCTCTATTTCAGTAATCATCCCATGCATACTAGCTCCATGATACATTAAAACTCTAATTCCTTTTTTTTCATCATTACCGTGAATTTCAATAAAACTAGGATTACTTACTAAGTAAACATTATCCATTTTATTCAATTCTTCTGCAAAATCCTCACTAACAGGTGGTTGAGGTTCGGGCACTCTGACTGCATCATGCTGCCCAGCACATTGTATAATATTTATATGAGGTGGTATTCTCTTATAAAATTCAGCTAATTTTTCATATTGTTTTTTAACATCTTTTATAATCAATTCTTTTTCTTGTCCAGGATAAACTCCAATCCCTTCAACAGTATCTCCTACTACAAACATATATTTTATTTTTTTCAAAGTTTCCTTTTGTTTTTCATCAGATCCCTCACCATTTAACCAATCAATAAAGTTATTAAAATTTTTTTCTAAAAAATTATTACTACCAACATGTATATCTGATATGAATAAAGCATAAGCCTCATCTTCAGTCTTATTTTTCTCAGAAATATGAGAATCTGGATAAAAAAAATCATTAACAAAAAGAAAATCCCTAGTTCCAGAACACTTAAAACCAATTATATCATCCAATAATATTTCTTTTCCTTTAGTATAAATTTCCTCCTTATTCTGATTTATCAAGACTTTTATTTTGCCAGTTAAATCTTCTACTTCTAAAATTATATTTTTATTTTTAGTTATATTTTTTTCATTCACAATACCAATAATACAAAATTCTTTATTACCAGTAATTTTATCAATAGAAATTAAATTATCTAATTCAGGCCTTTGTTGCAAAAAACCTTTCATCAAATTATATCTACTTTTAAAATGTTTCAAAAAATCCTTAACTTCTAATTTTTGAGAGGCAATTAATGGAGATGATAATATTTTAACCCTTCCAGGGAGTTGTTCTACATTTTTATTAATATTATTTTTATTAAATTTATTTTCTTTTATCACCTCTAAAGAAGAGTTCAGTAAAATTATATTCTCTGAAAAATGTTTATCCACTAATTTTTTCTTATTATCATCTAATTCAAATAAAATTGATTTAATTTTATCTAAATTTTCACTAACTAAAACTTTTGTTATTAATTTCTTTTGAGAAATCATGGCAATCTTATTTAATATCTCATTTGCAACTCTTTCATCACTTAATTCATTAAGGAAATTTAACATCTCCTTATCCAATAAAAATCCTTTTTCAACAAATAATTTTAAAATATTTTGATTCATTTTCACCTCCATTTTAATTAAACCCCTAGGGAATCATTTAATATATTTGTTGCTTTTTCCTTAATATTATTAGGTATAGCTAATTTAATTTCCCTCATTCTACCATGCCTCCCTTTACTTATAACTCTTGAATTTATTAATCCCAACATATCTAACTCTGCAATTATATCACTAACTCTTCTTTGAGTTAATGCATCTATTTTAACTTCCTTGCATAAATTCTCATAAAAATTGAAAATATCTCCAGTAAAAATACTATTTTCCTTAGAATTATCAACCAAATCTATAATAGAATGCATTACTAATTGAAATTGTTTAGTTCCTGTTTCAATTATATCTAAAATTTTATCTCTTTCTATTTTATCATTCGCCATATCAATATGATCTACTTTAATTTTAGAATGAGAATTTCTCTCTGCAATTTCTCCTGCAACCCTTAATAGATCTAATGCCCTTCTAGCATCTCCATGCTCTCTAGCAGCATATGCCGCACATTTAGCTATAACTCCATCACTAACTGCATTTTCTTTAAATGCAGATTCAGATCTTTTTCTTAATATATCTTGTAATTGAATAGCATTATAAGGTGGAAAAACTATTTCTTCCTCAGATAAACTACTTCTAACTCTTTGATCAATCATATCTAAAAACCTTAAATCATTACTAATTCCAACAATAATAATTTGGGTCTTATTTAATTCAGAATTTAATCTTGTTAAGTTATATAAAAACTCATCACTAATCTTTTTAACAACTTGATCGATCTCATCTAAAATCAAAATAAATAATTTTTCATCACTCCCTTCTAAAATATCTAAAAATTTAAGATAAACTTGATCAGTAGGGAGCCCTGTTGCAGGAACACTTCCTCCTAATTTTTTTATTAACTCCGCTAAAATACGATATTCAGTATCTGCTATTTTTTTTAATTTACAATTCAGATATTCTATCCTTAATACCTTATTTTCACTAGCCCTTTTAGATAATTCATTTGCAACATGTTGCATAGATAACGTTTTGCCACTTCCAGTCTTACCATAAATAAATAAATTACTAGTTTTTTCACCTAATAAACTCGGGGCCAAGATACTTGCAACTAATTCAATTTGATCATCCCTATGAGGTATATTTTCTGGACTATAGTTAGATTGTAAAATTTGTTTATCTTTGAATAAGCTTCTACTTTTTACTGAATCAAATATTTTATCAAGTTTAGACATTTTTTCACCCTTTTTAGTTGATTATAAAATCTAATCAAAGAACTATATAAATATAATTATCCTCAGACCTTGATTTCTTATGAAAAAAATCAATATCCTATATAATAAAAAGAAATATTTTAAAAAAAAAGATATACCCCTCACACCGTCATTTCTAATGGAACTTGAAAAATAAAGCATCTAACAATGAATTTTAAAACGGATCTAAAAAATTATTAAAAAAATAGTATAATAAATAATTTAAAATTAATTTTAAAAATTATTAAATTTATAATTTAAAATATATTTTATAAAACATATTATCAAAAATATCTAATAAAAACTATAATATATATAATATAATATAATAATATTTATAAATAAAAATAAAAAATAATTATTTTTATATTATTATATATATTTCCATTAGAAATCAGGGGGAGAGGGGGTTAATTTAAACTTAACAAAAATTATAATTAATTATAATCTATATATATTAACTATACTAATTCTTTGAATCACAAAAAACTTTATAAAGAAAAAATATCTCTAAACTCTATGACTATAGATAAAAAACCACACACTGAAATTCTAAATAAACCAATAGTTACTAAAGAGGGAAAAAAGTTAGGAAGTGTTAAAGATATTACTTTTGAAACAAGAACAGGAGAGTTAATTCATTTAGTATTAAAAGATCCTTCACCTTATTCGAATCAATTAAACCTTGAAAAATCTCAACAATCAGAAATATTAATACCTTATAATTCAATAATTGCCATAGGTGATTTTGTAGTTGTTTCTGAAGAAGATTTAATGTAATGAATCTAATATTATTTACATATTACAATAATATTTAAAAACTAAATTATTCTATCTAAACACATAAAAAGACAATAATAAAATGAAAATAATAGGATTTAATTTAACAAAAATTTTAGTTGAAAAAGATGAAGTACCTCGTCAAAATGTCAAAATAGATCAAAATATTGATATTCAAGATATTTCTGAAGAAAAATTAGATATAACTTCTGGAAAAACTCTTAAAATAAAGTTTAGCTTACAAATAAATTATTCAGAAAACTTTGCAAAAATCGAATTTGCAGGAAATCTTTTAATATTGCCTGAAGAAAGTGAATTTGAAGAATTAATGAAATCATGGAATGATAAAATAATCCCTGATAATATTAGAATACCTTTATTTAATTTTATAATGAATAAATGTAATGTAAAAGCACTTTCATTAGAGGATGAATTATCATTACCTTATCATATGCCTATGCCTAGACTTGCTACAAAATCTCAAAAAGAAAATTCTAAAGTAGATAATAACCAAACTACTGAAAAAAGTTCTGAATAATTATAATTTTTTCAACTTACCAAAATTATGTTCTTTTTTATCTTGATTGTTATAAATAATAATTTCAAAATTCTTTAAATTATTATTAGGAATTATCGAAAAATCATTTTTATAACTATTTAATCTACCTAAATTTAGACCTTTACTAATCTCACTAAAACTAGGTAAAATAAATACTATTTTTCTTTTCCACTTACCCTTCATAAAACATTTATATTTCTCACTTTTATATTTATCCTCTAATATTATTGCAGGGTGTAGGTGTCCAAACACTACATAATCAGAATCTAAACACTGTTTAAACAGTCTATTTCCATGACAAAAAATAAATTTTTTAATTTTTTTATTAATTTTCAGTTTAAATTCATAAAATTCATTTGATTTTATATCTCTTTTTTTTAAAATAGGATTTAAACTAACATCATGATTTCCCTTAATAATATAAATCTTCTTTTTCCCGACTTTATCTATTAGAAAATCTACAAATTCAAGAGTTTCTCTCCACTCCTCTTCACTTATATTTTTAAAAAAATGTTTTATATCTCCTAATAAGATTATTTTTTTAATTTCTCTATTATTTTTTTCTACAAAATTAAAAATTTCATTAATTTCATTAATAATTTCTTCTAATTGTAATTTAGGATATACAACTCTATAACTTTTTTCAGAATATCCTAGATGCAAATCTCCAATAACTAAAATATCATTAATCAATAAACATTTATTCAAATATTCTATATTTTTATCTAACATTTTATTTATTTTCTATTTCCTTAATTATTTCTTGATGCATTCTTTTCAAAAAATTAACCCTATCTTCTATTTTCATCAAATCAGTATATCCTTGCAAGACAGTTTTAAATGCAAATGGACTTGGAAGCTTGGTATGTATTTTCTCTATTTTTATCACATTATCTTTAATCAATTTTAAAATTTTTTCTGCCTTTTCAATATCCATAAGATCTTCTAAAACTTCCCTTCTTGCTTCCTTTAATATAGGAAATTCATTACTTATTTTATTTATAGCACTTAATAAAAAGAAACTACTCATTTGTTGTTTCCCTACACTTTTAGTTCTTCCCTTATAACTTCTCAATATCATTAAACTTCTAGCTGCACAATGCCTAAAACGTCTTTTCAAAACTTCTGTTTTTGAAATAGCCTCCTCTAATGCCTCCCTTAAATTTTTTGGAGTTAATACTTTTAAGGCTTCATCAATAGGTAAATTTTCTCCGGCAAAATAAAATCCATTATCATTTATACCTATTTCAATATCCCTTCCAACCTTTTGTCCCATCAAATAAGCTAAGGATCTAGATAGGGCATCATTCACTCTCCTACCATATAAACTATGAAAAATAACATAATTTTTTTCACCCTTATAATATTCTATTAATATTCTATTTTCATGAGGTATTTTGGCATATTTATATTGTTGATTAAAATAATTATAAACACTTTCAGCTACATCTTCATCCAAATAACAATGTTCTTTTATGAATTTTATAATTTCCTTTTTTTTCATTTTATTTTCAAATCTATCATTAACCATTTTCCTAAATTTATTTATTTCTAATGCTGAATCAAAACTTAGAGGCAATTGTTCTGAAAACCAACTAGGTATTGTAGGATTTCTTTTAATACCTGCCTTAACATAAACCTTCATACCCTTAGTATACATAAATTGAAATTTCTTACCACCCAAAACAAAAACATCTCCTGGTTTCATTTTTTCCAAAAATGATTCATCTACAACTCCTATCTTTTGTCCTTTTCCTTCACCATGAGCAACAACAACACTAGCAAAGCTCTCATCAGGTATAGTTCCTATATTTGTCATATATATTATTCTAGCCAATTTTCCCCTTTTACCTAGTTGTTTAGTTTCTTTATCATACCATATTTTTGCATAGACATTCCTATGTTCTAATGCATACTCTCCAGATAAATAACTTATAACACTCATAAAATCTTCCTTACTTAATTCAGAATAACAATAACTTTTTTTAATAGTATTAAACATTTCATCAATATCCCATATTTTTTGAATACACATACCATAAATCTGTTGACTTAAAACATCCAAACAATTTTTTGGAATCCTAATCTTATCAATTTTTTTCTCAACACACTCTTTATTTAATATACAACACTCTACTAAATCATCTCTATCTAAAACAATAAACCTCCCCTTCGGAATTTCATGCAATCTATGTCCTGCCCTTCCAATTCTTTGTAGGGCCCTAGCACTACCTTTTGGACTTCCTAACAAAATAACTAAATCAACATCACCTATATCTATACCTAATTCTAAACTAGTACTAGTAACTACTACTTTTAATTCTCCATTTCTTAATCTTTCTTCAATTTCAAATCTATGCTCTTTACTTAATGAAGAATGATGTGCACCTATATTTTCAGTATAATTTTCAGGAAACATATCCTTTAAATGATTGACAACCCTTTCAGTACCTGCCCGAGTGTTAGTAAATATAATAGTTGTTTTATGAGTTTGTACTAATTCATCAATTAATCTATACATTGAAAAATTAATTTCATTCGCATTAATGTCAATCAAATCCCCAATACCTGTTAAAACTTTAATATTATTTTTTTTCTTACCTTTAACTTCTGCAATCAAACAATCCCTTCCTTTTCCAACTAGGAAATTAGCAACTTCATCTAATGGTGCCACAGTCGCACTCAACCCTATCCTAACTAAAGGCATATTACTTAATTCCTCTAATCTTTCCAAACTAATACTCAAATAAACCCCTCTTTTATTATCTAATGAATGTATCTCATCTATTATCAAAAATTCAACACTATAAAATAATTCAATAAATTTTTTAGTTGTAAGAGTTATTGCTAAACTCTCTGGAGTAGTTATAAATATATGAGGGGGCTTTTTCAACATTTTTGCCTTCTCATAAGCAGTAGTATCTCCCGTCCTTAGACCAACCCTTATTTCTTGCAAATTAATATCTTTTTCCTTTGCAATTTCATTTATTTCATCTAATGGTCTAATCAAATTAACAAAAATATCATTATTTAATGCCTTTAATGGACTAGAATATACTGCATAAACTTTATCTTCTAATTCATTTTTTTTAGATAATGTTACAAGATAATTTAAGATACTCAAAAAACTTGTTAAAGTTTTTCCACTCCCAGTACTTGCTGATATCAAAATATTTTTTCTTTCATGAATATTCATCACACCATATAATTGACTTTCTGAAAAATTCTTAAATTTTCTAAAAAACCATTCTTTTACTAAAGGATCTAGAATTCCATTTAGCTCAGATTCTTTTCTAATATCTGCTCTTTCATAAATTTGTTTTTTCATATTATTTTTCAAAGAAAATATATTTAATATTATATCATCCATACTTAAACTTTATAAAATTACCTTATTTAACTATTAGATGAGGTTAAGTCAAGAAAAAATAGATAAGATCACTGAACAAATTCTTTCCTATCTCTATAGTGTATTTCCAAAAAATCCATTTACTGCAGAAATAGCTAGGGAAATTGCAAGAGATGAAGAATTCATAAAAAAATTATTATTTGATTTAAGGGAAAAAAAATTAGTAATTATTATAAGAAAAAATAATAAGGGTGAAGTTTTCTCAAGAAGGTTGAGGTGGAGAATTTCTCCAAAAGTTTATGATGTATATCATTCAAAACAACATTAATATTTCTCATAAAAATTTAAATAAAATTTTTTTTACAATACTTAATGGAAGACACAATAAAAAAAGCTTTTGATAAAGTTAAAGAAGATATAAATTTCTTAAACAAAGAAATACTAGGTATTAAAATTTTAGTAAATGATATAAATTCTTCACTTAATTACCTAAAAAATGAACAAAAAAACCTTCAAAATCTTCACTCAGACAGACAGACAGACACTTCGACAGATAATTCGACACTTCGACAGATAAATTCGACAAATACTGTGACTTCGACAGATACTT
>Ga0315338_1002980_pt1 | contig 15568 bp, 15 predicted proteins | sample ASW8metaG_FD_204518 | JGI IMG/M metagenome (GOLD analysis project Ga0315338, IMG submission 204518) | Ammonia-oxidizing marine archaeal communities from Monterey Bay, California, United States - ASW #8 | ecosystem: Environmental > Aquatic > Marine > Coastal | place: USA: California | collected... | reverse complement strand
CGAATCGATACGACGAACAGCGCGCAGAACGCCAGCGTCATGCCCGCTTGCTCCAGGAAGAGCGCGCGCCATTCCTGTCCCGAGAACGTCGAATCCGAGGGAATGGCCTGCATCGTCGCGAGTACGCCGAGGCAGATCGAAACCGCGAGGGCGGAGACCAACGGCGCCACCCAGCCTCCGCTGACGCGAGCGAAACGATCGAGCACGAGCAGCGCCGACCCCAGATAGACGAGCGTCATCGCGATGATGCCAGCGGCCAGCGAGATGATGAACGCGACCGCGATCCCACCGCCCATCGCCCGCAGGCTCGACTCGATTCCCGGAAGCCAACTCTCCATCAGGCGCGCGACTCCCCGCGTGACTCTCCACGTGTTTCTCCGCGTGTGTTGGCGGCGCCACTACGCGCCTTCAGATCGGCGCCCTGGGCGAGCAGGGTCGAACGGATGAAGGCATCGATGTCCCCGTCGAGCACGCCTTCGACGTTGCCAATCTCGAGATCGGTCCGATGGTCCTTGGCGCGCTGTTGCGGGTGAAGCGTGTACGATCGGATCTGACTCCCGAAGCCGATCTCGCGCTTCTCTCCCGTCAGCTCATCGAGCTTCTCCCTCTGCTCCATCCGCTCACGCTCGAAGAGTTTCGCGCGCAGGATCTTCATCGCGGTCGCTCGATTCTTGTGCTGCGACCGCTCGTTCTGACACTGAGCGACGATGTTGGTCGGGATGTGGGTGAGGCGGACGGCCGAGTCCGTCTTGTTCACGTGCTGCCCTCCTGCCCCGCTCGCGCGGTAGGTGTCGACCCGCAGATCGTTCTCGTCGATCTCGACGTCGATCGAATCGTCGATCTCGGGCACGGCGGTCACGCTCGCGAAGGCGGTATGTCGTCGGGCGTTCGAATCGAAGGGCGAGATGCGCACGAGACGATGGACTCCCTGTTCCGAGTTCAGATATCCGTAGACGTAGTCGCCTTCGATGCGCAGCGTCACGCCGCGGATGCCCGCTTCCTCACCGGCCTGGATGTCGAGGATCTCCGTCTTGTAGTCGTGCCGCTCGGCCCAGCGCAGGTACATCCGCAGGAGCATCTCCGCCCAGTCACATGCATCCGTTCCACCGGCCCCCGAGTTGATCGACAAGATCGCATTCGAAGCATCGTATTCCCCGCCGAGCAGCTGCTGCAGCTCGGCGTCCCCCAACACGGACTCGACATCGTTGCATCGCTCGAGGACCTCGCCGACGGTCTCGGCATCCCCTTCTTCTTCCGCGAGTTCGAGCAGCACCTCGGCGTCGTCCAGCCCGCTCTCGACCCGATCATGCAGAGCGAGTTCCCGTTCGACGGCGTTCTTCTGACGTCCTACGTCCTGCGCGACCTCAGGGTCGTCCCAGAGATCCGGTCGAGCCATTTCGACGTCGAGCTCCTCGAGACGAGCCCGCAAACCATCGACGTCAAAGACGCCCCCGGAACTCGTCGAAACGCGTGCGCAGCGTGCGCACCCGCTCGTTGAGCTCGGCGAAATCGACTCCCTCGTTCTCCTTGCCACTCATGCTGATCGATCCCTTTCAGATCCGAAGCCTTGCTCTCCCGAACGATCGCGAGCCTCTTCCAGACGTTTCCGGACATAGAACCCGAGCGAAGCCGCGATACACGACCAGGCGAAGACGTCTCCGATACGAGCGTAGAGGGTCGGTGTCTCCCGGGTCGAAACCGGGACCTCTGCGACGACCACCGCCTCCTCGAAGAGCGGACTCGACTCGTGGACACGGCCGCGCGCATCGATGATCGCGGAAATCCCCGTATTTGCGGCCCGCACCACCCAGCGGCCGTTCTCCGCGGCGCGCATCGAGGTCATGGCCAGGAACTGGTGGGGGGCGCCGGTCCGACCGTACCAGGCATCGTTCGTGATCGCGAGCAGCACGCCAGCCCCTTCACGCCCGAACTCGCCCACGGTATGGGGAAAGAGCAGCTCGTAGCAGATGGGGACACCGACGAGCAGCGGGCTCTCGGCCGTCTTCCCCCAACCGATCTCGATCGGCCGCACGCGCGCTCCGGCCGTCACGTCTGTCGACGAGAGGCCGCTCGCAAGGGCCTTGAAGAAGCGTCCGAAGAGGCCGCGTAGCGGGACGAACTCACCGAAGGGAACCAGATGCGTCTTGTCGTAGCGGTCGCGTACGACGCCCGCGTCGTCGTACAAGAACGCGCTGTCGTAGAAGGCGGTGTAGCGACGGGCGATCGGATCGATGTCGACGCCGGTCCCGCCGACGACGAGCGTGGCGCGGCGATCGCGTGCGAGCCGACCGATCTGGTCGCGCATGACACGATCCGCTTCGATCACGCCCGGCACGGCCGTCTCCGGCCAGACGATCCACTCGGCGCCCTCGTCCGCCGCACGCTCGCTCAGCCGGAGGTAGGTCCCGAGAATGCGATCGCGCAGCTCGGCATCCCACTTCTGTCCCTGGTCGATGTTGCCCTGGACGGCCGCGATCCGGACCTTCACGGGCGACTCGAATTCCCCGCTCCCGATCCAGAAGCCGAGCCCATGCGCGATCACCACGATCCCGAGAACGATCGCCAGGGAGTGTCGGCTCTGCTGTGTTCGCTCGCGCCAGGCCGCGGCGATCGCGATTCCGACCGCGGCCGCAAGGAAGGAAAGTACGTAGACACCGGCCCAGCGGGTCCAGCCGAGGAGCGGCCAATCGAGATGCAACGCGTACCCGAGCGTGGCCCAGGGAAATCCGCCCATGAGGTGGCCGCGCAGCCAATCGATCGCGACCCAGGTCATGGCACCGACCCAGACGGGCGACACGGAGTCGCGTATGAAGCGTGCCCAGGTCCAGGCGAAGAGGGCCGTGAAGATCGAGACGTAGAGGGACGGAACGAGCGGGGCCAGGACGCCGAGCCACGCGGGCATCCCGCCGTAGAGAACGGTGACGACGTAGAACCAATGGAACAGGACGACGTGTCCGGCGAGGCTCGCGGCAAAGGCAACTCGGGCCGCTCTGCGAGGCGCGAGGCCGTCGATGCCCACGATGAGCGCGGCCGGTCCGAACCAGACGCAGAGCAGCCCCAGATCGAGCGCGAATCCACCCGGCATTTCATGCGGGAAGGAAAGCAGGGTCACTACGGCATAGACCGCCAATGCGGCCCAGCGTCGCGACGTCATCTCGCTCTGGGAGTCGGAACTCACGCGTGGAGCTCCCGCCAGATGCGTCGTTCCTCGTGGAGCATCCGTCGGGCTTCGTCGTCCGCGACGTGGTCGTGCCCGACCAGATGCAGGACGCCATGGATGAGCAAGCGCGTCACGACGTCGTCGAGGCCACGATGTCGTTCCGCTGCCTGGGCGGAAGCCGTCTCGACGCTGATCACGACGTCCCCCAGTAGACCCGAACGATGGTCCGCGAAGTCCCCTTCCATCTGCGAGAAGGACAGCACGTCCGTCGGCCGGTTCCGATCACGCCAACGTCGGTTGAGTTCCTCGATCTGGACATCGTCGACCAGCGCGATCGACAGCTCCGACCGACTCTCGCCGATCGCCGACAGCACGCGCCGAGCGGCGCGACGCAGCTTCGCCACGTCCACCCTCGATCCCCGGATCGCGTCGGGCGGTCCGGAAATCAGCACGCTCATGCATCGTCTTCCTGTAGAGAGTCCTGTGGAGAGTCCCCGGACGAATCGCGGGAAGGGCCGTCCGGTGGCCTTCGCTCACCGCTTCGGGTCGGGCCTCGAGCTTGACCTCGCCCCGGTGCTCCCGAAAACCCTCTTGACTTGTCGTAGGCCTGGATGATCGCCTGGACCAGCGGATGTCGAACGACGTCCGCCGCTTCGAACCGCATCACCCCGATCTCATCGACCGTGCGGAGCACGCGCACCGCCTCGATCAGGCCACTCTCGGTCTCCGTCGGCAGATCGATCTGCGTGACGTCGCCCGTGATGACGGCCTTCGAGCCGTCGCCGAGACGCGTGAGGAACATCTTCATCTGTTCGCCGGTGGTGTTCTGCGCTTCGTCGAGGATCACGAAGGAATCGTTCAGCGTGCGACCGCGCATGAAAGCGAGCGGTGCGACTTCGATCGTCCCGCGCTCGATCAGTCGCGTTGCTTTCTCCATCTCCATCATGTCGCGGAGCGCGTCGTAGAGCGGCCGCATGTAGGGGTCGACCTTCTCCGCAAGGTCACCGGGAAGGAAGCCGAGTCGCTCGCCGGCTTCGACGGCGGGACGCGTCAGGATGATGCGCGAAATCTCCTTGCGATTCAGTGCGGCCACGGCCATCGCCATCGCGAGGTAGGTCTTGCCCGTACCGGCCGGCCCGATCGCGATCGCGACGTCGTGCTTGCGGATCATGTCGACGTATCTGCGCTGGGCGATGTTCTTGGCGCGGATCACTCTGCGAGAGCCACGATCGAGGACGTTCTCGTAGACGTCCTTCAGGCGTACGCCGGGTTCGTCGCTCAACATGCGGATCACGTGCCGCACGTCTCCGCTGCGGACACCCTTGCCGGACTCGAGGAGTCGATAGAGTTCTTCGAGGACGCGTCGCGCCGTCGCGACGCGACTGGCCTCGCCTTCGATTCGGATCTCGTTGCCGCGCGCGTGAACGCCGACCGACAAGGAGCGCTCGATCAGTCGCAGGGTCTCTTCACCGTCTCCGTAGAGGGCGACGGCCGTCGAGTTGTCGTCGAAAGTCAGGCTCTCCGTGGTCTCTGCATCATCGATTAATCGAGCCAGGTGAGCCGCTCCTCAGGGCATGCGTCGGTTCATTGCGCCGGCGCGAGTAGAACCACCTCATCCTCGCGCACGACGTAATAATAGGCGTCGAGGCGCGACGTCGTCAACGAAGGGCTCTCTGCGATCGCTTCGCTGGCGAGTTCTTGCAGGCTCTCGGGATACGCGCCGCTCTCGAAATAGCGGGTCTCGAGCAGACCACGGATCAGATCCGTCTCGAAGCGACGACCGAGTTGATGGGCCAGTCGCTCTGGAATCGCCGATCCGGGCAGCGTAGTGAAGGGGCCGGTCTGCGACAGGCTCGACACCAGCATGAAGCCAAGGATCGCGAGGGGCACTACCGTCGCGAGCGCCGCGCGGAGGGCCGGAAGGACATCGGCGACGCGAATGCTCGGCCGGCCGCGACTCGCCTTCGGTTTCTTCGCCGTGGCCGCGACATCGATCAAGCCGGCCTGACGAAGCTCGGCGAGCGCTCGCGTCGCTTCGAAGGTGCCCAGCCGCGAGAGGTCGATCACGCGCCGCGCGCTCAGGCGACCGTCGATGAGCTGAAGCACGCGCTCGGCGTGGCCGCCGCCGGCTTCGCCGTCGCCCTTGCTGAGCGCACGAGCTGATTCGAGATCACCGGTCCGCCGAAACACGAGATCATCGCTCGGCACCAGATCGACGAAGGTCTGCCATTCGTCGAGCATCCTCAGGCCGTCCATCAGGATCTGTTCCGCGCCGAGCAGGAACTCGGGGCGCGTCTCATGAACGATCGGCTCGGCGCTGAAATGGAAGTCGCCGCTCTGGCGGCGGATCACGTCGAAGACGGTCTCGCGAGTGAGCAGGTACTGGACCTCCTCGAGTGCCTCGGCTTCGATCAATCCCGTCGCCACATAGAGATCCGACAGGGGTCGGGCCGATCGCTCGCTCTCGTTCTGGAGATTCTCGAGCTGGTCGCGCGTCAGGTAGCCGGAGCGCACGAGATGCTGCCCGAGCGCCTCGTCCTCCGTGCGGAGCCCCGCGGACCCGCCACGCACGACGCGGCCATCGTCGAAGGCGAGAAAGATCGCGTCCGCGCCCTCGCCGACCACGAGTCGCCCGGTCTTCCGCTGCTGACCGATCAGCTGGAAGACTTCGGCGATTCCGAAATCCTTGATATTGCCGTGCAGTGCGACGGACATCCGACCCCCTACCGATTCTTTCTGACGACCAGGCTCGCGACGATGATCCCGGCATATCCAACGAGGGCGAGGACGCCGGGAATCGCGAGACAAATGATCGCGGCGCTCCCCATCACGAGCGGATCTTCGAAGATGCCCGCCGGCCAGGCGAGCCAGACGGCGACCCAGCCGAAGAGCAGGAGGCCGACCATCGCGAAGTCGGGCCTGCGCGCGGCGAATCCCGCCAGACCCGGTACCAACAGCGAAGCGAGCGTCACGATCCGATCGAGTCGCACTTCGCGTCGAGACAACGCCTGCAGCCGCGCCATGCGCAGCGAGGGATCCGTGGCCGCCGGGTAGTGGAACAGGTGATGGCAGTCCTCACAGATGTCTTCGCTCCAGACCGTCTCTTCGCAGCGTGTACAGATGCGATGCCCGCAGCGTCCGCAACGACTCGAATGATCGAAGCGGTCCGCGATGAGTAGACATAACAGCGCGGCGAGCGCAAAGGCGCCGGCGCTCATCATCCAGCCCTCACCGAGCCTGCCCGGCGCCAGCGTGGCCGCGAGGTCGAATTGCGGATCGGGTGACATCGCGCGACCAATGAATCGATTCTGCAGGAGACCGACCGGATAGGGGAGATCCGCGACGAGATCCGCATCATCGAGACTCGAGAGTGCAGCAACCGCCGAAGCGTCCCGGCGCTGAGCGCGCACGAGGGTCGCCTCGTACTCCTCCATCCGGAATGCCTTCGCATAGGCCTGACTGAGATCGAACAAGAGCGCCGACGAATCGACCTGCGCTGCTGCGCGTTCGTAGTAGCCAATCGCGGCTGCGGTGTCGTTCCGACGCATCGCGATGTTGCCCTGGCCGGCCAGCACGATGCCATCACTCGGGTAAGCCACGGCGAGAGCGTTCAATCGCTCGAGGGCCTCTTCTTCGAGGCCTCGACGTCGAGCGCGATGTACGAGCGCATGGGATGCCGCCAGATCATCGCCAAAGACGGCCTCGAGTCGTTCGACGTCCGCCTGGGTCTCGGTTCCCGAGATCACCGACATCACGCTCTCCGCGACCGGATCCTCGTCGACGAGGGTGGTCGCGATCGACACCACTTCGGCAAGGGGATGCATGCCAATGATCAGGAGGACCGCGGCCATCGCGAGGATGTTTCGCTGATGACTCTGCGAGTACGCGAACGCGATCAGGAAGAGAGCGAGCGCCAGCCCGACGACGCCCTCACCCAGAGCGAGGGGCGCCAGGATCAAGGCCGCGAGCGCTGCGGTTCGCGCGAATGCGGGCATCTGGCGACCACCGAGCAGATCGCCCAGGTCATGGGCCGCATTCGGAAAAGCCTGGAATGCGGAGAGGGAAATGAAACCGAGGGACGCGCCGAGAACGACCACGAGGAGGAGCAGTGTGAGATTCTCGACGAGCCAGAGCTGGGCCGAGAAATTCTGCGCGATGGACCAGAGCATCGATCCCACTGCGAGGGTCGCGCCACCGATGTCGCCGCTCTTCGCGAGCGCCTGCACATGGGCGAAGCTGATCGAGGGCGCGCTCGGAGCGAGCTCCCGGGCAAAACCTGTGTAGATCTCCGGGTCTTCTTCGGTCGCGCCCTTCTCGATCACCCTCGCAGGCCCGAGCAGGTCGCCGAGTCCGAGCTCGAGACGAACGCGTCGCAACGCTGCAGTGCGCGCATACGCAGCCTTGGGCGCGTCCTTCCAGGCCTCGACCACCCGCTCCTGGGCGACCTCGACGGGCTTCGACACGGCGGGGCCCTGTTCGGACAGCCAGGGATCGTCGACCGGGTCGGCGGGCGGAGCAGCCCCGTCCTGCGCGTGCGCGACCCCACCGCACAGGGCGGGCATCGTCGTCAGCGTGACGAGGGCCAAAAACGAAACAACGAGCAACCGGCGAAAGACCAACCGAACCACCTCCCCATTCGGACGGATTCGGCATCTCGTATCGGCTCATCACGAAGGACTCTGAAGAGAATCCCCAAGGGGTGGGCCGGCGCAACCCCTCTACGCCTGGAGCGGCCTAGACGGGCCGACGTTCGATGAGTATGATGCCGCGCCCATCAGCAAGGAGAGGCCGAGTTGGCCAACCATAAATCCGCACTCAAGCGAATCCGACAGTCCGAGCGCCGTCGCAAGCGCAACCAGCACATCCGAACCCAGATGCGAACGATGGTGAAGCGCTGCCGCGAAGCCTTCGACGCGGGCGACGCCAGCAAGGCCGCCGAGGCCTTCAAGATCGCCGAACGCGAGATCCGGCGCGCCGCGACCAAGGGCGTGATCCCGAAGCAGCGTGCAGATCGCAGCATCGGTCGGCTGGCCAAGAGCCTGAACGCCGTCTCGTAGGCGCCCGAGCGGTCCGACTTCCGCTCTCCTCGCGACGATCAGCTCGCGAGGACCAGAACCAATTGCTCGAGGGCGCGATCCGGTCGCAGGACGCTCGCTCCTTTGAGTTCCACATCCGTACGATGAATCGCGCGCAGGCATCCGACCAGGCGCGGCAGCGCATAACGACGCGCCTGCTGCTCGAGCTTGCGCACGACGAAGGGCGGCCCGCCCACCTTCTCCCCGTGCCCCACCCGCACCAGCCGACGAAAATGCGAGGCCAGCGCACCGAGGATCGCCGGAGCGGCCGCGCCGTGGTTCAGCATGCGTGCCAGCATGTCGAGTGCATCGGCCGTCTTGCCCTGCCCGATCGCATCCGTGAGATCCCAGATCGGCTCCTCGGCAACCGCGGCGACGGACATTTCGACGTGTTTCCGATCGAGGGTCTCGCCCTCCCCGGCCAGCAGGCTCGCCTTCTCGATCTCCTGACGAAGCAGTAGGAGTTGGGGTCCGACCCGTTCGCCCAGAAGCCCGGCAGCCTCTGCCGAGAGCTTCACACCCTGCCGCGAGGCCTCCTCCTTCAGGAACTTCGCCAGGTCCCGAGACCCTTTCGGTGGCTCGCAGTCGACCACGAGGGCCGGATCCCGAAACGCCTTGACCCAGCGACTGCGTTTGTCTGCCTTCGTCACGACGACGACGAGAATCGTGGACGCCGACGCATCGAGCTGCCCGAGGAACTCCTCGATCGCCTGCGTCCACGCCGTATCGAGCTTCCCCCCGCGCCCGCTCGCTTCGCGCAGGATGACCAGCCGACGCTCGGCGAGCACCGGCAGGCTGGCCAGCGCTTCCTCCAGCCGCCCCGGAGCATCGCGTCCGACTTCGAGCCGATCGAGATTGAAATCACGGGGCGCCGATCCGAGCACCCCGCGCTCGATCTCGGCGAGCGCATCATCGCGCAGCAGGAGTTCGTCGCCCGCCAACAGATAGGCGGGGCGAATCGAGCCGCCGGAGATCTCCTTCGAGAGTTCGCCAGGCGTCATCCACTTCCTCCAGCCGCGCGCTCCGCGTCATCGACGGAATCGGGAATCGGCGACTCGATCAGCTCGATCGAATCCGCGACGCGGGACGCGAGCAGGTCCGAGAGGTGTCGGAGCACCTCGAGTCGATTGGATCTCGTGACTTCGATGTCGGCGCTCGCCAGGTAGACGTCCGACTCGGAGAGCATCGCCGGATCGAGACGCACGACATCGCCGGCAGCGAGGACGACCTCCAGGTCCAGTTGCAGCGTCACGCCGTACTCGAGTGCGGAGACGAAACGCGAGAAGCTCTTACTGACGGTATCGACGCCGCGGATACGTCCTCGAACGAGCAGATCGGCGCGATTCGGATCGTTCACGAAGTCGAAGCCACCCCGCGTGCCCAGCTCGCGGCGCATCGCGTCGGTCAGTATCCGGTCGAGCCAGGGCTCGGGTGAATCGTTCGTGAGGGCAAGAACCGCGATTCGCGTTGCGGGACGGGTCGCGCCCGATGCATCCGTCGAGGCGTCGGCTCCGGAGGCTGGGCTCTGGGATCGCGAGTCGACCATCTGACTTCGATAGCCACAGCCGCCGACCGAGAGTACGGCAAGCAGGACGAGACTGGTGCAGATCGACGTCCGATCGAATCGATGCATGCCAGACCGATAGCATGCGGCGTAGGCGTGGGCTCGAATGCGCGGCGTGATGGGCGCGCGAGAACCGTCGTCAGTCCTCTTGCTTGAGCAGGCTCTTCGCGACGGCCAGGACCTTGTTCGCCTGGATCGGCTTCGTCAGATACTCGTTCGCGCCGAGTGTGATGGCGCGCTCGCGATCTTCCTTCGCGCCCTCCGTCGTGATCACACAGATCGGCATCGAAGCCAGACCCGACTCGCCGCGGATCAAGCTGATCAACTTCAACCCGTCCATCACCGGCATGTTGATGTCCACGAAGGCCAAATCGAAATGGTCTCCCGTGACCTTGCGGAGGCCATCCATTCCGTCCTGTGCTTCGACGATCTCTGCGCCCTTCATCCGCTTGAGCGCGAACACCAAGAGCTGTCGCATCGTCGGACTATCTTCGACGATCAGGATTCGCGAACCCGCCATTTCCAACTCCTCGTCTCAATCTTCGCCCCGGCCCCATCGGGCGGGACGTCATTTCGTCAGCAGGTCGATGAACCCCTGAATCGTGCTCAACTTCCGCTCGGACTGCGCATAGAGTCGCGATGCAAAGATCGCGGTCGCTGCATGCCCTGCGAGCAACGTAAACAGCTCGTTGTCGAGGGCCGAGAAGCCATCTTTCTGGGCAAGCAGCTTGTAGATCACGATCGCGCCGACCGGTCGATCCTCGACCAGCAGCGGGATCGACACGACCGGCTCACCACCCTGGCTGGGCGGGCGCCCTTCCTCGGACGGATTCCCGATCGCGACCTCGCCGCTCGCGACGCTCTCACCAACGAAGCCCTCACCCACCTTCAGCTTCGGACACTCGGCGACGTGGTCTCCCTCGGCGGCGACCGGAGTCAGCTCGCCCGTCCCCTCCTCGGCGACGTAGACGCAGAAGATCTCGGCGCCGATCAGGTTGATCACGATCTCGAGGATGACCTTGACGACCTCGCTCGAATCGAGGGTCGAATGCAGCTGGTAGCTGGCGACGTAGAGGTTCGCGAGGTTGTTGTTCTCTTCTTCGACCTCGACGTAGCGCTCGGCGAAGTGGAGATTCTCGCCTTCGATCGATCGCAGCTGTTCTCGAATCGAGTGATTCTGATTCTCGAGCTCCTCGATCTTCGTGACCAGCTCCTCACGGAGCTTGTCCCACTCGTCGTCGCTCTGTGCCGCGTGCGTATGTCGAATCTGCACGTCGTTGAGCTTCGTCCGCAGACGGGCGTTCTCGTCCAGGAGCTGTCGCGTGAATTCCGCGCCCCGCTGAAAGATCGCCAGGACCGCTTCCCCTCGCTCGCGCCCGCTGGTCTCATCCGTCTCGCTCATCTGCGACCTCGATCGTTCGACTTTCGGGAACGGTTCCGCTCGATCCCGATTTGAATCTGTGCGGGAATTTCCTGTAGAGGCAGAACCATGTCCGCCGCACCCGCATTGACGACCTGTTTCGGCATCCCGTAGATGACGGCCGTTTCTTCCGACTCTGCAATGACTCGTCCTCCGGAGTCCTTGACTTGACAGGCTCCTTTGCGTCCGTCGTCGCCCATTCCCGTGAGGACGACGGCCAGGAGCTTGTCGGCGAATTGCTTGGCGGCCGACGTGAAGAGCCGGTCCACGGAAGGCACGTAGCGGGCGGCGCCATCGTCGGGCTCGACACGCGTGACGACGCGCGAGCCGCGCTTCTGCAGCTCGAGGTGACATCCTCCGGGAGCAATCAGGGCGAGCCCGGGCTCGAGATCTTCGCCCCCCTCGGCTTCGCGCACCCGAAGGGGCGTCAGGCGGTCCAGTCGCTCGGCGAATCCGCGCGTGAAACCGGCCGGCATGTGTTGCGCAACGAGGAAGGTGCAGGGAGGCGGCTCGGTGAACGCACCGAAGATCTGCACCAGCGCGGGCGGCCCCCCCGTCGACGATCCGATCACGACGACCGGAACGCTGGCGGATGTGGGCGACGGCGTCCTGTCGACGAGCATCGGCGGCGCCGACTGGATTCGCTCGGAGACCTTGTCGATCCGCAGTTCGCGAATCGCATGCACCTTGCGGATCAGCCCCTCCTCGATGTTCTGGAGTTCGAGGGTGGCCGCCGCGGTCGGCTTGGCGATGAAATCGACGGCGCCGAGATCGAGCGCTTTGAAGACGTCGTCCTCCCCGGCTCGACTGCTGATCACGACGACGGGCGTCGGCTGCTTGGCCATCACGATCCGAAGGAACGTGAAGCCGTCCATACGCGGCATCTCGAGGTCGAGCGTGATCACGTCCGGCTTGAGTTCGAGCGTCTTGCGCAGCGCTTCTTCACCGTCGCGCGCGACGCCGACGACCTCCACGAGCGGCGACGTGTTCAGCATGCGCGTGATCGTCTGGCGCGAGAACGCCGAGTCGTCGATGACGAGGGCGCGGATGGCGTTGTGTCGCTTCGTCATGATCGATCGCCCTCCTCCGCCGTGCGAATGCCCGCGCGCGCGATGGAATGCCAGGGATCTTCCCGCTCCTCACCCGGAATCGGGCGTCGGTAGACGAGGTCGCGACTGAGATGCTTCAGCTCGAAATCCGACGTGACGTTGATCAGCGACTCTGAATGGCCGAGCAGCAGGTAGCCGCCGGGCTGGAGCTTGTCGTGGAACGTCTTCATCACTCGTTTCTTCGTCTCGAGATTGAAGTAGATGATCACGTTGCGACACAGGATCACGTCCATCTGCCCGAGGAGGCCGACCTTCGAGTCGTCGAGCAGGTTCATGTGGACGAAGTCGACGTGCCGTTTGACGTTGTCCGAGATGCGAGTGAGACCGTCTTTCTGCGCGAAATAGCGATGTCGCAACGAGTCTTCGGTCTCGCGGAACGAGGCTTCGCGATAGATGCCTCGACGAGCACGACTGAGCACCGCCCGCGAGATATCCGACGCGTAGACGCGGAAGTCGCGGCCCGGAACCAGTCCCGCCTCCATGCCCAGCATCGTGACCGAGAAAGGCTCCTCGCCACTCGAACAACCGGCGGACCAGATCGAGATCGGTCGCCCTGCGGCAACGCGATGCGAGAGCATCTCGGGGATGATCTCCTCGACCAGAGCGGAGAGCTGAGAGCGTTCCCGAAAGAAGTACGTCTCGTTCGTCGTCAGGATGTCGACGACCTTCGAGAACTCGCTCTCCGCGTTCGGTCCGTTCCTTAGTTCGTAAAAGTAGGACGTGAACGATCCGTAGTCGGCTTCCTGGATCCGACGAGCCAGTCGCTTCTCGACGAGGTACCGCGTGTCCTCATCGAAATTGAGGCCACAGCGAGCGCGCAGAAAATCCGCGAAAAGGCGGAATTCGGCGTCGGTCAATTTCAGCGGCGACTGCTCATCCCTCATCGTCGCGTCATCACTCCTCGAGCCTTCCGATGGCCGCCAGAATGGCTTCCCGCACGAACGCGTCGTCCTCGACTTCGAGACGTCGCAGCAGCGCCGGAAGACTCTTGCGGTGATCCCGTTCCGAGAGTGCCCGCGCCACCTCGGCTCGGACCGACCAATCCGCGTGCGCGAGCAGCGAGATCGCTTCCGACAAATCCTCGTCGCTCCCGTGTTCGGCGAGGCAGGCGACGGCCGCACGAATCACGTCCGGCTCCGAACGACCAAGGGCAGCGATGGCAAGCGAGCCCGCGCGATCGCCGCCGAGTTCGTGAAGTGCATCGAGTCCGGCCAGCGCCACGTCCGGTTCCGCGCCGATCGCATCGCCGATGACACTCTGGATCTCGCTGCTCATGTGCTCGGCTCCTCGATAGAGCCGACCGAGCGAGCGAATCGCGACCGCGACGACGCGGACATCGGAATCCGACAACGACCCGCGCAGCTCGTCGATCGCCTCGAGATGGCCCGATTCGCCGAGGACCTTCGCCGCCTCGCTCCGAACCAGACTCGACTCATCCGCCAGCGAGAGTCGGATCGCATCGCGCGAATGCTCGAACCCGAATCGACCGAGCGCACGCACCGCTGCGCGTCGTACCGCAGCGGACTCGTCCTTCAGCAGGAATTCGATGACGTCTTCGTCCTGCTCGCGCCCGACGCGAGCCAGGACTTGCGCGATCGCGAGTCGAACGGCCTCGGATGCACCCCCAAGTCGGCTCGAGAGGAGCTCGATCAGCTGGACATCCACGCCAGCGGTCGACGCCTCGGATCGTTCGGCGAGATGAACGATGGCCGCCACGATCGTCGCGACCTCGTCCTGGCCCTCGATATCCTCGTTCTGCGCCGCGGCTTCGAGACATCGCACGAGATCCGGGACGCGATCGAAGAACTCGCCCTCGGCGAGCGCGCTCGCCGCGCGACAGCGAAGCTCACCATCGAGTGAGGCCACCGTGTCCGCGAGCAGGCGATCCGCGACATCACCCCCGACGCGCCCGAGAATCGTACAAGCGCGCGCCTTCAAATTCGTGTCGAGCTCGCTCCAGGCCTCGTCGAAGGCTCTGGGCACGAGATCCCCGAGCGCCTCGAGCGTCGAGTCGGCCAGCTCCTCGATCGCCTCGTCACGTCCAACCATCAAGATCGGGACCACGGCGCGGGCATCCTCGAGCAGGCCAAGGAACTGGACCAGCACCATACGCGTCGCGAGATCGGCGGTCTCGAGCCGCTCGCAGCTCGTCTCCACGAAGTCCGCATCGGACCGGGCCACGACGCGCAAGCGTTCGCGGACCGCGTCCGTCTCGCTGGCATCCATTCGCCCGAAGCTTCGCAGGATCGCCGCCATCGCTCGTTCGCGACTGGATCGACCGCTGGCGCCGAGCCCCTTCACGAGTGCGTCGACCGCCGTCGGATCCGCCGAGTGCCCGAGTAGTTCGAACGCAGCCGGCCGCAAGAGCGAGTCATCGATGGCATCGGCCAGGCTGGCGACACCGATGCTTGCTTCCATGTGGCAGAGCGCACGGAGCGCGGAGAGTCGGACCAGGATCTCTTCGTCGCGATCCGAAGCCGCTTGCATGAGACGCTCGATCTCCTGCATGCCACCGACCGCGCCGAGCGCTTCGGCCGCCGCCGCGCGCACGTTCGGATCGGGATCGTCCACTGCGTCGACCATCGCGGGACAGCATGTCGGGTCCTCGATCGCCGCGAGCGCGTCCACGACGAGCTTCCGGACGTCGACGTCTGCACTCGAGAGTTCCTCGATCAACCGCTCGGTCACGAGCGTTCCACATCCGACGAGGGCCTCGAAGGCAGAGTTCCGACGTCCCGGATCGTCACCGTCCGCGAGGCAGGCGATGAGCATCTTTTGGAAGATCGGCTCAGACGGCCGCGCGACGACGCGCTCGACGGCAGCCTTTCGAACGCGCCAGCTGGTGTCTCCCAGACAGCGGTGGAGTTGCTCCGACGCATCGGGCAACGGAAGCAGGAGTAGCTGCTCGACAGCCAGTCGGCGCACCTCTTCGTCCTCGCTTCCGAGGCCTTCCAGGATCGAAGTCCGTTCCGTAGCCGAGAGCAACTCGCTCATGCCTGCCCACCTCGGTCGGCCGCCACCCGATTGAGTTCTTCGATGATGAAATCGGCTTCGGCTCGGACTTCCTCGCTGATGCGCTGGCGCAGCAGGGCGCGTGCCTCCTGGATCTCGAGATCGAGGGACTTTTCGAGTGTTCCGTCTCGCGTCGCCTGATCGAACTTCTCCGGCTGGTAGAGGACCATCTCAGACACCGCGATGCGCGCCAGTCGCTGCGCTCGCTCACGCTCGGCCGTCCGCTCC
>Ga0315338_1002979_pt1 | contig 15572 bp, 17 predicted proteins | sample ASW8metaG_FD_204518 | JGI IMG/M metagenome (GOLD analysis project Ga0315338, IMG submission 204518) | Ammonia-oxidizing marine archaeal communities from Monterey Bay, California, United States - ASW #8 | ecosystem: Environmental > Aquatic > Marine > Coastal | place: USA: California | collected... | reverse complement strand
TGTAATAGAAAAGATTTATCAGACTTTGAGAGATTCTGCGTATCTCGAAAGTATAAATCTTGCTAAGGAGCGAGGAGCATTTCCTGTATTTGATTGGGAAAAAGAAAAAGATAATGCATTTATTCAGGCATTACCCGATCATATAAAAAAAATGATGGAGGAGTTTGGACGTAGAAATATTTCAATTTTAACTAATGCACCAACCGGGTCAGTTTCAATAATGTCTCAAACAAGTTCTGGACTTGAACCAGTTTTTAGGAACAGCTATACTCGTCGCAGAAAACTTTCTCACGATGAGAAAGATGTAAAGCCAGATTTTATTGATGAATTAGGTGATAAGTGGCTTGAATATAAAGTTTTTCATCATAACGTTGAAAGTTGGCTAAATAAAGCAAAAAATAAGGGAATAGAGTTACCAGATTTCTTTGTAACAAGTGACCAGATTGACTGGCAAAAAAGAATTGAAGTACAAGCCTCAATTCAAAAGCATATTGATCATTCAATTAGTTCAACTATAAACTTGCCTGAAGGGACTGCTCCAGCAACTGTAGCGGATCTTTATTTTCTCGGATGGAAAAAGGGTTTAAAAGGTATCACTGTCTATGTAGATGGATCTCGTTCTGGTGTCCTTATAACTAATAAAGAATACAAAAATAAAAAGTTTGTTTCATCAAAAGAGTTCCCCCGTCCTGAAATTCTTGATTGTGATATTCACCATACAACTATTAAGGGTGAAAAATGGACAATTCTTGTTGGTAAACTTTCAGGAAAGCCATACGAAGTGATGGGTGGCCTTTCAAATTTAATAGAAATCCCAAAGAGTTTAATAAAGGGCGATTTGACAAAGGTTAAATTTAAAACAAAAAACAATCGTTACGATTTAGAAGTTGGTAGAAATGGAGATGCGATGATTGTTCGCGATGTGGTAAAGGTGTTTGATAATCCAAACAATTCGGCCTTCACTCGAATGATATCTTTGGCCCTCCGATACGGAGCAAAACCAAGCTTTTTAGTTGAACAGCTTCAGAAGGATAAAGATAGCGATATGTTTAGCTTTTCTCGTTGTCTTGCAAGAATTCTTAAAAATTATATTGAAGATGGTGATCCAGCACATTCAGATAAGGCGTGTCCATCTTGCAACGTTGAATCTGGCTTGATTTATCAAGACGGCTGTGTAACGTGCAATGCATGTGGATATGCAAAATGTGGTTGACATTTTAGTAATTAATTGATATATTGTTTTATTAACCAGGAGTGAAATATGAAACTTAGTCCAAGGAATCGATATCTTCTTATCGAACCAATTAAAAAAGAAAAAAAAGAAGAAATTACTTCTGGTATACTTTTACCAGACGATTATAAACCTCAAGAAGATTCTTTTGTAACAGCTGTCGTTAAGGAAACATCTCCTAGTTGTTCCATAACGGCTGTATCAAAGGGAGATATAATTCTTGTTGAAAGAAATATGATACAGGAAATGGAAATTAACGAATACACATTTTATCTTGTGTTGGAAAACTATATTTATGGAGTGTTAAGTAACAGATGACATACGCAGAACTTTTATGTACAGTTATTATGGCATTGAGCATGCCAAATCATGAAACCGCTTGCAAACATATGGATACAGTGGTTGCAGCTTCTCACCATCATAAAATTGAGCCTGAGATGCTGATTGCGCTAATTCATTATGAGAGCCGCTGGGTTCCAAGTGCGGTTAGTAGAAGTGGAGCTTGTGGTTTGACACAAGTACTTCCGCAGTATACTAAACCTAAATTAACTTGTAAGATGTTAAAAGATCCTGTAATCAGTATTTGGGAAGGTGCTAAAATTCTTAATTATTGGGTGTACAAATATGGTAGAAATGAATTAAAAATAGGTTTGTGTGGCTACAATGCGGGGTTTAGATGCAAAGGTCCGAATGCAAGTCAAAAGGGTATGAGATATTCTCGTAAAATAAAAAGATTCTATAGAAGAATCTTGAGAAAGCTAGATAGGGTAATTGATGAAGAGATTCCTGGTTGTTAATGAGAAATCATGTTTATGAATTCGATGAGATTGTTATTGGAAGTTCTTTAAATGCTTTAACATATTCTTATTTTAATTCAAAGCCAATAATTTTTTGTGAATTGAAAAAGCCACAATTTTTTGAATTTTTTGATTTCAACTTTGATCTTTCAAAACTTAGTGTTGAACAATATGAATTTAAACTAAGATCTCCAACACTTACAAAGATGGTTGGAACATCAAAATTGGAAGTTTGGGAGAGGCTAAGCTTTATTTTAAGTCTGTCAGGCTTGACACCAGTTTCAAACAATGCTGCTTCAATAAGAATATATAGCGATGATAATATTATAAAACTTTTTACAAAAAATTCAAGAATGGTAAAATTTAAGTTTGATAAAATTAGAATTTTTGATGATACGAATGTAGCTGGATTAGGACTCCCTATCAAACAACAAAAAAATTATAGAGTAATAGATTGGGTCGATGTAAAGTCTGGTATGTCACATCCATTTACATATATACAAGGTAACGATACATTCGTTAATGAAATATTCTTTTACCCATCTAAAAGATTTGATGGCTCAAGAAATAGAAAAGATGCAGTTTCAATATCTTATCTAAACGAAGAACAAATAAACAATTTTGATTATTCTGATACATATGTAAAATTTAAAACGCTTTCAATGATGAAAGACGCTGGAATCAAAGGGGCGAGAAATGGAAAAGACGCTTCAAATCCAGATAAGTATAAATACTACGCTTTAAAGATAGAGACTTCCTGGAGAGAAATACAAAAAATAAAAATGGATTCATACAAAAATACGAGTAATCTTTTTTTTGATTACAGAACTGAAGAAGAAGTTTATAATTCATACAAGCCTCCAAGAAATTATTTAAGTAAATTAAACGAAATGATAGTTGAAGATGGAAAATAGTGAACAAAACATAAGCTCTTATCATCTTGCTGGAATTATTCCACTAGCAGGTCAGCCAATGGAATTTAATTTTCCATGGCACGATTGTTGTATGCCGCTCGCATCAGATTATTTAGCGATTGAAAGAGCAGTTCTTGAATGTGCTTATGCTGGCTGTGAAACTATTTGGATTGTTTGTAATGATGATATACAGCCATTGATTCGTCATCGACTTGGTGACTACATTAATGATCCAGTTTGGGCTTTTAGAAAACATGATTCTAGACCCTCTGAAAATAGAAAACAAATACCTATATTTTATGTTCCGGTTCATCCAAATGATAGAGATAAGAGAGATTGTTTAGCTTGGAGTGTATTATATGGAGCATTGTCGGCTTATAATATCAGTTTAAAAATCAGTAAATGGGTAATACCTGATCGATATTATGCTACTTTTCCATATGGAGTATATCCAGTAGAATTTTTAAGACAATACAGGAAAAATATATCAAGTGATAAAGCATTTGCATTGTCATATTGTGGTAAAACAATTAAAAATAATGAATATCTAGCTTTTACTTTTAATTCAGAAGATTTTATTAAAGTTAGAAAGAATCTAAGAAAGCAGGCAACAGGAAAATATATTACAAATAAAGATGGCGGAATACCTAAAGAAACACTTCCATTGCATGAAAGATATTCAGCTAGGTTTTTCACGCTCGATCAAGTTTTTAAACCATTGGACTTAACAAATGCGTTTATTAGTGAAGTTACTTGGTATCATAATATTGATAGTTGGGAAGGTTATTGTAATTTTTTAGCATCAGAAGATCGAAAAAATATTCATGCTCCATCGAAACACATTTTAAATTATCGTGAATGGAATTCAATTGGGAACGATTATTAATATTTTAAAAACATTACTTGACTTTAAGTAATTATTGTGTTAACTTAGAACTATAATTGGAGAAATGTTGTGTCTAAAAAAATACCTTTTGTTGGTCTTCATGCGCACAGTGGACTTAGTGTGAATGATGGTCTTGGATATCCACAAGATCATATAGAATTTGTTCTTCAAAATGGTGGTAATGCACTTGCTTTAACAGATCATGGACAAATGAATGGCTTGCCTTATCAGGTGCTCCACGCAAAAAAACTTAAAGCGAACGGAGAAAATTTTAAACCAATTTTTGGTGTTGAAGCATATTTCTTGCCATCACTAGATTTGTGGCGAGAAGAATATGAAAGGGTAAAAAAAGAAAAAAAACAAACAAAAAATGAGATATCCTTAAGTATCGAAGATGAAAAGGCTTCTAAGCAGAAAATTACTAACATTCTTAAAAAAAGGAACCACTTAATACTGCTTGCAAAGAACCAAACAGGATTGAATAACATATTTAAACTCATATCGGAGAGCTACAAAAGTGAAAATTTTTATAGATATCCTCGCATCGATTATGAGCTTCTTTCTCGTTATGGTGATGGAGTTGTTGCTTCCAGTGCTTGCTTGGGTGGTGTTTACGCTGGTGATTACTGGGACAATCGTGACAGCGGTGAATTGGCTGAGGCTGCTATTCTAAATGCGATGCGTGAAACCACCCGGCGAATGCAATCAATTTTTGGAGAACATTGGTATGGAGAATTACAATGGAACAACATCCCGGCGCAGCACGAACTCAACAAGTATATTATTCAAGTTTGTCGTGAGTTTGATGTTAAGCTCATCTCTACTGCTGACAGCCATTATCCAAGCCCTGATGCTTGGAAAGACCGAGAGCTTTATAAACGTATTGGGTGGTTAGGCAAAGGCGGCTTACCAGAATATATGTCGCAGGAGTTACCTTCTAGTGTTGAGGAGATCGGTTACGAGCTTTATCCAAAGAATGGCGAACAGATGTGGGAATCTTATCAATCGTATTCTGAGAAGCTTGATACAAATTATGATGATGCTTTGGTTCGAGAATCAATTGAGCGCACCGATTATATCGCACATGACATAATTGAAAATTTTATGCCAGACAACGAAGTCAGACTTCCAAAGTTTATTGTACCTGCTGGTAAAACAGATATACAAGCTTTAACTGAGCAGTGTTTGTTTGGGTTAAAAGGCAAAAAACTAGAAAAGGACCAGGAATATATTGAGCGTCTTAAAGAAGAGCTTAGAACAATCAAAGATCGAGGGTTTGCTAAATATTTCTTAACAATGACCGCAGTTGCAAAAAAAGCGTCTTCTGTGCAACTCACAGGACCAGGACGCGGTTCGGCTGCTGGTTCACTAGTTGCTTATGTTTTGGATATCACACAGGTCGATCCAATTAAGCATGGTCTTTTATTTTCTCGTTTTTTGCGTAAAGATGCAGTTGATTATCCTGATATTGATTATGATGTGTCAAATCCGATGCAGCTTAAAGAAATGTTGATCGAAGAATGGGGAGATTCGACAGTTGTGCCTATTTCGAATTATAACACGCTTCAACTGCGCTCTCTTATTAAAGATGTTTCTAAGTTTTATGATATTCCTTTTGTTGAGGTTAATTCAGTTACTGGCAAAATGTTGGCTGAAGCAACACCGATTGCGAAAAAAGTTCATGGCATCAAAGCTGGCGTTTATACACCAACATTTGAAGAAGTAATGGAATATTCTCAGACTCTCAAGAATTTCTTAAACAAATATCCTAATGTTAAAACGCACGTTGAGGCGTTGCTTGGACAGGTTCGCTCTGTATCCCGCCACGCAGGCGGTGTAGTAATTGGTGAAGAGTTAGACAAGTGGATGCCGTTGGTTAATAGTGGGGGGGTTCGCCAAACTCCATGGAGCGAGGGCCAAAACGTCAGACATTTAGAACCTTTAGGTTTTATTAAATTTGATATTCTTGGGTTGGCTTCCCTGCGGATGATTGAAGATGCAATTTCCCATATTCTTCGAAGACATCATGACGTTGAGAACCCGACGTTTGAACAGGTAAAAAAATATTATAACGAGCACCTTCATCCAAATAAGATTAATTTCAATGATCAAAATATTTATAAAAATATCTTTCATGAAGGGAGATGGGCAGGAATATTTCAGTTTACAGAAAAGGGCGCTCAAGATTTTTGCAAGAGAGCGAAACCAATGAGTATTATTGACATATCGGCTATCACTTCTATTTATCGCCCAGGTCCTTTGAGTGCCAAGGTGGATCAGAATTATGTTGAAGCCAAGAGACGACCAAGTGATATTTCATATTTGCACGACATTGTGAGAGACGTTACTAAAGAAACATACGGATTTCTTATTTTTCAAGAGCAGATCGCTCTTCTAGCTCATAAACTAGGAGAAAACATCTCACTCGACGAAGGGAATACACTTCGTAAACTATTAACCAAGAAAGGTACAGGAGACCATGAAAAGAAAAAAACAAAAATTTATAAAAAGTTCCTCAAAGGTTGTCTCACTAAGGGATTATCACAGGGCGATGCTGAAGGACTCTGGCAAACATTTGAGTACTTCTCAGGCTACGGCTTTAATAAGTCCCACGCTGTCAGCTACAGCATTCTTAGTTATCAGTGCGCCTATCTTCTTAATTACTATCCCTCTGAGTGGATGGCCGCTTTCCTCGATAAAGAACCTGAGAGGCGAAAAGAAAAAGCGATCAACATCGCCAGATCTTTTGGATTTAATATTGCCTCTGTAGATATAAATACATCGGGCACTGTTTGGGATATCGGAGAAGATTCTAAAACATTGATTCAGCCTTTGACATCGGTTAAAGGCCTTGGTGATAAAGCTATTGAACAAATATTAAGACATAGACCGTTTAACTCAATTGATGAATTATTGTTTCACAAGGATATTGTTTATAGTAAATTAAATAAAAAGGGATTGGACGTACTTTGTCGATCTGGTGGTTTGAACCACCTTATGGATCATAGATTTACCGGGATGAAACATTTTTGGTCTGCCGCAATTGCCGATAGGCCAAAAACTGTCAAAAAATTTACTGAGAATATTCAAACATATCGAGACGAGGGGGATTTTACAGTTGAAGAAAAAATATTTTATCTTTCTGAGTTGACTGGGTATTTTCCGATACACTTGGTTTTGAATGATGATATAAAAAACAAGCTTGAGGAGCTATACATTCCTCCAATATCTGAATATGATCCAGATCTTGAGTTGGTATGGTTTATTCCAAGGGAGATTATTGAAAAGAAAACTAAAAATGGGCATGATTACTGGATTTTAAATGTCACCGATTCAAACAGCACACAAGTTCAAATTAAGTGTTGGGGGGTAAAAAAGAAAGATAAAATTTATGTCAATCGACCCTATATGGCAAAACTAAATTATGATGAGCAGTGGGGATTTTCTACAAGATCCATATATTTTAATTTAAAATTGATAGGTTAAAAAACTATTTATAAGGTGTAAAAAATGAGCGATCAGTTAAGGTTTTATAAAATATGTGAAAATGCAAAGTTGCCAGTTCGAGAACATTTAAGTGATGCTGGCATGGATTTGTTTTATTGTCCAGAAGCTGACAGTTCTTTGGATTGTCGGTGGGGAATGGATAAGAATGAATTGTGGATTGCTGCTGGTGAAACATGTTTAGTGCCAACTGGTCTAAAAGCAATGATTCCAAAGAATCACATGCTTGAAATTAAAAATAAATCAGGAATTGCATTTAAACAAAGATTGCTTGTTGGTGCTTGTGTTGTTGATTCGGGCTATACAGGGCAAATATTTGTAAATTTGCATAATATAGGAAATCAGACTCAAGTTCTTAAACCAGGACAAAAAATAGCTCAAGCAGTTTTGGTTCCAATTGTCACCAAGCCAGTTATAGAAACATTAATCGACCCATCAGATCTTTCAACTAAAAGAGGATCTGGAGGTTTCGGATCTACAGGAGTTTAAGATGAGTAGCTTTGAGAGAAAGATAAAAAGACAACAGGTAAAAGAAAAAAAGAAATTAGCTGAAAAAGAGATGGCGACGAAGACAGCCATGTTTGGGAGCTTAGACGATAAGTGTTTAATTTGTGAAGAAAAATTTGACAAGACAAACAAAGACATGGTAAAAGCTTGGTATGTTGTCGTTAGAGAAAAAGAAAATAAAGTTAATTTGTATTGCCCTTCTTGTTGGGAATCGGCATTACAACAAATAAAAGACATCCAGAAGGCAATTGCGGAGGACAACAGTGATAATTAATAGTGACGGTTTAATTCAAAAACAAATTCAAGAAACAATTTGTTTTGACGATGTTCTCTTAAAGCCACGGTATTCAAATATAAAAAATAGATCAGAGGTAGATATTGGAAGCGATCTCACAAATCAGCACTTTCGTTTACCTCTTATTTCAAGCCCAATGGACACAGTAACAGAAGAAAAGATGGCTCTCGCAATGGCCTCTCGCGGAGGTTTAGGGGTTATACATAGATATAATACTATTGACGACCAACAGAGAATGATTGAGAGCCTCTACAATCAAATTGATAAAGTTGCTGTAGCCATTGGAGTATCTGATGATTTTGAAGAACGTGCTCGTGCTTGTATCATATCCGGAGCGTCTATTCTTTGCATCGACGTTGCACACGGCCATCATGTTTTAGTTGAAAGAGCAATTAAAAATCTAAAAGATGAGCATGGCGAAAACATTCACGTTATGGCTGGAAATGTGGCTACTCTTGAAGCATTTAACGATCTTGCAGATTGGGGTGCTGATAGTATTCGAGTTGGAGTCGGTGGTGGATCTATCTGTTCAACGAGAATTCAGACTGGGCATGGTGTTCCGACTCTCCAATCAATAATGGATTGTGCAAAAACTGATAGGGATGCTGTTTTAATTGCTGACGGGGGTTTTAAAACTTCCGGAGATGTTGTTAAAGCATTAGCTGCGGGAGCAGATTTTGTGATGTTGGGGTCTATGTTAGCAGCAACGGATGAATCGCCTGGAGAAACTTTTACAAGTGTCGATGGAAAAAAATATAAAGTTTACAGAGGCATGGCCAGTAAGGAAGCTCAAATGGATTGGAGAGGTAAGACTTCATCGCTTGAGGGTGTATCGACGACGATTCCTTATAAAGGCTCAGTTGAGTTTGTCCTTAGAGAATTGGAGCGAGGGATTCGCAGTGGATTTTCATACACAGGAGCCAGAAATTTAACGGAGTTGCAAGCAAAAGCTAATTTTATTCGCCAGACAAGCGCAGGACAGACAGAGAGTTCTGCTCATATTATGAGGAGATAAGATGAAAGAAATAAAAGTAGTACATCCAACTCAAGGAGAGCTTACAGTAATCATAGATGCTGAAGACTGGGATAAAGTAAACAAACATACTTGGCGCGCGCTTTGGCGAGAAGACTACAACCGTGCTTATATTAGAATGAGTCGTCGTCCCCAAACCTATCTGCATCGTTTTATTATGAACACTCCGAAAGGCATGTCTACAGACCATATTAACGGTGACACGCTAGACAATAGAAAAGCGAACCTTCGTATATGTACCAATGCCCAGAATGTACGATGGCGAGGCAAATCAAGAACCTATAGGGATCGCGCCCCGTCTTCAAAGTACAAAGGCGTAACTTATAGAAAGAAAGCTTGTACTATGATTAATGAATTTAAAAAGCCGTGGAGAGCCCAACTGATACACCAAAGAAAGCACATTGATCTAGGCGTGCACGCTACGGAAGAGGAAGCAGCTATGGCATATGATATAAAAGCCATGGAGCTTCAAGGCGAGTTTGCTTATTTAAACTTCCCAGAGGAAGCAAACTGATGTCCGAGACCAATTACGGAAAAGATCTTAAAAAGATTTGTTTTGAAGAATTAGACAAAGTTCATGCTGATTTAAAAATTCGTTTGCATTATGATGGCATAAAACAAAACGAGTTTTTTAGGATGGCAATAAAAAAGTATTTAGAAAAGGATGATCGTATGTTAGAAATAATTAATGAATATAAAGAATTGAAAAGAAAACAAAGCAAACTAAAGATAAAGAAATCTAAAAAACTCATTTTAGATGGCCAAGAGATTGAAAAACAATTTGCTTTGGATGAAAGTGAAGTCGATAAAATATTTGATATAATTGCGGAAGGAGAATTAGATATATGAAATGTTATGATATGTGTAAAAATAGTGAAATAACTTGCCCAGTAAAGAGTTGTAGGCATTGGATTAGTTATGGTGAAGATTTGAATTGCACGATTATTGCAATTGAAAAAAATGGCAATATGACATTGAGAGAGGTTTCAAAAAGGATTGGTGTTAGTTTCGTTAGAATTAAACAAATTGAAAGTAACGCTATAAAAAAAGTTTTAAAACAAATTTTAAAGACATTTTAAATTAAAAAATATAGGAATATTAAGACTTTTTAACTTTACGAGACTATTTATTTTTGTAATTTATCATACTTTTAGGAGACAGTATAATGAAAAAGAACAAGACTCTACTTAAAGAAGCAACGGTGCGGCGTTTTATGAAGCTTGCAACCTTAGAGCCACTTACGAATGGCTTTGTTGAAAAGGTCAATGAAATGGGTGAATTGCCCCCTTATGATCGCGATGAAGACGAAGAAGGTCTTGAAGACACTATGGGGGAGCCTGGAGAACTTGAAGAGCCAGAGTTAGAGCCAGAGCCAGAGTTAGAGCCAGAGCCTGAAGTAGAAGCTTCTCCTGAAGTAAAGTCTCTAGGACAGGATTTGCTTCGAAATATTGTCGATACGTTGGCCGCAGCGGGAATTGATGTTTCGATGGCGGGTGATGAAGCACCAGAGTTAGAGGCAGAGCCAGAATTAGAGGCAGAGCCAGAATTAGAGGCAGAGCCTGAAGAAGAAGACTTGGGTGGGCTTGAAGAAACTTGTGGCGATACTGAAGAAACTGAAGAACTTGAGGAATCTGAAGAAACTGAGAAAGTTGAGAAAGCTGAGGAAACTTTGGACGAAGAGGAAATTGCCCGTGAAGTAACGAGGCGAGTTGCCGAAAGACTTTCTGCCGAGAAGAAAAAGCAGAATCTCGCAGAAACTCTGACGCAACGAATTTTTGATCATTTTGTTAAAAAGTAAAATCTTTTAAGCATTTAAAAATTCAGAAAAAATGGTGTAAAATGTCTTATGTTGAACATGCGTTATCATACTTTAATCATGCACGAAGACATTTTGTATTAAGCGTGGCTTTATGTGTGCATGCTGTTTTTCCATTCTTATTTAAGAAGTATGTGGAGACTACCATGATTTCCATGTTCTTAAGATCTTTAAAGAAGATGCGCAAGAAACATAATTTAAAAAAGATAACTAATGATTAAAAAAAAGAAAACTAATAAAAAATTAAAACAAGCTGATAAAAAAGCTGCTGAGGAAGAACCTGAAGATTTAGCTCCTTTTATGATCCTTGACAGTTCTTTGAGCCAAGAGTCTGAAGCCTCTAGATTAAGGACTATTTCGTTGTACGGTGAAATAGAAGAAGAAGTCGCATCAGAAATAGTTTATGCTTTCTATGCAATGAAAGAATTTGGATTAGAAGAAAAATTAAAAGATCCAAACGATTCAGACTCTGAAACAACCATCTCATGTAAGCCAATCGAGTTTTTGATATCAACTCATGGTGGCGCTGCATCTGAAATGTTTTCTATTTATGATACTATGCGCATGATTCGAGAAAGCTGCGAAATCCATACGTTAGGGTTGGGAAAAGTGATGTCGGCGGGCGTTTTACTGTTGGCATCTGGAACAAAGGGAAAGCGACGAATTGCAAAGAATTGTCGTATAATGATTCACAGTGTTATGGCTGCACATCATGGCTCACTTCATAGTTTAGAAAATGAGATGGATGAAATTAGATATTTACAGCAGCAACATATAAATTGCTTAGTTGAAGAGACTAGTATGACGAAGAGTTATCTCAAAAAACTGATGAATAAAAAAATTAATGTTTATTTAACAGCCGAAAAAGCCATAGAATTAGGCATTGCTGATGAAATTGTTTAGGAATTACCAAGATTTGAAAACTATTTAAAAGCATGAGTATCGAAAAAATAATAGAAAACTATATTACTCCGAAAGAAAAGCTTAATATTAACCAATTATTAAAAATGATCAGAGAAGAAATGTCTGATTTGCAGGGTAACATATTAATAGAGCAAGGAGAAAAAGCTGTATCTTCGCAAGAAAAGGCTCAACAGTTTCTTTTAGCTTTACCAAAATTTGTTCCAAGTTCTGCATGGGGAAAGCCAAATTCAGAAGCAAGAAAACAAATAAATTTGTTTATCAGACAACTTCCAGGCCCCGCAACCTTGGAAAGTAAAATTCAATATTTAAGAAATTTGCAGGAGCCAAAAGGCACAATTACATCCACACGGAGAATTATTTCAACTCTTATCCTTATGGAAAGTTTAGCGTCAGTGGTAACAGCGTTTGGTGATTCTGCAGCAGGGTTTGTTTTCGAGGGGTTTTTAGCGGCATTGCTGGGAGGCTATCAGGTGGATGAACCTGCGGGAGCAGGGCTGCCAATAGAAGACATTGTGGCGTTTAAATACAAAGAAGGAGATCCTGGCGTGCCAATGAGCTTAAAACTTTTAAAGCCGAAATCAAAGATAAAAGGTAGTTACAGCAATTTAATGGTTGCGTTGCAGAACTACCCTGAAGGAATGAAATATGTTTTAGCGGTGAAGGGTGGTGAATCCGGATTAGATATCGAAATAAAAGAATTTGATATAACTAGAAATAATATATTAGAGATGCTGCTTGCCGGAGCTTCTTCTAACGAGAACTTGTTAAGCTTGTCAGGTGAAGCAAGAAAGATGTTTAATTTATCGTCTACAGAGTCTTCAGTTAATTTGCTCAGATCAATTCTACAAAACAATGGCTGGGATGACTTTTTTAAAGTTATTCAAGTCACTGATGGTTTTAATGTGAATATAAAAAATCAATTAGCTCAATTAAAAGCTAAAGAAAGCGAAGAACAAAGACAACCACCAGAGGAAGAGCAAACACAACTTCAAGAGTGGGTTCATTATATTCCAGAATCATTTCAGAAAGATCTTTTAATTGAGGGAGCGACCGATACACAATGGTATCTTTCCCAACCTCAGCTAAAAAACCCTGAAGCTGTTGCTGCTTTGAGTTTAAATACCATAGGAGTACTGGATGTGAATCCGGAGAGTTTGCTTAGTACAGCGGAAAAATATATAGAACTTATAAATGATCAAGTAACTCTTCTTTTTCAATCTGTAAAAGATTTATCAGAAAACTTAAATCAATTTTTTGTTGATAAAAATAGGCAGAGAGGACTTGGAAAGGGTTCCGAAGCTATAGAAAATGCAAGAATAATAAACGAAACTACGTCGGAAGAACTTAAGAAAGCTCAAGAAGAGCCCGAGCCCGGTGAAGAAGTTTAAAATAAGACTTTACTTTTTTGAAAAAGTTGTTATAATATAATACACAACCGATTGGAGTTTTAAATGTCAAAGTGTTTTTGTTCTGACTCTCAGCTTCACGAGAGCCTCTCAAAAGGAATAAATATTTTAGCAGACAATGTAGCTGCTACATTGGGTCCGAGAGGTCGTAATGTTATTCTTCAAAAGAAAGATGCTACCCCAATTGTAACAAAAGATGGTGTGACGATTGCTCTGTTTACAGATCTTGAAGATCCAATAGAGAATGCAGGAGTGCAGATCATTAAGCAAGCATCAGTTCAAACAAACAATGACGCTGGAGATGGCACAACAACGGCCACTGTTTTAGCAAGGGCGATTTTAAATCAGTCACAAAAATATTTGGTTGCAGGTGTACCGCCAATCGAACTAAAAAAGGGTATGGATGAAGCTGTTAAAGTGATAGTTGAAAATCTTGAGGAAATGGCTAAGCCAATCTCTAGTGAAGAAGACATAACACATATTGCCTCTATTTCTGCAAACGGAGATCAAACGATAGGGAAGCTGATTGCTACTGCTGTGGATAAAATCGGTAAAGACGGGTCAATTACGGTCGAAGAAGCAAGATCTGTGGATACATCATTAGAGTTTGTAGAAGGGTTCAGAATTGATTCTGGTTATTTATCTCCACAGTTTGTTACAGACGCTCGACGTGATATTGTTAAATATGAAGATTGTTATATTTTGATTGCAGATGAATCTATTGAATCGGTTGAGCAAATATTGCCTGTTCTTGAAGTTGTAGCTAGAGAAAATCAGCCGCTTTTAATTATTGCTGAGAATGTAGAGGGACAAGCACTGGCGGCATTGATTATGAACACAATTCGTGGCACAATGCGGGTTGCTGCTATAAAAGCGCCGAGATATGGCGAAGAGCGAAGAAGCATCCTTAAAGACCTTGCTGTTTCTATTGGTGCTAAATTAATATCTCGATCCTCTACATTGAAACTTAAAGATGTGAAGCTTGAACATCTTGGAAAAGTAAAAATAGTTGAAGCAACAAAATATGATACCATCCTTGTTGGTGGAAAGGGAGATCCTGATGAAGTGGAAAAAAGAATTGAATCAGTTAAAATAGTACTTGACAAAACTGATAGCTTACACGAATGCGAGAGATTACAAGAACGGATTACAAGACTTGCGAGTGGCGTTGCAATCATAAAAGTTGGTGGACTTACCGAAGTCGAGATGATCGAAAAGAAGCATAGAGTTGAAGATGCTTTAGAAGCAGTTCGATCTGCACAGCTAGAGGGTATCGTTCCTGGCGGCGGTGTTGCATTAATCAGAGCTTCAGAAGGTGCAAAAGTTAAAACCGATAATGAAAATCAAAAACTTGGTGCAAAAATAATATTCGAAGCAATTAAAGAACCTCTTAAACAAATGGCTTTAAATGCGGGTGAATCACCAGATATAGTTTTGAATAAGGTCGAAAATCAGACTGACAACTTTGGAGTAGACTTTGCCTCAGCTTCTTTAGAGGTCGTAGACATGTATGAGCGTGGAATTATTGATCCTGTAAAGGTTACGCGCACCGCTCTTCAGAACGCAACTTCTGTTGCTTCGACGTTAATCACAACAAATCATGCGATCATTGAATTCTAAAAGGCGACGGGAACACTATTTATATATGTACGCTCGGAGGCTCGCAAAAAAAATGGACGATCAGCAACAGGCGCTTATCAAATTAGATGGAAAACTTGGTAGAATGATGGACGGCATTGAAGGAATAAAAGAAAAACAAGAAGAAATGGCAGAAGATATTTCTAAGATAAAAGGTGTTGTTTATGATCCTGATCAAGGTATCTACGCAAGAATCAGAGAACTTGAAAACTGGAAGGAAGTGCAATCACGAATAATGTGGATAGTGCTTACATCTATTTTCGGTTTCGCTGTTCTTGCAATTTGGGAGCATGTGGTGGCGACGGGATAATGGTTAGGGTGCGGGAAGATGAGTTCTCATTTATATTACAGTGGATATGAAAGAAAAAAGAAAGTAGTAGACGATAATGCCGTTGTTATGATAAATGAATTATTAGAAAAACAAGTACCAGAAGACACAAAAAAGTTTTTATTATCTATTCAAAACTTTCATATTGAAAACAATGGTTTAACTGATCGTCAATTTAAGGCTTTAAAAAATATTAAAGAACTATATGAACAAAATTCTTTAAATGTTGATCAGAGATGGATAAAAGAATATGATGATGAAAAGAAAAAAAGAGCTAGAATTTGTGCTCTATA
>Ga0315338_1002977_pt1 | contig 15577 bp, 11 predicted proteins | sample ASW8metaG_FD_204518 | JGI IMG/M metagenome (GOLD analysis project Ga0315338, IMG submission 204518) | Ammonia-oxidizing marine archaeal communities from Monterey Bay, California, United States - ASW #8 | ecosystem: Environmental > Aquatic > Marine > Coastal | place: USA: California | collected... | reverse complement strand
AGCCGAAGAGGCTTGAAGTGTTGCCCGTTCGTTGGCATCGGCTGGGGGCGAGGCGATACACTATGTTGCACAGTAGGCGCCCTGAGGAGGCCCTGAATGCCCGTTATATTGAATCAAGACGATGTTCCTGCTGAAGTGTTCTCGGGCGGTGTCAGGCGGCAGCGCCTGATTGACAGCAACCAAGTTGAGAATTCAGTGTGCCTATTTGACCGGCTCACCATTGAGCCGGGCGGGGGGCTGGCCTTTTGCGTTCCCCGATCTGGTATCGCGTGGGGCCAGGTACTCCAGGGAAAGGTAACGTTCGGCAAAAAAGGACAGGATGACTATTCTTTGTCGGCCTCCAGCGCCGCGTTTTTTCCGCCTGGCTTTGAGGGCAGCCTGCACTCTTCTAGCGGCGCTGTCCTTATCGTTCTGAGCATACCCGATGCAGCAAGGCTCGATCCGTTGATCGGCCAAGGTATGTGCGATGTATGTTGCATTGACCTGAATGCGGAGCCGGTACTGGAGTCTGAGCATGACGACCGGACCCGAATCTATGTGGCCACGCGCAAACTGTTCGGCACCACTGCCTTATCCGGTGAATTGGTTGCTTTTCCTCCGGGGGTCACGAGCTCAAACCACCACCATAGAGGTGCAGAGCATTTCCAATACATTCTGCAGGGCAAAGGTATTGTCTACCTTGATGAGCAACCGACCCGTATCAGAGCGGGCGATTTAATTTACAAATATGATTTGGAGCGTCACTACTGTGAAAACGACGGCGACAAGGAGATGGCATTCGTCGAGTTTTTTGTCCCTGGTGAATTTGAGACGGTCTGGGTCAATCCGGAACAGCGTTGTGCCTGGTCGCCTACGGGGAGGAATGCCCGTGGTGAGGCACCAACCCGGAATATAGCGACGCACACGAGTGATGGAACAGTGTATGACGACGTGTAGTGTGGCCATGAGTAGTGTTAGGGTTTATTTAGGTCGGACGACTTTAGATATAGGGGGGCGGGTAGATGAGTAACAACATTAACAGGCGTGATCTATTCAAATTTACCGGTGGAGCTGCGGTCGGGCTTGCATTGGCTGGTGCCAGGGTAAGCAGTGGATTGGCAGCAGAGCCTGATGAGAGGCCGGATGGGATCATCAGTCTATCGGGAAATGAAAATTCCTACGGCCCCTCGCCAGCGGCCCGGGAGGCAATCAATGAGGTCCAAGGCAGAGCCAATCGCTATGGCTATGCCCAGCAACTGGAGTTCGTCAACAAAATCGCTGAGAAGGAGGGCGTGACGCCTGAGCATATCGTGCTGGGCTCGGGTTCCAGTGAGGTGCTCTGTGCCACGGGCCTGGCCTACTGCCGCAACGGCAGTGACACGGTAGCGGCTGATCTTGGCTTCGGGCTGGTACCGGGCTATGCCTCTGCAGTGGGCGGTGACATCAACTGGGTACCGCTGGACGATGAGATGCGGCATGACCTGAATGCCATGGATCAGCGAATCACCCAAGGCACGGGGATCGTGTACATCTGTAACCCGAATAATCCCACAGGCACCCTGGTGGACAGCGCAGAGTTACGGGATTTTTGCGCCTCGGTGTCCAAGCGGGCATTGGTCTTGGTGGATGAGGCCTATCTGGAGTACAGCGATGATTTCAATGGGATGACGATGTTGGATATGGTGAAGCAGGGCCACAACGTCGTGGTGGCCCGGACCTTCTCCAAAATTCATGGATTAGCGGGACTGCGTATGGGCTACGTCATAGCCCGCCCGGATATCGCCGAGCGCATTGCGCGTTACAAGATGTGTAAATTCCAAGGCCCCCTAGGGGTGGCAGCTGCTGCTGCAAGCCTGGAGGACACGGAGTTTCAGGATTTTTGCCGGGCACGGGCCAAGGAAGGCCGGGAACTTGTACACGAACTGTGCGATACCCTGGGGATTGCCCACACCCAAGCCAAAGGAAATTTCGCTTTCATTGACCCAAAGATGACCAATCAGGAATTTCAGCAGCGGATGCGTTCCCATGGCCTCGGCGCGGCGCGCCCCTTCCCGCCAAAGCCTAATTGGGCACGGGTAACCATTGGGACCACCGAGGAGATGCGGGCTTTTGCCGAAGCACTGCCGAAAATCCTCAGTGCCTGAGCGACCGGGTTGATTATCCTAGGAAGGACATGAAGACCGTCGCCTCGTTCAAAATTCAATACACGCAGTTCCTGGACCAGGAAGGAAAAGAGGTACGCCCCTTCCCGCCGGAGATCACCGATACCCAGCTCGCAGAGTACTATCGGGATATGGTTTTCTGCCGCGTTTTCGACAAGAAAGCGGTGGCCCTGCAGCGTACAGGTCGAATCAGCACCTACGCACCCCTGATCGGCCAGGAAGCTGTCGACGTGGGAATCGCCCATGCGATGCAGAGGGATGATGTTTTCCTGCCCTATTACCGAAATACTGGAACCCAAATTCTCCGGGGCGTGAGCCTTATCGAGACGTTACTGTACTTCGGTGGCGATGAACGTGGGACCGCGTTCAAGGAGATCCGCCAGGATTTTCCGACGCAGATCAACCTGTCTACGCAGACCCCACACGCCGTGGGTGTTGCGATGGCAATGAAGCTTCAGGGAGAGCCACACGTGGCAGTAACCACCGTCGGTGACGGTGCGTGCTCGAAAGGTGATTTCTATGAGGCCATGAATCTTGCAGGAGTTTGGGGCGCGCCGGTCCTGTTCATCGCGATGAATAATCAATGGGCGATCTCGGTACCCTACGAGTCCCAAACTGCGGCTGAGACACTAGCCCAGAAAGCCATTGCAGCCGGTATTGGTAGTGAGCAGGTGGACGGCAACGATGTGGTCGCTGTCTATAACGGAGTGGACCGTGCTCTGGCCCTGATCCGGGAAGGGAAAGGGCCTTACCTGATCGAGCTGAAGACCTATCGTCTCGGTGATCACACCACGGCGGACAATGCCAGTCGTTATCGGCCCGACAAGGAAGTCAGCGAGGCATGGAAAAGGGACCCGATTGCCCGGCTGCGGGCCTACCTGTCGGCCCGGGGCCTTTGGACAAAGGATCAGGAAGAAAAGTTACTGACAGAAATGGACCAACGGATTGAAGCGGCCGTGGAGCAATATCTAGCGATCGAGGCTCCCCGGCCGGCCGGCATGGTTGAGCATCTGTTCGCGGAACTGCCGCCTGATCTGGAGGTCCAAAGAAAAATTTTGGACGGCATGTAGGGACAATGCCAGTCACCCTTGTTCAAGCGGTCACCATGGCGCTAGCCCGGGCAATGGAACAGGACGACCGCGTTCTGCTGCTGGGGCAAGACATTGGCGTCAATGGTGGTGTGTTTCGGGCTACAGATGGGCTGCTTAAAAAGTTCGGTGATCGTCGTGTATTGGATACACCGATCTCCGAATCGGCCATTGTCGGCTCGAGCATCGGAATGGCGGCACGGGGATTGTGCCCGGTCGCCGAGATCCAGTTCATGGGTTTTTTGTACGCAGGCCTCGACCAGCTTCTCAGCCATGCCGGGCGCCTCCGGAGCCGAACGCGTGGACGGCTGAGTTGCCCGATGGTAATAAGGACCCCATTTGGCGGCGGGATTCGTGCGCCTGAGCATCATGCAGACAGCCTAGAGTCGATACTGGCACATAGCCCTGGCATCAGGGTCGTTATTCCCTCCTCGCCCTCCCGCGCCTATGGACTATTGCTCTCTGCGATACAGGATCCTGATCCCGTGGTCTTCATGGAACCTATTCGCCTGTATCGGGGGTCCAAAGAACCTGTGGACGACGATGGCGGTGTATTACCCCTTGATACCTGCTTCGTTTTGCGTGAGGGACGCGATATAACGCTGGTCACCTGGGGCAGCTGTGTGGCCGAAGTATCTGAGGCGGCAGACCAGCTGGAGGAGGAGGGAATCTCCGCCGAAATCATCGACGTTGCCAGCATCTCCCGTCTGGACATGGACACCATTTTTGGTTCGGTCGAACGCACGGGCCGCTGTGTCATCATCCACGAAGCGCCGTTGACCTCTGGTTTTGGCGCCGAGATTGCTGCCCGTCTGGCCGACGAGGGCCTGCTATCACTCCGGGCCCCGGTGAAGCGGGTGGGGGGTTTCGATACCGCCTATCCTCTCTACAGGTTGGAGAATCATTACCTGCCAACCACGCATCGTATCCTTGAGGCCTGCCGCGCAGTTCTGGATTTTGAGTAGGTCATGAAAACATTTCATTTGCCGGACCTCGGAGAAGGTCTCAAGGAAGCGGAAATCGTCACCTGGCACGTGGCCGAAGGTGAGCGGGTGGTGACGGACCAGCCGCTCGTGTCAGTGGAGACGGACAAGGCGGTGGTGGAGGTACCCTCGCCTCGGTCTGGCATCATTGGTTCCCTGAATGCCAAGGAAGGGGACCTTATTCGGGTCGGTGCTGTTTTAGTAGAGTACGCCGAAGAGGACATGCCTGATTCTGGAACCGTGGTCGGTTCGATAAAGCCGGAGGAAAGCCCAGAGAAGGAATCCGCTGCCAACGAACAAGCCGCGCCCGGTCCGGAGCAGGATTTCCTGCAGAAAGGACCGGCCAGGGCTACCCCGGGTGTCCGCGCGCTGGCGCGCAGGCTTGGAATCGACATTAACGGCGTAACACCTACTGGACGGACAGGCAACGTCACAGCCTCAGATGTGAAGTCTGCCAGCGATAGACTTGCAGCAGGCACACAGGGAGAGCGCCTGCGCGGTACCCGCCGGTCCATGGCGGAGAGGATGAGCGATGCTCACAGCCGTGTGGTCCCAGCATTTGCGGCGGATGAAGCCGACGTGGGGGGTTGGTCAGACGGGGCGGATATCGTGGGCCGGGTCATTCGTGCCATTGTGGTTGGGTGCCAGGCGGAGCCAGCCGTAAACGCGTGGTTCGATGATCGGGCGTTGACCGTTCTACGGCACGACCAGGTGAATCTCGGGATAGCGGTCGACTCCGAGCACGGCCTCTTTGTCCCTGTGATGCAGGATGCCGGCGGAAAAAGCACAACAGAACTTCGCGAGCAGCTACAGATACTGATCGGGCAGGTCGAGGATCGCAGCCTTTCCCCGGAGACCCTCAAGGGTGCCACCCTTACCTACTCCAACTTCGGTACCCTCGGTGTACGTTTGGCTCAGATGGTGGTGGTCCCTCCCCAGGTTGCCATTGTGGGAACCGGGCAGATACGAGAAGCGGCCATAGCGGTCAATGGACAGATCAAAGCATCACGAGTTCTTCCGGTGTCGGTGGCCTTTGATCACCGCGTCGTGACCGGCGGAGAAGGGGCCCGGTTCCTGCGGGCCTTGGTCGAGGACCTGGAGCAGAAGAAATAGATAAGGCCTGGCCCGGAAAAAAAGTGGCCGCGTCCGCTAGTAGATATCCCCGTCCATGGCCGAATAGAGTGCGCCCTCGAATCCGGCCGCTCTGATCTCGTTGACCAGTCCCAGCGGCTGGTAGTCTTCGCCGCTGTTGTAATTTTGTTCATGGGAAAGAACGATGGTTTTGACGTTGGCCTCGTTTGCAATCCTGGCAAGGACTGTTGGTGAGAAATGGAAACGGAAAATTTCCTCTTTCTTTTCCTCGACTGTATCTCCACCCCAAGGTGCGTACTGAATGTTGTCTTCGGTCACCGTCTCGGTGACCAGGACATCAGCGTTTCTTGCTGCCCTGATAATGTTGGGATGATAGGGGCCGCCGTCGCCGGTGAAAACAATGACCCGATCTTCGGTTGTAAAACGGTAGGCGAAAGTATCCTGCAGCCTCGCATGTTTAGTTCGGTAGGCCTCTACCGTGACATTATCGTCTTCATACACAAGCCCGTACTCATCGAAAAGGATGTCATGCCCGGATGCCTGGCCACCTTCCGGGTTATTGCCGTCAGCGATAGCCGCCTGGGCGTCAATTGTCCAGGCCGCAAGGATGTGATCCACCATATCCTCGGTTCCTTTCGGGCCGTAAATTTCCTGCTGAATTCGGAATATCCAATTGAACGGGCTCAGGAGCAGGGAAGGGATCCCGATCGTATGGTCCTGGTGGAGGTGGGTCAGGAAAAGGTATTTTAGTTTTCCTGGGAAAAATGCCTGGGCCAGTTCGTCACCATTGATCAGGGCGGCCTTGGCCATTGAGCGCCAGATGCCTTCTCCGGCATCGACGAGGTATGGTGAGCCGTCCACGACCAGTGCATAGGAAGGCCCAGCCCGGTACGGGTTAGGGGACGGCATGCCGGTCCCGAGCATGACCAGTTTGGTTTTTGTTTCGGCAGGGCTCAGGTTGTGCGGATTTCTGGGGATATTCGTTGGCCACGAATCCGGTATCGTGAGGGGCGTGATGAAACCGGGCCTGACGAACGGGTCATTGTTATATCGACTGGAATCCTGGCCCGCAGCATCGGGTGGTGGCACCGGTTCCTGTGCCGTCGCTGCTGAGCCCAGAAACAGAACTACCGCGGTGGTGATACACCGTGCAATCGAGCCAGAAATGTTCATCGCATGTCCTCCTCGTGTTGGTTTTTTATGCATCCGCGATACACTCGTAGGGCTCCACGACTACTTCCGGGAACCATACCCAGTACTTCTCTAGCACGACAGGCTCGGTAAACGTTACAGGATCCGCCAAGGTCATCCGGTAGTCCAGCCGGCTTCCGTCCCCGCTTACGGTGAAATGTTCAGTGATCTCGGCAGCTTTGCTCAGAGGAATGCCATCCCGGTCGAAATAGGGCCAGTTGATACCGGTTGTCTTGACGACCAGGGTGCGGTCTTCCCAGTACCCCACCGAGTGGCCTAATCGGTCTGCGGGCGGTTTTTCAGTACCCGTCTCGGCACTCATTTCGATAGTGCGAATCGTATTGTATTCCTCCATATGGATAATGATTCTTTCATCTTGTCTGCGGAACTCCATGGGATACGGTTGCTCCATAATGGTGGGCATACCTTTCAGGCGACAGTTCAAGGTGGGACTGTCTGTTACAGGATCAAAAGCCGCCACGCTTGTACGAGCAGTGCTAGTCAGCGGATAGCTTTCCTTCCATATTGACCCGCTGCCTATTGAGGTGCTCCAGACCCTGAAGATGCCCCGGCCCGGGTCCGAGGAATCGCCTTCTCTGGCTATCTGGGAGGTGCCCAGGGTTTCACTTGTCCAGCGTGGTGTTCCCGAGTTATCCAGAAGCACTTCCTCACCGCTCGGCAGTAAAATGTTGCGGACGTAAATTTCTGATGAGCCGCTCTTCGCCGGATTGCCCGCAACCCGCACCCGGTCACCTGGTGCCAAGAAGTTCGCGGAGAGTTTTCGACGGCGCAGAGTGCTCAATGAGGTGATCTCCACGTTCCAGAGTTCGTTCCGGCCGCCTTCTTGGCTGACAGTGACCGTAAAGCGCACGTGCGGGTTCTGCCAGGCGACCTCCACCACCTGACCCTCGAATTCGATCACATTCCCGGCATCGAATATTCCATTAACGCTGTGGTGAGCAGAAGCCGAAAGGGGGAGACAGACAAGCCCTAGAAAGATGAGGGGCTGGGATCCCATCCAATAGGTCCTGCGTTCCCTGATTCCACAAAGTAGGTTAAAGATCATGCTTTGTATCCAAATAGTACGTTTTAGTCTTCTTGTCTATCCGTTAATTATTGATTTTTTTTTAATAGATCACACTACAAGCTACCAATTCCTCTTCCTTTCATCTACATTACCCGCCGATCAGAATAATTTTCCCTCAAGGAGAAGATGCCGTGAGCTATAAAAGATGTGCATTTCTATGCTCTTTTTTCATTCTGCCATTTTTACCGTTCGGCCAGGCAAGTGCCCAGAATACGGCCTCCGGAGCTTTTGCAATAGAGGAGATTGTTGTAACAGCGAGAAGAAGGGAAGAATCCCTGCAGGATACACCGATTGCTGTATCGGCTTTTAGTGAAGAAGAAATGGACTTGAGGGGGCATTTAAATGTCAACGATATTGCTTCTGCCACTCCGAATGTGAATATTGAACAGTCATCCAATACCAGTGGTTTAACTAATTCTCCTACAGTGTTTATTCGTGGTATCGGCCAGCAAGATTTTGTGATTAACACAGATCCTGCTGTTGGTATTTATGTAGATGGCGTTTTTATAGCCCGTTCCATTGGCAGCATGCTGGATGTTATGGATCTGGAGCGTGCCGAGGTGTTGCGTGGCCCCCAAGGAACTTTATTTGGAAGAAATACTTTGGCCGGCGCCTTGAATCTTGTAACCAAGAGGCCCAGTACCGAAGCATTTGATGCCAAGTTCACTGTGGCTGCCGGTGAGAATGATTATTCTCAACTCAATGGAGCATTCAATATTCCGTTGAGTGACAATCTTGCTGCCAGAATTTCAGTGATGGACCGTAAGCGCGGCGGTTACGTTAAAGCGACAAGTTATGATGACCTTTGGTTGGGAGATGATAATACGCAAGCTGTCCGTGCCCAACTGGAGTTTGCTCCGTCTGATTCTACCCGCGTCAATATAAGTACTGACTATACTAAAAGCCGGGCGGCTCCTTCCCCTATGGTGGCTGAAAATATAGGTAATGGTTACGGGGATAAAAATGCCCTTATACTTCCCAGCACAATGCAAGCCTATTGGTGGAATGTCTCTGCCCCCATGCAGATGGCTTCTTTCTCGGGCTTAGAAGTATGTAAGACGCTTGCCGGTCAGCAAACAGATAAAAGGTGCCATGGCCAGTCACAAAATCCAGGCCCGGATGTTTATGAAACAACTGCTGTTTGGCATGATGTTCATGGCAACAGAGATCCTGATCCTACCAATAAGGTTGATACGCTCGGTGGCGCAGTAGTCATTGAGGCCGATACTAACTGGGGTACTTTCAAATCGATTACTGCCTATCGTGGCTTTGAATCAGACTTCAGAAACGACCATGATTATGGTGCTATTTTAATATTTACAAATATTAATGATGATTTTCACCAAGACGGCCGCTCTCAAGAATTTCAGTTGGTCGGGAACGCAATGGATGGCAAGCTGGATTACACCGCAGGTCTTTATGCGTTCGCAGAGACCGGGACCGAGCGCGTTTCATTATTAGGTGTTAATGGCCTGTTTGTTACTCAAGGCCGGGAGAAGGGTGTCATACCACCTACCTCTACTATGCCCTGGGCCGGCTCGACGGGCATGAACCCGAAAGGTGGTGCTAAATTCCAGAGGATTGTAAGAGACATTGATAATACCTCGAATGCACTGTACGGGCAGATCACATATCACTTTGATGCGCCCTTTCATCTGACAGCCGGCGTCAGGGCGACCGAGGATGAAAAATCTTTTGATGTCACCATCCACCGTGATTATTGTCCCGCGAATCCAAATAGTGTGGTTCAACCGGCAGGCGGACCGACTTCCAATGGTGACGGGCAAATAGCGTTCGATAAGGTCACCGATGTTTGTCAGGTTTCAACAGGTTCAGCAAAATGGAATGAAGTAGATCCAATGGTCAGCCTGGCATATGACTTGAATGACACCACGATGCTCTACGGTACCTATTCAACAGGTTTCCGTGACGGTGGTTTTGCAAGTCGTTTCCCTGACGGCTTGCCGGATACTATGCCTGCATTTAAACCTGAATACGTGACTAGCTTTGAAGCTGGTGTTAAGGCTGAGTTACTCGACGGTTCCTTTAGATTTAATGCCGCTTACTTTGATACTACGTACGATGATATGCAGGTATCAGCTGTACCGGTGACTATTGCAAGAGGTACCGGGATAGAAAATATTGGAGTGGGTAAATTAAGCGGTCTTGAAATTGAGGCCCTTTGGATCGTTAATGATACTCTGAGAATAGATGCTTCTGTTGGCCTACTTGATGCTTCTCTTGAATCAGTTGTGGGCGGTGGTTTCACTACCGGTGGATTTAAGATTTATGACCCGAGTTCTTCAGTGACCTGTACGGCTTCAGCAACGCTGGCTTGTATCAAGTTGGACGACGTAGTATTACCTTATACGCCTGAGACAAATTACACTATTGGTATTACGCATCGTTTGCCAATGAGCAGTGGAGGTAATTTAACCACCCGTCTGGATTACATACGTAATGACGCCCAGCACTTTAAGATTACCAATCAAATTGATATGAATGAAGATGCTTATACTGTTGCAAATGTCAGCACGACTTATAACAGTGCCAGTTCACAGTGGGCCTTAACGTTTGGTATAAGGAATGCAACCGATGCTGTTTATTCAACGGCCGGTTCCTTCTCCACCGGTAACGGTAACTCGGCGCTGAATCTCTCACGCCCAAGGGAAGCGTATCTTCGTTATCAGCACTGGTTAGGTGACTAATTTAAAGGACCGTATTGAGGGCCCGCCCCGGAATTCCGGGGCGGGTTTTTTAATGACTACAGGGGCAGTGAATCATCTTTTTCCAGCGCCTGCAGTTTCTGGATCGTATTTTCCAATTTTTCATCCAGCGCATTAATTTTATAGTCTTCAATTTCGTGGTTCAGCCTGGTTTGGTCCACGACTTGCCTGATTGTATTGATCTGCAACAATTTCCGGTCCAGGCTTTCCGATGAAATTTCTATCAGCCCATCATTGGCCATCCTGATCTCGTCATCAAAGAGGTAGATCAGGCGTCTCGCCGTTTCTACGATATCCGGGGCGTCATCGGCAACAAACGCTGAGGCGATCCGCAGGCTGTAAAGGTCAGGATCATGAAAGATAGCGATGGCATTATCGATAAGCCTTTTGGCCTCCCGGGCAAGTCCGGGCTGAAAGCCCGGCGAGACCACCTTAGTTCTCCAGTCGGCGCGCAGCTTGACCGACTCCAGGTACCACTGGTCAGTGGGTAATGATTCGGCTAGTTCCCCGTCCAACTCTACAAGCCGCTGCCAGTCTTCCTCTGCTGCGGCCTTCCAGCCTTCAAACACAGCCGCGCCGGGCCCGGTTAACTGTCCTGCAATCTCATCAATATATTCCGGTGTTCCTTCATCTTCCAGTTGGTTCAACCATGGCTTCAGGATGGCAAAACGGGCTTGGTCATTGGTTGGGTCGGAGAGTAGCGAGGACAGTAACAGGCGCTGCGACTCCGGTCTCTGGCCCTGTCTTTCGAGCCCCATACCGTGCAATAGCAAAGATTCGTTCGGGTTGGTATTTCCCAGCATGGTGGCCAGGTCCACGGCACGCTGCTTGAACCCGTTCCTCTCCAGTTGTTCGGCTATGTAGGAAAACTCTATGTCCACCGGAAAATTCTGATGGATGAAGCTGTCGCTCTGCAGTAACGGGTCATATGGCAGAAACAACCTTTCAAGGTCCCTGAATGTCAGTGCTTCGCCCCTGTCCATGGTCATTGCAGACTCGGTGGCCATCCTGTTCATGTTATCTGTCAGCACCGGCGCACCCCTGGAAAAGAGTTCAATGTTTTCCTGGTCCATATTCAGCGCCACCAGCAGGTCCTCCACAGAACCAATACCAATTTCCAGGTAGTGGACAGGTTCGTCAGAGAAGGGCCTTCCGGTCATGCCCAAGGAGCGTTCGGGGTTAAGGGGTTCCTGGGAACCTAAAAAGAACAGGACCTCATTGTCCCATTGGTAGATGCGCACATATCGATAGACATCCAGCATGGTCGCGCACAGACTTTTCAGGAGTGACTCGCTCAGGAACTGGGAATTCATCCACTGCAAAAATACCCCGTCCGGGTTCAGGTGCTCCTTGGCGATGTTCATGAATTCACGGGTGTAGAGATGTGAGGCACCCGCCGTCCATGGATGGGAGGGCTGGGATACGATGGCGTCATATTTTTTTGAGGTCAGGGACAGGGCGCTCCGGGCATCATTGATGATGATGTTCACCCGGGGGTCTGCAAGGGGGTCCACGGCCCGGCTCGCCCCGATGGCACGGTTTGCTTCGATCACCTTCGGCTCCAACTCAATGACATCAATGGAGTCCACTGAACCGGCTATCCCTTCAACGGCAACCCCGGCACCGAAACCGATAATGAGCATTTCTGAGGTGTCGGGCCGGGCCAGTACCGGAACAGACGAAAGAAGATGTTGGCTGTGCTGGGAGGGCGGGGCCCCTTTCAGGTTCGTGGCCGCCTCAGGGAGGCCATTTGTCCTGAGGTTCAGAAAGCCGTCTTCTTCCAGGACCACCACCGTTGCGGAACGGCCCACGTCATAGAAAATAATCTCTCCCCGGCTCCGTTCCACGATCGGGGACACCCGGAGAATCTCCTCGGGCAGGGCCGGCTTATAGGTGATCAAAATAACTGCAAGAATGGCCCCGGCGATGCCGGTGATGTAGCGGCGCTTCTGATAGAAAAGGCTGCCGGCTACGAACGCGATGGCCGCGTTGCCGAGCACTGCGAACCGGATAGCACCCTCATACTTCAATAAGGGGATGAGAAAGAAGCCCGCGATGGCCGCCCCGACGATGGCACCAAATGTATTCCATGCATAGACCCGGGCCGATGCATGGGCTGCCGTAGCCTGGTTTTCTGCGAGGATCCTGACCGCGAAGGGAAAGGTGGCCCCGATGAACAGCGTGGCCGGCATCAGGATACCGATCGCAACCAGAACGTTATTGCTCAGTCCGGGTATGTCCGGAATCAAAAGACTGAAATATTTATAGATAAGGATGGACGTAATCGCGATCCCGCACTGCGCCAGCACAAAACCGGCCGTAGCCGTCTCTCGTTTTTTTGCAAATCTGGCCGCCAGCGCACTGCCGATGGCGATTCCTGAAAGGAAGCTTGCCAGCATGGTCGAGAAGGCAGCGACACTCCCTCCGAGGATGTGCCCCAGCAACCTGGTCCACAGTACCTCGTAGGTAAAAGTGTTTGCCCCGGACAAGAGCATCAGCGGAAGTATCCAGAAAGTACCAAAAAGACCAAAAGATGTTTTGGCTGGGCGGGTACCGGTCTGCAGGGATGGTGGATGTTTTTCCGGGCCGGCCACAGCAATTTTTTTTGCAATGCCTGCTGCGATCACAAAAACGAGCAGGTTTACCGAGACCCCGACCCAGACCGTCCCGGAAAGGCCCAGCCATGGCAGAAAGAAAAAGCCCGCGGCCAGTGTCCCGCCGATGGCCCCGACGGTGTTCATGGCATAAAGGGCCCCGACCCTCGGGCCAATCTGCTCGTCAGAGAAAACCACATGCTTCGTCAGGAGCGGCAACGTAGCCCCCATGCAGCTTGTGGGGATGGCCAGGACTATGAACGCAACGATCAGGTAAAAGAACGACTGGCCCAGCCCGCTGGCATCGGCCGGTTCGGGCTGGTTGCCGAATAATTCAATATAGAGCAGGTCAGCCCCCGCCATGAGCCATGGTACACAGAGGGCGCTGATGGCGATCGCAGCCTCGAGCACGCCATAAACCAGGACCGGCCGAACCACCCTGTTCACAAAGCGCCCGGCCACGGCGGCCCCCAGGGCAAGCCCTGCCATATACGCAGAAAGAATGGTTGCCACTGCCAGCTCGGAGGTGCCGAAGATGACAGAAAACTGGCGCATCCAGGCAGTCTGGTAGAGCAGCGCGGCGAACCCGGACAGGATGAAACAAGCCGTGACAGCGATAAAAATACTATTGTGTGTGTCTTTTTTGCTGTTCACAAAGACCTTTGATTTTTGGGCCAGGCAGGGGCGGTGCCGTGGCTGTCTCTTTAGGGCCGACTGATTCCGGGCCCCCTGAAGATCGACTTGAGCTCAAGCCTGGATATTTTCCACCCTTCATCGGTGAGGGAGAAACTCGTGTGGTATTCCACAGCAGAGGTGATTCCTTTCATTGGAATGGGCCTGTCCCCCTTATTGACCGGGCGGTCCCCGTTCAGGACGATGGCGTAGCTGATGCCTGTGGCCCGGGTCTCGTCCAGCACCGTGATCTTGACCGTGGTCATCAGGAGCATGTGTGCCACGCCAGGTCTCGGGCGGGACGTGATGTTGCCCCGGATTGCCGCCCGTCCACGAAATGTACCCGAGCCCAGCACCAGTTCGCCGTCCTCGGAAAACGTGTTCGCGAAACCATCCGCATCCAGATAGTCCCGGTATATGACGTAGTCTGCCAGGAGACGCTCGCAGGCGATGACGATGGCGCTGGAGCTTTCCGCATCGAGCTCGGCAACGGAACGTGAAGTCATGGTCAGCAGCAACATCGAAAGAGCAACGGTGGCGAGGGTCGATCGCATGCTGATTGGCCTACTCGGGGTCCACAAAGAGGGTCGTGTACTCACGCTTTGCAATTTTCCATCCCTCATCGGTCAACCTGTAGGTGCTTCTGGACTCAGAAGCCACCTGAAAGCCGATGATGGAAGCGGGCAGGCCCTCCTCGGGTATGGGTGCTTCCAGCACGATTGCATAGCTGATACCGGTAGCTGTTGTATCGTCGACCGGGGTGATCTGGATCGTGGTCTGGAACTGCATGTGGGCTTCCGGGGGTCCGCCTGAACTCGACGCAATATACTCCCTGATCGCCTCGCGCCCCTTAAGGACTGTTGTGGGCCTGCCCCATTCACCGTCTTCGGTGAAGATGTTTGCGAATGCCTCGGCATCTCCCCGGTCCCTGTAAATGGCGTAGTCATGTTCCAGGCGCTCGCACGCGGTCACGATGGCGTTGATCCTGGCCAGCTCGGCCGGATCTGCGGCGCGCAGCGAAAAAGAGGCAAGCAGAGCCGACGTCATTACTATAGCTGCCAGTCCGTATCCCTTGACCATGCCTTGTTTCCTTGTCCTGTTCCGGGCTGCCAGTCTAGCACTCTCCCGGCTGATTGATCAGTTTCCCGGGGCCGCAGGATTCACATTGGCCCCAAAAGCCATGGCCCGTTCGTATTCTTATTTATCATCGGCCGTGTTCTAATCTACCCTGCAGTCGTCCTCACCCACTCAATCTGACTACAGGAAAATGATGTCACAACATAACGCGCTACGAATGTTTGGTCGATCCGGAAACCCGGCCTTTAGAGATGCTACCTTCAGAAACGAAGGAGCCGCCACCGACCAGGTCATGACTCTGCAGGGGACGGTGAACAAAACCGGAATTTTGTTAGCCCTGGTTGTGGTAGGTGCTGCCTATACGTGGAATTTATTTTTCCAGACCGGGGATGCCGCGGCGGTCATGCCCATAGCAATCGGCGGGGCCATCGGGGGGCTCATCTTTGCCCTGGTTACTATCTTTAAAAAAACATGGGCAGGTGTCACCGCCCCCGCGTACGCTGTTTTGCAGGGGCTCTTCCTGGGCGGGATTTCGGCTATTTTTGAAGCCCAGTTTCCGGGTATTGTTATCCAGGCCACGGGCTTAACCTTGGGTACCCTGGCCTCACTCCTGTTGCTTTATAAGTTAGGCATCATCAAGCCCACTGAGAATTTCCGGCTCATGATCGTCTCTGCCACCATGGGGATCGGGCTTCTCTACCTGGTCAGCTTTGTGATGAATATGTTTGGCTCCACCGGGATAGGGTTCATTCATTCCAACGGCCTGATGGGTATTGGTTTTAGCCTTTTTGTTGTTGCCATAGCCGCCCTGAACCTGGTTCTGGATTTTGACTTCATAGAGCAGGGCTCTGAGCAGGGCGCACCTAAGTACATGGAGTGGTTCGGTGCCTTTGCGTTAATGGTGACTCTGATCTGGCTCTACCTGG
>Ga0315338_1002976_pt1 | contig 15583 bp, 35 predicted proteins | sample ASW8metaG_FD_204518 | JGI IMG/M metagenome (GOLD analysis project Ga0315338, IMG submission 204518) | Ammonia-oxidizing marine archaeal communities from Monterey Bay, California, United States - ASW #8 | ecosystem: Environmental > Aquatic > Marine > Coastal | place: USA: California | collected... | reverse complement strand
GATTCCCCCTCAGCACCGGATGGCAAGTTCACAATCAATTACGACACAACGCTTACAAGTGATGTGATACCAAACGTATCCGTATCCGAGTTGGCTTTGTTGTTGGCACGCATCCGCGGGGAGCAATTGCGTGGAACCTGAAGAATACGAAAATAAAGAATTGATTCCCCCCGGAATGACCGGGGACAGTTACGAGCTTTGGAAGCATTACGAAGAGGAGATGGCAATGGGACAACAACGATTAACAGCAGAACAGCGTTTGCAATTCAAGCGTGAGCGAGAAGCCCTTGTGGGCAGCTTGATTACGCAAGAAGGACCGCTTTTGGGTGGCTTGGTAAAAGAGCACGTCAGAGGCTCTCAATACGTCGTTTGCAAAGCAGATGGGACCGAGGTATTCGCAAGCCACAAGAAGCCCCGCAAGGGGCATTCTACGGCTTCTAAGAGCCTCTCACAAGCAGGTTGGAGTGTATGGAACGACCGTGGCTGATTTCGAAACGTTGGAAGCGGTAGCTGCTCTTGTTCATCGTCAATGGTCCAACTGGGCTAGGTACATGTTGGACAATGTAACTGAAGAAAACATTGCAAGGTGGCAAAGACAAATTGACACTACTTACATGGACCTGCCCGAAACCCAAAAGGATAGCGATAGAGCTTGGGCAGCGCTATATTTGTTTTTAATAAACAGCAGAAAGGATAATATGCACGTTCAATTGAAAGACCAAAAAGTCGAGACATTCAACCAAGTTGATAAAATTATTTCTTCTCTCGCAAAGACCGACACATGTGATGATGCCGGTTACCGACTGGCTCTCTGCCATATCAAGAACGAAGTCGATAAACTTCAAAGCGAACACAAGGCTAGCATGGATAGCTTTGGTTCGGGGATAGCGGATATTTAATATGAGTTTGGGATTCGGAACAGGGCACGATAGATATGATGGCGATAAGGACAACTTTGCCCTTTGGATGGTTATATTCATGTCTGTGGCTCTTATGCTTATGGCTTTGTACACTTCTTCTACTCGTACTCACGAGCAGTGCCTTAAGATGTGCGAACAGGCGCATAAACTTAGCATTGACAATTCTTGGCATGCATGCGAGGATCGATGTGATGTTAAGTTTGGCAAGAATATGAGATAAAATTTTTTTGGAACGCGCTTTGAGCGCTTTTCTCTTGACAAAATTATTTTTTTGTGGGAGAATATATGTGTCTTCGAGATAGAGAGGTAACTTGACAAAACTTGTTTCTACATTCCTGCTGGCTGTCCTGACGCTTGCCCAAGTCGACCAAGTGTCTGACGGCTGGGCTCTTGTCATCTATGACGAGTGTGGGGAAGCCAAAACAATTACTGTGCCGCTTGAAGGCGCACCCTGTGTTCCCTCCGAAGGGCAACACGTCATCCTCAAGAACCAAACCATTGTAGAGTGTGTTGAATATGGAATTTGACGAAAGCCATCCTCTTGCCGTTGTTGAGTATGAAACGTTTGCGACCCGTTACCTCAAGCTTGGTGACTTGGTGCAGGTACCTGCGTATCATAGTCATGACTTTTCAAACACCAAATCCTTTGCGGCTGTTGTCATTGGGCTCTTCGGGCACAAGGCAGAAGTCGTGGGTGGTCCTTCCGGTTCTTCAGAGGTCTGGGACATTAAAGATCTGTACTGGTTGAAGAGCGCAAAATAATAAAGTATATTATTTACTTGACTTCTTCCTCAAAGTATGATGTAATATAGATGTACTTGGGAGAGAGAATGTATATTAAAACTGGTGATTTGGTTAGGGCTGAGCTTTTTGATGAAGGCAGAATCAGAACCGGTCTCGTCGTTCGCGGCGGGAAGCAGAATGTTATGGTTCAGTTTTCCAATGAGAAACCGTGTTGGGTAAGTATTGAGTTTTTGGAGGTCATCAGTGCAAGTCGGTGATTTGGTTAAAGTCATGACAGAAGGTTTGCGCCCACAAATCGGTGGCGTTGGTCTGGTCACAAAGATGCAAACGCACACGGATTCACTGGGGTCCGTACTCTATTGTTACGCTCAAATGGCAGAACTCGGATCGCCAATATACAAGTTTCGAGTGGAGTATTTGGAGGTGATTAGTGCAAGTCGGTGATTTGGTTCGGAATGTTGGTAGCGTGCGCACCAACGATGCAGTTAATGAAATCCGGGGATGGTCGCCGGTCGGACCCGGACACGTCGGGGTTGTGTTGGACGTACGACCAGACACTCTCAACAATCCCCCTTTGTTCGATTATGTAGACGTTATGCTCTCGGTTGATGGATGTTCAGTTCGCTGCGGTAATTATGCCGCCACCACGTTTGAGGTGATCGCGTGATCATACCCTTGCTTCCGAAACCCGGTGATTTGGTAAAAGTTAAAACAAAGCTGGATGGCTCAAAGCTGGCGTTGGTGATTGAGTCACATTATTCAAGTCTCGGCGTAGAGTGGGCTGTGAAGCCGCTTGACCATCCCGGCATTGTGATATGTTCTCCTTGGGATTTGGAGGTTGTCAGTGAAAGTCGGTGACTTAGTAACAACAAGACGTCGACCCGATGCGGGTATGACACCGGGGTGGATCCCCGTTGGGGCTATCGGTATTGTCACAAAGAAAGAAAAGCGAATGACCACGGTACGATGGCTTCATGGAAACAAGATGCCAAACGGTCAACGCATAGGCGAGACAACAAGTTCTGATGCAGAAATACGATTAGAGGTTTTAAGTGAAAGTAAGTAAAGAGTTTATTGAAGATGTTATCGGTGGATTGATCATCGGTGCTGGCTTCTATGTTTTGACAGTGCTAGGGTTTTGTATTTAAGGAGAATATATGAGAACGAGAGAACAAGAGCTTAAAGAGATCGAAGAGTATATTAAAGAAAAGGGCGTGACCAAGCTTCCACCAGATGAAAGAATCAAGATGTGTGTAAGTGAAGTTTGGAAAAAGACGTCTGATATTAAAAAGAAAAGAGGACGGCGACGCAAGAAATGAAAGTCGGCGATCTCGTGACAGTTGCACCTTCTAACTCCGGAGCTTATATGATCGTTGATCTGACGGCACGGGACATTCATACTCAAGCACTGTTACCTGATTGTGTTATGATTGTGGCACCAGAATACGGTATTGTTCCAATGCACAAAAAACATATGAAAGTGATCAGCGAGGCATAAAATGTATGTTTGTATATGCAACGCGATTAATGAAGCGCACATGCGCGACGCCTCGAAGAAATATTGTAACGTTGGAAAGTTTCTTGCGTCTAATGATATGAAGTATGAATGTGCTTTGTGCAGAAGTGGGTTAGAAATAATTTTCGAAACTCTGAAAAAGGAAAGAAAAGATGAAAACAATAAGTAAATATTTGCTAGCGCTAGCCTGCCTGTTTATGACCGGCTGCGAGATTTATGTGCCGCCGACGCATAGCGGAGCAGTGGCTGTGACATATGAACCGGCGTACGCCGCAACGATTGTATATGACACATCGTATTGTGATTATGACCCCTATGAGGTGACACCCTATTATTCCAGCCCATGGGCATGCTATGATTCATATGGGTCAGAATATTGCGAGTGGTATTTCTCTGGTTATTACAGCGAATGTATTGAGACTTGGTATTATGACTGGGACTGGTGTGAATGGGTGTTGTATGATGAAACATGTTACGCAATCTAATTATAGTGTGGACCTCTTTAATATAAACACTCGACCATTCTTTAAACCGGGCGACGTGGTATTACACTCCACTACCGGGCATTTAGGCGTACTAATTGAGAAAGAAGACCGCGGGGTTATGTGGGTTGTTGAGTGGTTCATGGATCCGCAGGGAGATCTTTTGAACAAGAGCGTGCAAACATATGAATATAATAAAAGTCTGATATTGTATGCAAAAGGGGTGCATGCATAAAAAAAACTTAACAAAAAAAACCATAGCTGATATATTTAAAACAATGATTGGGTGGCGAGATATAACACGCCCCTCACCAATAATCGCAACGTCGAGGGAAAACAAGCGGTTGCGAGCTTGACTTGATGACAAAATCTTATACTTAGTCGTTGAGCGCCCAATCACTTTTAAGCACCCTGTATACATAACGTATCGCAGGGTGCTTTTTCGTATCTGCTCTTTTCACCAACGCGCAGCATAATTACTGCATGCATGATCATAAGCCCGTGAATATTAATATTGGCGATTTGGTGGTTTTTAAATATGAAGAAAAACAACCAAACAAAGTCGGCTTGGTTTTAAAAAAGGAAATGCGTGCGATGCCACGATATGCCATGGGCGCTCATGGCGCAGATGGAGCGTTCGCTAATCCGTTGGTAGAAGAAACTATGAGTTGTTATTGTCTTTGGACCACTGACAAACAATATAGAAAATGGTGGGTACCTGTTAGGAATCTAACCTTGATCAAAAAGGAGGCTTAAGTGATGCTCGATTTTATCTCAACAATATGTTTAATTTATATTTGCTATAAAATAAGTGATCCGTCAGACTTTGCAAAGTACTTCAAAAAGAAAGAATACAAAGATCCGTGGAGGCGATAGTGGTTGAACGACGAAGCCTCAAAAATAAAGATTGGCGACTTGGTGCGATGGAAATTTTGGATGTCAGATGTTTTCGAACCTCCACAGCCAATTGGTATAGTTGTTAATATCTTATACGATTTTTCTCCCAAAGTTTGTGAGGTCTTGTATACCAACGGACGCAGACACCACGAGTCTATTGAAGCTTTGGAATTAGTTGTTCCAAAAGCCGAAGAAGAAACTATTTAAAGAGGAGAATAGCACATTTTAAGGAGAATACATATGGCGACTTTCACCAAAGCTCAACTCAAACAAATTATTAAAGAAGAATACGAGGCAGTAATGAACGAAACCGACGACGGATCCGACGACTTGTTCGGTGAGCGTGCGTACGATCACAGCCTAGTAAGCAATGTATCAAAAACAATTCAATGGGAGATCGACCAAGCCTTCAACTTTGTGTTGGACTTGCTTGAGGACGTCAATGCCCATGGCGAATATGCCGCTGTAAAGAAAGTATTCTCAAGCTCCATTGATATGGGAGGCGGTTTTGAAGAGGGTGCCAAAGTTTCGCCACAACCCGTCGCAGAAGATACCGCTCACAACAAAACCTCACGAATGATTACCAAGCTTGAACTCGTTTTAAGCACAGTTGACGGGGCTATGGGTTATATTGAAAACCCCGCTGCCGAAGAACGCTTTCAAAGAGCTTTAGACATTGGGCAAGAACTTTGGGAAGAGATGCACGATCTGCTTGGTGAGGGAAAAACGAATGCTGATGAGGTAGAACCTGTCGTCAGCGAGGAAACTAAATAATGAAAATCACAAGAGAGCAAATTTTAAAAATTGTTAAAGAGGAATACGCAGCTTCTGTTACCACTGAGGGGTTACAGGACGAAGGTTTGCGAGAGATAATAGCAGATTTTCTCGCCCAAGAACTTTCAGGCTGGCACGACGTAGCAAAGGCGTCGCTGCACAAGCACGTTGCAGAGAACGGATTTGATATTTCTGAGATTATCTTTAACGGCTTGGGCGGCGAGATGCAAGAAGAGATGACCCACTCCGATATCGGAGCACATCGTGGACCACAAGAGGTATTTGATAATGCAAACAAGCATCTACACGAAGCACACAAGGATTTGCAGATGTTATCCCTGCACCTTAAAAATGGCGGGTTTGACGTGCAACCAACAGAGGATGTGCTCAAGGCTGTCGAACGAGCACTGTTCGCCTTGAACGAACTTCCAAAAGAAGATGTAGAAAAACTTGGTTCTCTTAAGGGACCGCTTAAAAAAGGAACAAGAGACTAATGAAAATCACAAAGAAACAACTCGTAAAAATTATTAAAGAAGAGATCGCGAGGAGCGCGTTGGCTGAAGATGCCAACGACGATACTTTTGAAATGCTCGATGTTATCGTAGACGCTCTGGGAGAAAAAGAAGCCCTTGAGAACGTTATAAAAGCTTTGGAGCGAAGCAAGGCACACGAAGTCCTCCTGTCCATCATTCAACAGTGGGAACTTGAATGGTCGCCGGAAGAGGGTTATTATGAGGGGATTAAGAAATGAAAATCACAAGAGAAACACTTTTAAAAATTATTAAAGAAGAATACGCGACCGTCAAGGAGCTTGGACCGGCAACAGGGCACGAAGAGGGTACCGCACCACTTCAGGCACTTCAAGAGATTATCGCAGGGCTAGCTGAGGTGGCTGGTATTATGAAGGCATCCCCATCAGATCGCCCCGCTAGCGAGTTCGGCGGTTATATGCAAAGCATTAGCCGTGAGCTTCAGGCAGTCTTTGATGAGTTATCATCCGCTGCCCCAAAAGAAGATGATTCGGACATTGAGCGCTTGTACGCACCAGACGATCCGGAGGGAATGTAAATGAAAATCACAAAATCACAATTAGAAAACATCATCCGCGAAGAACTCGCCTTGGTGAAAGAAGACTGGGTTGACGAACTTTACAACGCACTGTATGCCTTGGAGGACAAGGTAGAGGGAGTTGTTGTTGATACCGAATTGGAACAGGTGTATCGGAAGTTTCATAGTATGCTCAAAGCACATATCCTAGAGAAGAGTAAAGTAAGAGACGGTGCCATGGCAGAAGCGTCGAGTTTAGATGCTGGTCCAGAGTATCTCTCCCAGAGAGCGAAAGACGCAGATCTTCCATCCGGTGGAGATCCGGTCAAACAAGAATATGATGCTCTGACAACTATGATCTCTCGCCTTGATGGAATGGAAGGCTTTCTTTTAAACACAACCAGACAGGCGTCTGATGAGGCACTTACCCAACAGGCAGCAGAGCAACTAAACGCACTGCACGCCACTCTGTCACAGTTAAGGAAGGGGCTATAGTGAAAATCACCAAGTCACAATTGGAATCAATCATCCGCGAGGAGCTTGAGACTGTTAAAGAGGGTCGCTTCGGAGGTCCTGTGATTGACGTGGAGAAAGGTCAAACCGTGGTGCACAAAAGAGACCCAGACAAATGGGGTCTTGGACGAGTGCTCAATGTCAGTGAGCGTGATCCAAATGCCGGTGGTGCTGCTACAGTGACAGTATACTGGGAGAACGGGCAAACAATGAGACATCAACCAAGTTTGGTTGAGCCAGCCAAAGGCATTAATGAATTCTTTGGGCGAGATAAAAAGAAACAAAGCGTACCATTTGCTGACAACATTAGTTTTGATTGGGACGACAGCGGAATGTCTATGGTGATGAGCGTTGATGGAAATGCGGTTACAAGATTTGATTCACAAAAGGACGTGCAAAAATTAATCTCTCAGTTAGAAGAGCTACTACAAGGACCGATGAGGACATCAGGATGAAAATCTCAAAACAAGAATTAGCCAAAATCGTAGCCGAAGAAACATCAAACTATTTTCGTTATAAAGAAGGTCGCTTGATTGGCTCTGGGTTTGCAAGAGAACTTATTAATAAAATGAACGATATCGCAGATCTCGTTAACAAGTTTGACCCTTCGTCCATTGGTGGCGACGCAGCGGAAGAACTCAACGCAGCACAGCAAGCCTTGAACTCGGCTCTTGAAGGAACGTTTGGAGAGATTGCCACTGCTCCCGTCTCACAGCCTGCCCCTAGCACGCTCGGAGAGGGCTGTGGAATGTCCGATGAACCTATGCCCTTGCCCGGACCACCCCCACAAGGTTTTGAAGCCGCAGCGGATGGAATGAATGCCGCTTTTGACGACCACGAGGGTCGTATGGCTAAAGCACAACTTTACAAGATGTCCAAGTATTCCGAAGAACTTATGGGAATGTTGAACGATCAAGATCAACTCCCTGCTTGGGTTCAGGCTAAGATCACAAAGGCGGCTGATTACCTTGGAGCAGTAAAGCATCACTTGGAATATCAGAACGTCGCACCGGAGCAGATGAACGAAGAACTTAATAAACCCATGTCTCTTGAAGAGGGTAAAATTGCAGACACGCTTTTAAAAATGGCTGATAGTTTTTCTGACAAGTGGATGAATGGTATTGAAAAAATTGTTGATAAACTTTATAATAAGTTGGGAGACAATGCAATGCCCGGTATAGAGAGCTTGTTTGAGAAACTGGGCGACAGGATCGTGGATCTTAGTAACCGCTACCATACACGCCAGAACGCGAAACGAGCAGCGAAGCGTGAGAAAGAAACGCAAACGCCTCTCAAATAACTTCTTTACATTCTCCATCTTTTGATATAACATAGAAATATGTTTAATCCAAATAATCCACAAATGCCTCAGATGCCCGATCTATCACAAGCGGAAGATTATGTTTGTGAGAGGTGCGAAGCCCCATTCTTTGAAACAGTAATGCTGGTTAAAAAAATATCAGCGCTGGTCTCTCCAAACGGTCAGCAAATGCTTATCCCTCAGCCCGTATTCAGGTGCGCCGAGTGTAAATTTGTCAACCACTCTCAATTTCAAATGGGCGAATAAAGTAAAAAAAACTCTCTTTTTTACTTGACTTCTTCTCCAAAGTATGGTGTAATGGCCTTGTTGGTTGGGAGACATAACAAAAGGAGTTCCCCTTGAAACTAGAAAAAGCAATCAAGAAAATTGAGAAAGCCCTTGGCGTCAAGGTTGAACATCCTACAGATGGCAGAGGTCGTTATTACTTCCAATACGGAAACAGGGTCGGCTCATTTCTGTCGCAAGCCAAATGGGGCGAGAGAGAAGACGGCACCTATGGTCCTATTGAGGGAGAGTGGGAAGCCATGAACTGGCACACTCGCCGAGAGAACGACCATAGTGATCTCCACACAGATTATTTTGCTGGCACTCATTGGGACAATTGTACACAGCTAATCCAAACTCTCAAGCCTCCTACTCCCAAGTTCCCTATTGGGTGTCTCGTCCGAGGCAAGCAGAACAAACGAGCCGAGCGACAAGGCTATGCCGGTAAGACTGGTATGGTTGTTGAGTCCGGACAATATCTGAAAATTAAATGGATGGACCTTAAGGTTCGTTACGATTATATCACATATCCCGAGCGAGATATGGAACTGGTTTCGGCGGCGTAAAAACTTACGACAGCGCCCGTAGCTCAATGGTGAGAGCACCACTCTTATAAGGTGGCGGTTGTGGGTTCGACTCCCACCGGGCGGACCATTTGATCATTGGAGGTGTGGTGGAATAGGTAGACACAACGGACTTAAAATCCGTTGGCTTTTAGCCGTGGGGGTTCGACTCCCCCCACCTCTACTAATATTTTTTTATGCCCCCGTGGCTCAGTTGGATAGAGCAACGGACTTCTAATCCGTAGGTCGCACGTTCGAGTCGTGCCGGGGGTGCCAATAAAAACTATATATTAATATGAATGAAAACTACAGCGTCGGGGATCTAGTTTCACGACAACCCCATCCACTTTATCAACATGCGAAACCAATTATCGGAGTGGTTGTCGATATATTGGAACCTCAAATATATGATCGCGGCGAGAGAATACTAGTACAGTGGACCAACGGGAGTAAGTCATACGAGAAAGAATATATATTGACGCGATATAAGAGGCTATATAATGACAATTGATATTGGCTCATATGTTAAAGAGCACTTATTTGATCAAGTATACCGTTACGGAATTGTAGTTGGTGTCGGCGAGGGCGATTTTACAGATATAATAAAAGTTGTTTGGACCCCAAGGAAGGAGCACCCTGTTGCTTTTGGTCCATACCCACAAGCAGTGCTTACTTCAAAACTAGAGGTGGTATGTGAGTGATGGACGCAGGCGACTTGGTTAGATGTTGGGATTATAATGGTTATAATCGTATTGGCATATTACTTGAGCACGATTTGATTTTAAGATCCGCAACAGTGTGCTTTCAGGATACCGGGGAAATTCGTACTCTGGCTAGCCGCGATGTAGAACTTTACAAACGCTGTCCCGAAAATCTAAAAAAAATAAAGAAAAACCTTGACTCCGATACCTAAATCTGATACATTAATAATGTGAGATGAGGTTTAAATGAAAGTAGGAAATCTAGTTCGTTGGACACCCACTGTGATTAATGAAATAATTCGTACAAGAAAGGGCAATGTTGGCGTCATAACTGAACTTGACAAGACATTGAAAAAGGCTAAAGTTCATTGGGCTGTAAAACCACACATTATGGAAGAAAACAATGTGTGGGTTTACCTACGAAATGTAACCCTTATTGCAGAAGGAATAGAGATAGCGGAGATTTAGTCTTTTAAATCGCTAGTTATTTTTAGAGGAAGTGTTTTGAAGAAACTATATTGTGATATGGATGGCGTGTTGGTTGACTTCGCAGCAGGTGCTTTGGAGTTGGTTAACGATGCTTTGAAAAATCCAAAATATGCTTCTTGGGAAGAATACAAGTTGCTTGTTAAGCGACTTGAAAAAGAAGGGCGAGAGCGAATTCTCCCCATCGATCTTGAGAAGCCGGAATACCGAGGGCGTCAAGAGGAAGAGGTTATGCCCGAGGCACGAAACTTTATGAAAGTTTTGATTGCCGAGGCTGGTGCAAACTGGTGGGCTACTCTTCCATGGATGCCCGGTGGTAAGAAGTTGTGGGCAAATATTGCAAAATATAATCCACGAATTCTGTCGGCGCCAATGGATCCTTTGGAGGAATGTGAACAAGGAAAGCAAGAGTGGATTAATATTAATCTTGTCCCCATTCACCAGCCTAAAGAAGTGGTTTTCACAGATGAGAAATTTCATCTAGCAGAGGGTAATGTATTGATTGACGACTTTGAAATCAATATTGTTCCTTGGGGAAATCGCGGCGGTCTTCCAGTGTTGCACGAAAACACTAACTCGACAATAAAACTAGTTGAGGAGATAATTGAGGATGCGACAGCCCAATGAAAAATCAGAGCTTGATCACTCGTTTGATCTAATTGTATACATAGAAGAAAACAAGCAAGCCCCGTTTGAACATACACAGCCGTTCTTGCAATTGCCATTGCCTGAATATCACCCCCGTGTAACACAAGAACAAAAAGAAAAGGAGCCCAGTCGTGTCATCATAATTGACATATGAGGATCCTTTTATTTTTAGTCTTTATTCTAAATGTACTTGACGCGGCATTCACTTCCATAGTAGTTGGTAACGCCTTAGCAGTAGAGGTTAACCCTTTAATGGGTGCTCTATTGGATATAGGCATTGTTCCTTTTATACTTGTAAAGCTTAGCATCATTCTTCTCAGCTTGCGCGTTCTGTGGAAGTATAGAGAGAGGAAGATCGCACGTTTCGGAGCATGGCTTTGTGTATTAATTTATACAATGCTAATAAGTTATGTCATTTGTGGGACATCAATATAGTTACTAATAGATATGAGGCGTTTTTTTTATTTATTATTTGCAGTATTAGTGATGATATTTTTCCTAATCGGGTGTACCGACGAGGACAAGAATGGTTTATCTCACAATATACCGGTGTATCCTCCCATTTCCAAAGACATCATTTATACTATTCTACCTGATATCACTGAAGATGTTAAACCCGACACATATCTCCAAGACTGCATCGAGTGCCAATTTTATTTCTGTCCTCCGCTCGATGCCATATGGCAAAAAGAAATTTGCTTTGACATGTGTGAGGATCCTCCCACACTGTTTTATGAAGGTGAATGTGAAGAACACCTAGAGTGTGATCCTACAGATCCTATAATTGAGGCAGATATTCCCTGCATTGATCCAGACGGGCTTCCCGGCACACAGGATAAGATCTGCAACAAGGGAAAGATTTATTATACAGATTGTATAACAGACTGTGTTGACGAGGTTTGTAATGGAGAGGATGACGATTGCGACGGGGAAATTGATGAGGGGTTCGAGCACATTCCTGAAGAGTGCAACAATATCGACGACAATTGCAATGGAATTGTAGATGAAGGTGAGTGGGAGTGTGATGAAGGTTGTGGACCGGGACCAAACTTGTGTGTAGCTGGGGAATTTGTTTGTATGGCGCCGTTGCCAGAAGAAGAAATATGTGATTATTTGGATAATGACTGTGATGGTGAGATTGACGAGGGGCAGCTTAACGCCTGTATGCAATGTGGCTTAGAACCAACAGAGGTTTGCAACGGGGTGGATGATGACTGCGACGGCGACACTGATGAAGATTTAATTCAACCCTGCTCCACTGACTGCGGTGATGGATATGAGGTGTGCATTGCTGGGAATTGGATATCTTGTAATGCGCCGCCCGTATATCCAGAAATCTGCGACGGGCTAGACAACAACTGTGACGGTCAGATTGATGAAGACTTAGAGTGCATATGTACAGTTCAAGACGTCGGGGTGTTGTTCCCTTGTCAAGAAAGCCCGTTGCTTTGTGGGCAAGGTTTTAAAACTTGTGAATGTCTAGACGATGATTGCATCACTATATCTGGCACTGAATGTTATGCTGTTTGTTATTGGGTGACCACCCCATGGGGAACCGATCCAATGTGTGACCCTTTAATTGGAATGACGCTAGCTAGCGAATCGTGCAATAATTTTGACGATAACTGTAACCAACTGATCGATGAAGATTTGGAATCTCCGTGTTATACCGGACCAACCGGTACTCTTGGCAATGGCATATGCGCACCGGGTACCATGGTATGTGATGCTGGTACTTGGGGGAACGAGAACGATATTTCAGGCTTGTTTACACCGGGCTTTTGTAAAGATGAAATAACCCCACAAGAAGAAATTTGCAACGGCATTGATGACGATTGTGATGGAGAAACCGACTGGGGAGAAGAACTCCAAGATACAGATATATTATTTATTATTGATTGGTCTGGCTCTATGAGTGATGAAAAGACTGCGGTACTAATCGCGCTTAATCAGTTCGCTGCGACATACTCTGATGAGACTGTTTTACAGTGGGGTGTTATTCTCGGACCTAGAGAAGATCCAACCGGCTGGGATGAAATATTAGAACTTTATCACAATCTTACAGGGTTTAGCGACTTTCTCAGTGCGATGAGTTTATTAACAAACCAAATGTATGGCGGCACTGAAATGCTTTTGGACGCGATTTATCTTTCATTGCAGAATATAACTTCTTCACTTCCTATACCTATCGCAGATCTTGACTGGGCGAATTACAATGTCGGAGAATCTATTCCTCATCATGATAACTTTAATATTAACTGGCGCCCCAATGCAAATAGAATTATAATTGTTTTCACTGATGAACTTCCCCAAAGTTATTTAAGTGATGGGTTTGGTAAGTTGACTTCTATGGATATTATGATAGCTGCGCAGAACACGCCTCAGCTTAAGTTATATGTTTTCTCTACCAACACTTCTTGGGAGTGGGATGAAATCGCAGCAGCGGGAAAGGGTTCATATTTCGATCTCACCAATAACCCAACTCAAATGTATAATAACTTGATGGAAATTTTGGATGAGATTTGTGGTGGCAATTCCTCACAAGCCACTCCGTAATATAATGGTTGTATAATAAATGATATACTATTTATACCCATTATGTTAAGTATATTTTCCAAACACCCGAACAAGAAAAATATGTCATATTGGCAGCATCTGAGGAAAGCATTTCGAATGGGTATTCGCCTTTTTATTAGTTCTGTTTTTTTTATCGTTCATTCTGTATTTCCATTTGTGTCAATTCCTGCAAGGTATAATTGTCACGATATGGTGCACGCTTTAGTTGAAGTTGCTCAATGGAATAAATAATATGTGTTTGATTTGTGTAGAGTATACGAAGGAAAGAATGACCATCGATGAGGCTTATAAGGCTTTGGGTGAGATGAAGAGCGAACTCGACAAAGAACACATCAAAGAAATATTAAATAAATTAGACGAAGATTGGTGGATTGAGTGGTTAGAAAATATGCCTCAAACCGATTAAATGACTATTTATATACAAACGGAGAACCTATAATGAGATTTGGCAAACCTAGAAAAAATCAAAGACGAATTAATCCTCGATATCACTTAAACGAGACCGCGAAGATTGAGAATAATTCTTCCAAGAATATGCACGATGTGCAGTTTTACCTTGAAGAGTTTTACCCCTTCGCCAAAGAAGCTCTTGGTTTTGATCAAGATGCTAGCATTGTTTTTGAATCTGATTTTAGTAATGCAAAGAACCCGCTTGGCAAGACCGCTCATTATGACCCATCCAACTCCACGGTTACAGTTTATGTTGACAAACGTCATCCGAAGGATGTTATGCGTTCTGTCTCCCACGAGCTTGTACACCACGCTCAGAACGTCCGTGGTGACCTTCAGGGAGGCTCTATGGAAGAGGGTTATGCCCAGACCGACGATCATCTCCGTGAAATGGAAAAGGAAGCCTACACGAAGGGCAATATGCTGTTTCGTGATTGGACCGACAGCCGCAGTAATCCCGATGGTCAGAAAGATATTATGGCACGCATTATGCAAGAGTGGGGTTATGATGAGACTGCGTTGAATGAGAATTTTGGTGATGCACAAGAAGTCGCCGCCGCCGTTGTTGATAGCATCGGTGGAGAGCCGGGGTTAGATAGCGATGACATATACCGCGCCATTGACGAAATTCTTTTAATGATGGATGTTGACGTTGATGAAGATGACGTCGCACAAATCGTTATGGACGAACTCGGCATTGTGGAAGCCTTAACAGAAGAAGGCGGTGGTTTTGAAGAGGGGCAACTTGTAAAGGTTGTCGCCAGCGCTCTTGCTATTGATGGCGAGAAGAATGGAACTGTTGTTTCATACGAAGATCCCGCAGTTTTAATTAAACTTGATGACGATCAGGAAGGCAAGTATGTTCCTGACGATAAGATGGTCAAAGTTAAAAAAGATTATGTTGAGCCCCGAGCAGAAGCAGGCTTTGCTGATGTTATGGGCGAGGAAGAGAAAGTCACAGAGATGTATGACGACGACTTCGGCGACGAGGATCTTGATATGGCTGCTTTGGAAAAAGAATTTCCTTGGCTTGCTAAAGACGTAAAGACCCGTGAGGCTCCCCCCGAAGTTGCAGCAGACCTTGCTGACGAGTTCGGTGACAAGGGCGAGCCCGAAGAGGAAGAAGAGCCCGTCGTTATGAAAGAAGGTTATGCCGATGTGCCTGACTGGGTGCATCAACTTGTACAGATGGCGGCTGATGACAACCCGGATGCACACGCCACTGAGGAAGTGAAAGTTGAATTTGAAAAATATAGTAATGCGCTCCAACACGCCTTGGATGAACTTGCCCCAGAGTTGTCTAGTGAGATGATGAATGACGAGGCAGATTACGCAGTTTTAATGGGGCTGATGGGGCACGGTGTCGGCATCTGGGATGGTCGCTGGGACCACTTTGAAGAACAGGGTGTTGACCTAGATGATCTAGAAACGAAACTTGGTCATTATCTTAACCACTATGCTGATGATACTGGCGGTGGTACGTTAAATGACGCAATTAGAAATGCTGCATACGAAACTGCTGGCGGCGAAGAGATGGACGAAAAGACTTTAAAGGAAGCTGAATTCGTGGGGCACCATGCAGAAATTGATGGTGAAACCTACGTCGATTCAAACTTTTTAAATTCAGTTAAGAAGATCCGTGACGCCTTTCCCCATGAGTTAAAACATATGGGCGGTGGA
>Ga0315338_1002975_pt1 | contig 15584 bp, 14 predicted proteins | sample ASW8metaG_FD_204518 | JGI IMG/M metagenome (GOLD analysis project Ga0315338, IMG submission 204518) | Ammonia-oxidizing marine archaeal communities from Monterey Bay, California, United States - ASW #8 | ecosystem: Environmental > Aquatic > Marine > Coastal | place: USA: California | collected... | reverse complement strand
AAAAAATCAGATATATTAATTCTTTTTAATAAAGATAAAAATTGTATAGAAAAAAAAATTAAAAATAAAATCCCAGTTATTCATGGAAATTCTAAAATAAAAAAATTTTCAAATTTAAAAAATAAGAAAATAATTGGTTTTTCTGGTATGGGTAGACCCGAAAAGTTTTATTCTTCATTAAAAGAAAAAAAATTAAATATTTTAAAATTTTTTTCTTTTCCTGATCACTATTTGTATAGTAAAAAAAAAATAGATAGTCTTATTAAGTATGCAAAAAAAAATAATTCGATACTTGTTACAACTTTAAAAGATAAACAAAGAATAAATTTTTATCAAAGAAAGAAAATATTTTTTTTAGATCTAGAAATTGAGATAAAAGAAGAAAAAAAGTTAATTAATTTTTTAAAAAAAAAAAAAATTGTATAAATTAAAAAAAAATATTATGTATTTTTTAGAAGGCTCTTTTCTTTTATTAATATTTATTCTTTTAAAAATTTTGCCATTAGGTATTTCTTCTTTTTTAATGGGAAAATTATCATCACTAATTGGTCCTAGACTTGGAGTTACAAAAAAAGCATATAATAATATAAAAAATGTAATGCCTGAAAAGAATGAAAAAGAAATAACAAAAATTATAAAAGATATGTGGGAAAATCTAGGAAAAGTTGCTGGAGAATATCCACATTTATCAAAATTCGATCCAGAAAAAAATAATAAGATTCAAATTTATGGAAAAAAAAATCTTTTACTTGTAAAAAAAACTAAAACACCTGCAATATTTTTTTCAGGACACTTAGCAAACTGGGAAATTTTGCCAAATATAGCGATTAAAAATGGTATTCCAGTGTTAACAATTTTTAGAAGGCCAAATAATCCTTTTATTAATTTTCTTATAAAATATATAAGATCAAATTTACCTATGGCACCAAAAGGCAAAGAAGGAGCAAAACAATTAATTTATTCTTTAAAAAAAGGTAGAAGCATAGGATTGGTAATTGACCAAAAAATGAATGATGGAATTAAAGTGCCTTTTTTTAATAAACCTGCTATGACCTCTGATGCTTTAGCTCAATTATGTCTTAGAATAAAATCATTAGTTATTCCTGTTGGAGTAGAAAGAATAAAAAATACAAATTTTAAAATTACCTTTCATGATCCACTAAAAATCACAAAAAATGGCCAAAAAAAAACACCCCTACAAATAATGACTGAGGTTAATTTAATAATGGAAAAATGGATTAGAAAAAACCCAGGACAATGGTTATGGTTACATAGAAGGTGGTAAATTAAAATTCTGGCTGGTCTAATAATAGCAACTCAGGATCAATAGCAATTTTATAAACATTTATTCTCCAATCCAAATGTGGGCCTGTAGATCTTCCAGTACTTCCAACTTCAGCTATCAAATCCCCTTTTTTAATTTGTTCTCCTACTTTTACATGGATTTTGTTTAAATGTGAATATATTGAATTTAAACCTAGTCCATGATTTAAAATTACCATTTTTCCATTAAAAAAAGTATCTTCCATAATTAAACTAACTTCAGCATCAGATGGGGAAATTACTTTTGTACCTAATGCTGCAGCTATATCTAGACCGTAGTGAGGTCTTCTTGGTTGGCCATTTAAAATTCTTTGATTTCCATATGCACCAGTAACAATTCCTTTTACTGGCCAAATAAACCCGCTTTTATAAAGGGTTGCATTAAGAAATTTATTTTTTGAAATAGAAATTTTTTTTGATTCTTTTTTAATTCTTTTAAGATCATCTTTACTTGGTGTTACTTTATTTTTTGGAAGGCCATCAATCCTTTGTATTTTATATTTTCTTTTAGATATTTGAATTTTATGTGTTTCTTTTTTTTTTAACCCTTTAATTGTTATTAAATTTTCTAATTTTTCATCTCTTCCCATAGCTAAAACAAAATCTCCCCTTTTGTTAACAAAAATTTCATTATTATTAAAAAAAACTTTATTTTTATAATTAGTTTTTCCAAATAAAAGACCTCCCTGAGTAAAACTTCCATTAAGTTCTAAAAGATCTGAAAAAATTTTAGCAAAAGAGTTTTGCGAATTGCAAAAAAAAATAAATATAAATAAAAATAAAATTTTAAAAAAATTATTATTTTTTTTTTGAAATTGCTTGAATAGTTCCATCATGAAATGTAATTTTGAGGTTAGTTTTATCTTTAATATCTTTAACACTTTTTATAAATAAATTATTTTTTAAATTTTTTATGTAGGTGTATCCTCTTTTTAATGTATTTTGATGTGAGCCAATATCAAATTTTCCTACTATACTTTTTAATTTATCACTTAATATGTTAAAAAAAATTTTTTTAGAAAAATTAAATTTTATTTCAATTTTAGAAAATGAATCTTTTTTTAAATTAAATAAGTTATCTGGTTTTCGTAATTTACTAAAACAGTAATCTAAATCTTTTGTTTTATTTAAAAAAAAATTAGAATAATTTTTTTCAAAATTTTTAAAAATTTTCTTCAACACCAGTATTAATTCTTCTCTTTCAGGCACAACTTTTTTTGCAGCATGTGATGGTGTTGCTAAACTTATATCTGCAACATAATCTATAATATTAATATCAGGTTCATGTCCTATAGCAGAAATAATAGGAATTTCTGAATTAAAAACTGACCTCACTAAATCTTCATTGTTAAAACACCATAAATCTTCAATACTCCCCCCACCTCTGGCAATTATTAAAACATCTGGTCTCAAATTATTTGATTGATTATTAAAATATTGAATTCCTTTGATTATATCTCTAACTGCTTTTTCACCTTGGACTGTAGCTTTATATAATTCAATAGGGACTGAAAATCTTTCAAAAATAATCCTTTGCATATCTTTAATTACAGAACCAGATGGAGAAGTTATTATCCCTATTTTATTTGGAATAAATGGAATGTCTTTTTTATATTTGGTATCAAACAAACCTTCAGTTTCTAACTTTTTACGAAGTTCTTCTTTCATTTTAAGAAGTTGTCCTTCTCCTTCGACAGAAATAGAATCAACATCAATTTGAAATTTAGAATCTCTTTTTGTGTATGCAGTAACTCTACCTGTACAAATTACTTCTAGTCCATCTTCCGGCAACAATTTTAAATGGGGAATTCTATTTCTTTTAATAATTGCACTGATCACATTTTCTTCGTCTTTAAGAGTAAAATAAATTTCGGGATATTTATTTCCAGTTTCTCCTGATATTTCCCCTTTTATTTTTACATAACTATATTTATCCTCAAGTAGCTCTGTAATTTCCTTTGTTATTTCTGATACGCTAAATATTGGAATATTATCATTATCTAATTTATCTATTAATTTATTGTCAGCCATTTTATTTATAATTATGATAAATTTATTAAAAAAAATTAATATAAAAAAATTTAATTGAAAGTTTTAATTTTAGGATCCGGTGGAAGAGAACATGCGTTATGTTGGGCAATATCCAAATCTCCTTTATGTGAAAAACTTTTTTGTATTCCAGGAAATGCAGGCATTAGTTCGGTAGCAGAATGTATAAATATTAAAATTAACAATTTTAGCTCTATAAAAAAATTTATAAAAAAAGAAAAAATTAATTTTGTAGTTGTTGGTCCTGAAGAACCTCTTGTAAATGGTATTGTAGACAAACTTAATAAACTAAAAATTAAAACTTTTGGACCAAATAAAAAAGCATCTATACTTGAATCTTCTAAAAGTTTTACAAAAGATTTTTGTAAAAGAAATAATATACCTACTGCAAATTATAAAAAATTTAAAAATTATCGTGATGCAACTAATTATATTCAAAACATTAGTTACCCAATAGTAATCAAAGCAAACGGGTTAGCAGCTGGAAAAGGTGTTTTTATATTAAAAAATAAAACAGAAGCCAAAGAAATTTTAAAAGACTTAATGTTAAAAAAAAAATTCGGTAATTCTGGAAAAGAAGTAGTCATAGAAGATTATCTTGTTGGAGAAGAAATAAGTTCTTTAGCTTTAGTGGATGGAAAAAATTATATACCACTTTTGTTATCACAAGACCATAAAACAATTTTTGAAAATGATAAGGGGCCAAATACAGGAGGTATGGGAGCGTATTGCCCACTTCCATATTTAAAAAAAAATATTCAAAATAAAATTAACAAAGAAATAATTGAACCAACTATTAAAGCGATGAATAAAGAAAAAAGATCATTTAATGGTGTATTGTATTCAGGATTAATGCTAGTAAAGAAAAAAGTTTATTTAATTGAATATAATGTTCGTTTTGGAGACCCAGAGTGCCAACCTTTAATTTTTTTACTAAAATCTGATTTACTAAAAATTTTAAATAATTGCGTTAACAAAAAATTAAATAAAACAAAAATTAAATGGAAAAAAGAATATGCGTTAAGCGTTGTTATGGTTAATAAAGGATACCCAAATAAATTTAAAAAAAATAGCATTATAAAAAATTTAATAAATGATGACCAGAATACTAAAGTTTTTCATTCAGGCACTAGTTTAGATAATCAAAATAATATAATTGCATCAGGAGGAAGGGTTTTAGCTGTAACCTCAAGTCACAAGAACTTTAATAGTGCAAAAAAAAAAGCTTACGAATTTGTAAAAAAAATAAAATGGAAAAATAGTTTTTTTAGAAAAGATATTGGTTTTAGAGCAAAAAGATTAAAATAATTATCTTTTTAATTTAAAAAAATCTTTTAATAATTGAGAAAAAAACTTTTCTTCTATACCACCAATTATTTTAGGTTTAAACATCGAATTTTTTTTATTAAATATTTTAACTCCATTAGTTATAGCTCCAAACTTTATATCATACGCACAAAAAAAAAGTCTTTTAATTCTACAAAAAGATATGGCACTGGCGCACAATGCACATGGTTCAAGTGAAGTATAAATATCAAATTCATCTAAAAACTTTTTTTTCGTTTTTTTTAAAGCATTATTAATAACAATCATTTCTGCATGGTTTAGTGGATTATTAGATTTATGACATGTATTATAAGCTGAGAAAATGATTTTATCTTTTTTAGCAATAATTGCTGAAATAGGAACTTCGTCATTTTTTTTTGCTTTTAAAGCTAACTTTTTTAATTCTTCGATTATTTTTTTATTTACAAACAAAATTTTATAAAAAAAATTATTAAACAAACTATTATAAATAATTACTGTGAAAAAAATAAATAAATACAAGAAACCTATAATTGGAATTTCCATGGATACAGGTATAAAAAAAACCTACTCAAGTTATCCATGGTTTGCTATAAGAGATGATTATATTAATAGCATCATAAATTCCAATGGACTTCCTTTAATGCTTCCATCTAAACCCAACCTAGTGGATCATTATTTTAAATTGATAGATGGAATTTTAATTACTGGTGGAGATTTTGATATTGACCCAAAATTATATGGTGAAAAAAAAGGTAAAAATGTTGTTCGTGTTGACAAGCCAAGAACTGATTTTGAAATTAAAATCGCTAGATTAGCATTAAAGAAAAATAAACCAATTTTAGGTATTTGTGGAGGGCAACAATTATTAAATGTTGCTTTAAATGGTTCATTAATCCAGCATATTACAAAAACAACTATTAAACATGAACAAACCCAGCCACGAAATAAAGTTAGCCACAAAGTTCAAGTAAATTTAAAAAGTAAATTATATGAAATTGTAAAAAAAAAAGAATTTAGAGTTAATAGTGCGCATCACCAAGCAATTAAAAAAATAGGAAAAAACCTTGATATAAATGCCATTGCAAAAGATGGAATAGTAGAAGGCATTGAATCAAAAAAACACAAATTTTTCTTAGGAATTCAATGGCATCCTGAATTTTTAATTACTAATTACGACAAAAGAATATTCAAAGCATTTATTAAAGCTTGTCAAAAATAAGATTAATAAAGTGAAAAAAACTTTTAAAGTATCAAAATTAATAGCCGATGCTGGTATTTGTTCAAGAAGAAAGGCTGAATTATTAATAAAAGAAGGAAGAGTCCAGATAAATAATAAAATCCTTACTTCTATTCCTGAAAGAGCAACGCTTGAAGATTTAATAAAAGTTGATAATAAAAAAATAAGTTTAAAGAAAGAAACAAGGCTATGGAAATATTACAAACCAATTGGAAAATTAACAACCAATTATGATCCATTAGGTAGAAAAACTATTTTCGAAGATTTTCCAAAAAATTTACCAAGGGTTATTACTGTAGGAAGGTTAGATTTTAATTCTGAAGGTCTTTTGTTACTAACTAATTCTGGTAATTTATCAAGGTATCTTGAACTTCCAAAAAATTCATTTGCCAGAGAGTATAAAGTTAAAGTTAAAGGAGAAATAGATATGAAAAAATTAAAAAAATTGGAAAAAGGAATAGTAATTAAAGGTATTAAATATAAAAGGATAAGTGTTAATGTCTTGGAGAAAAATAAAAATTTTTTTTGGTTAAAAATGAAATTAACAGAAGGAAAAAATAGAGAAATTAGAAAGATAATAAATTTTTTTGGGTGGGGGGTAAATAGATTACAAAGAATAAGTTATGGTCCTATTCAATTAAATAAGCTTAAAAAAAATGAAATTAAAGAAATAAATGTAAAAAAATATTTTAAAAAAATACCATGAGGATTATTTCAGGAAAATTCAGAGGAAAAAAATTAATAAAATTTAATAAACAAGGTATTAAACCAACAACAGATAAAACTCGTGAATCTATATTTAATATTGTCATTAGTTATTTAAAAATTAATGAAAAAAATAATAATCTTCCCTTTGAAGGTTTTAATGTTCTAGATATTTTTGCTGGTACTGGAGCATTAGGCTTAGAAGCAATTTCAAGAGGAGCAGAAAATGTAACTTTCATAGAAAAATCTAGAGACAACTTACGTGTTCTATATAAAAATATAGATCTTTTAAAAGTTAGTGAAAAAGTAAAAATAATTAAAAGAAGTATAAGAAAGGTAAAAAAAATTGATGGACAATTTGATTTAATATTTATGGATCCACCATATCAAATGGATTTAATTATTAAAAAAACTTTAAAAAAAATTTTAGATTTTAAAATAACAAAAAAAGAAACCGTAATTATAATAGAATACGCAAAAAATAAAGAAATAGTTATTCCCAAAGATTTTAAAATTATAAAAAAAAAAGACTATGGAAACAGTAGTATTGCTTTAATTAAATTAAAATAAAATTAAGTTTTAATACTTTTTTTCAAAATAAAAAAATAATAAAAAAATATTAATAATGAAATAAACATTAAAAAAGCTCCAAAATTATAAGGTGAGTTCTTACCAAAAAAATAAAAAAGATTACCCATTGCTAAAGGACTTAATATTCTTGCTAAACTTCCAACAGATTGCACAACGCCAAATGAAGCTCCTATAATACCCTTGTTCAGATTTTTAGATAACAAACTATTTAATGAAGGATTTCCCAAACCTACTGAAATACCCAAAATACCAAGAGCAATAGTTAAATAAAATAAATTTTGAGCTGATAAAGTAATAAAAAATAATCCTACTAACATTAAAAAACAACTAGTTATTAAAAGTTTTAATTCTCCAAACTTTTTAGTTAGTTTTCCTATGAAAACTCCTTGTATAATGGCTACTAACAAGGCTGTAAAAGTAAAAGCATAACCTGTTTGCCTAGATGCCCAGTTCATCGCTCTTTCAGTCCACAAAGCAAAAGTTGTTTCAAAACCCGCAAAAGAAAAAGTAATTAAAAAAGATAATATAATTAAAAATAGAAGTGCAGGAATCTTAAAAAGATCTATTAAATCTTTAAATGAATCAAGGAAATTTATTGAAATGAATTGTTTATTTCTTTTTTTTGGTTCAATCAATATAAAATAAGCAAGAATACATGATATTATTGCTACTAGAAAAGCAAAAAAGAATGGAGTTTTATAATCTATATTATTAATATCTCCTCCTCCAAAATAGCCGCCTATTACTGGCCCAAAAACCAAACCTAAACCAAAAGCTGCACCAATTAATCCCATACCTTTTGATCGATTTGCTGATGAAGTAGTTTCAGTAACATATGCATTTGCAATAGCTGTAGTAGAACCAAATAAACCAGCAACTGATCGTGCAAATAAGACTAAAGCAAAGTTAGTAGCAAAATATAAAAGAAAATAAGAAATTGCAGAACCAATTAAACATAAAACTAATATTTTTTTTCTGCCATATATATCACTAATCCTGCCTAATATTGGACTAAATATAAGTTGCATTAATGAATAGCTTGCCATTAATAAAGTGACTTCATTAGGATTTGCTCCAAAATGTTCCGCATAATATGGAAGTAAAGGTATTATAATTCCAAATCCTAGAAGATTTGAAAATACGACCAAAAATAATGCATACATATTAATCTACTTTAATTTAATTGATTTTCCTTTATCAATCGCTGGCTGATCAAAAGGATTCAAATTATTTAAATAAGCTAAAATTATAGTTTCTAACATAAAATTCATCATTAAATATCCAATTTCAAATTCTGCGCATTTATTTAATATGATTGTTCTATAAGGTCTTTTATATTCATTTAAAAGTCTACAAACTTTTTCCATTTCAAAATCTAAAAGTTTATTTAAAGATTCTTTTTTTAAAAAAGATAATTTCTTAACTTTAGAAATTAAATTGTTATTAATTTTTATTTGATCTTTCTGTTTTTTTAAAGTTATAAATGTTATTAGCTTATCTTTTGGACCTTCTAAAAAAAGTTGTAAAAGTGAATGTTGATCAGTAGCTCCCATTGAGTGGACAGGGGTAAAGCCTTTATTTTTTTTTCCTAAACTTTCAGCTATTAATTGTTCATGCCAATATCCAAAATTTCTCAAACGCTCAGTGTATGTTAATAAAACAGAAATATTAATTTTTGAATTTTGTGCTGCATAATGTAAGGCAGCACCTTCAGATGGAATTATTTGTTGTTTTTTTAAATATTCGTTTAATAAAGATAATGCACCTTTTGTTATATTTTGAACATTCAAACCAGAAATAGCTGCTGGCAATAGTCCTATTGGAGAAAAAGCAGAAAATCTTCCTGAAAGATTGTTATCTAAATCTATAACTCCGATCGAAAAATCATTTGCTAAATTTCTTAGCGAACTGCTACCTTTTTTTGTAATTACAGTAAAATATTTTTCTATTTTTTGTTTTTGAAAACTTTCTTTATATTTTGACAAAAAAATTAAAAATTGTACTAATGTTTCATTAGTTTCTCCTGATTTTGAAATAACAATTATTCCTGTCTTTTTTAAATTAATTTTTTTGAATAAGTCATTGAAATCTTGAAAGTCAATATTTTCTAAAAAAGTAATTTTTGGAAATTTAGGACTTCTTCCAAAAGTTCTATAAGCAATCTGAACGAAGGTGCGTCCTGCTTTACTTGAACCTCCTGTTCCTAAAATAATTACATCTTTAAAATTTTTTTGATAGTACGAACCTAGTTTATTTAATTCTTCTTTTTGATAATTATTAAATTGATTAAGAAAAGACAAAAGAAGAGGTTCTTTAGATTTCTTAATTTGATCTATTATAAAATTTGTTTTTTTTAAAGAAGATTTGAATGAATCTTTTTTTATAACAGAATCTATAAAACAATTATCTATATTATGTTTCATAAAAAAATTTTTTATATTTTGTTTGCATTTTTTAAATCAGTTGGATTACCGATTACAAGAAAAAAAATTTGATTTTCATCTAAAATTCTAGAAGCAACTTTTTTTATATCTTCTAGAGAAACAGAATTTATATAATCATTTCTTTTTTCAAAAAAATCTATATTTAAACCATCCATTTGTGTATTTAAAAGTATTGATGCAACCTTATTATTACTATCTAATCTCAAAACATAAGAATTAATTAGATAGTTTTTTGCGTTTTTTAATTCTTCCTCAGTTACACCTTTTTTTTTAACTTTTATCAACTCTCCTTTGATAATTTTAATAACTTTAACAACGTTTTCATTACTTGTTTGTGCTCCACCTGAAAAAAAATTATATTTATCATATCGATATAAATAAGAATATACAGAATAAACTAATCCTCTTTTTTCCCTTACTTCTGTAGTTAAACGGGAAAAGAATCCGCCACCACCTAAAATATAATTCATAACATATGCTGGGTAAAAGTAAGGATCGTTTCTTGAAATACCTTTTCCTGCGAATAAAATACTACTTTGTCTTAGATCTTTTTTATGTAAAAAAATCTCAGAATTAATATTTTTTTTGTGTGTTGGGATTTCATTTACTTTTTTTTTATTATCAAATTTAACAAAATATTTTTTTAAATATTTTTTTAGTTCTGCTTCTTTAATATCACCAGAAGCTGCTACAAACAATTTTTCAATTGTTAAATTATTATTTAAAAAAGATTCTAAGTCTTTTTTTTCTATTTTATCAATATCTTCACTTACTCCTAATGTGTCATATTGATAAGGATGATCTTTAAAAAGAATTTCTCTAAACAATCTTGCCCCTATATCATCGGGATCTTTATAAGATTGTTCTAAAACTAATTTTATATTACCCTTAACTCTATTAATTTCTTCTAATTTAAATGTTGGTTTTGTTAAAGCTAAATCTAAAAGCTGGAATGAAAGATCTAAATTTTCTTTTAAGGTATATAAATCTATATAAAAATTATCACGACTTACATTAAAATTAAGAGTTATTGAATTATCAGCTAAAATCTTTTTAAATTCTTTTGCAGAATAATTTCCTGCTCCTTCATCTAAAAGAGATGCTGTCATACTTGCTAATCCTTTTTTTCCAATAGGATCAATTCCTGATCCTGCTTTAAAAGCGAATTTTATAGCTACAATTGGTAAGTTATTATCATTTACAAGCCATGCTTTATTATCTTTATAATAATTTATTTCTTTTACATCCAAAGCACTCAAATAGTTAAAATTAAGTAAAATAAAAAAAAGAAATATAAAAAATTTTTTCATAATTTATTTATCAATTGGTAATAAAAGTCCTGTAACAGATTTATTTGAATCAAAAATTTTTGACAAAATATTTTGTATATCGTCAAGGGAAACTTTTTGGATATCACTTGACCAATCAATTATATTTTTTAATGAGTATCCTGTAGATAATGAAGAACCAAATATTCTCATACCCATGTACAAACTATCTTGAGCAAAAATAGTTTCGTTAACTAATCTTTTTTTTGTACTTTTTAATTCATCCTTATTTACAACTTTTTCTTTAATTTCCTTTAGATATATGTTTAATTCTGATTCTATCTTATTTAAAGTAATTCCTTTTTTTGGTACAATACTTATAGTAAAGCTAGTATCGCCAAATCCATCTGGATAATAATAAGCAGCTGCGCTTGTTGCTATTTTTTTATTTTTCACAAATTCATCAAATAACATTCCTGTTGATGGATTTCCAAAGATTTCAGTAAAAACTTGCAAAGCTATAGATTCTTTTTTTGATTTAGTATAAGTTGGAACTAAATAATGTCTTTCAAAAACTGGTATCGCGGTATTTTCCGATTTTAGTATAACTACTCTTGGTGCATGTTGAGTTGGTTCCTCAGTCCATAATCTTTTTTCAATTTTAGAAGGTTTAATTGATCCAAAATGTTTTTTTGCAATTTTAACAACTTCCTCTAATGTCACATCTCCACAAATAACAATTATAGCATTGTTTGGAGCATAATATTTTTCGTAAAAACTCATAACATCTTTCAAGCTTAGATTTTTTATTTCATGTTCCCATCCTATGATTGGTTTTCTATAAGGATGATTCATAAACAATGCAGTATTTATTTGTTCTGAAAGCAAAGCAGAGGGGTTGTTGTCTATTCTTGAATATCTTTCTTCAAGAACTACTGTTTTTTCATTTTCAAATTCCTTTTCAATTAATTTTATATTCTTCATTCTGTCTGCTTCTAAAGACATAATTAATTCTAGTTTTGATTTATGTATTAATTGAAAATAACCAGTATAATTCTTACTAGTAAAAGCATTTTCTTTTCCACCATTTCGAGCGACTATTTGTGAAAATTCCCCAGGCTTTAATTTCTCAGTGCCTTTAAATAATAAATGTTCTAAAAAATGAGCTATGCCAGATTTACCATTTGGCTCATCTGCAGACCCAACTTTATACCAAATTGAATGAGCAATAGCTGGTACTCTATTATTTTCTAGTACAACAATTTTTAACCCATTTTCTAAAATAGTATGCTGAGGTTTAAATTCAGCAAAAGCAAATTTTGAAAATAAGATTATTATTAAAAATAAAAAAAATCTCATGTTAATTAAATAAATAAGAAAATAATTAAATAAATAAGAAATTAAAAAAAAATTTTAATCGTTATTGCCTATAGCTTCAAAATCTGGAATATCTCCATCCCTAGAATTACTTGTTGGGACTCCTTCTTCAGTTATAAGATCTTCTAGTAAAAATTCTTCTTCTTTTGATAAATTATTGTTATTCCTAGTTTGTACTTGCTCAAAATTTTGTTGTCCAAATCCATAATTATTATTATTTTTTATATACGATGTATCTCGATTGTTTAGTTGAATTTTTCCAAAATTATATGAATCCGATGGGACGGTTGCTCTATATGTTTTTTGTACTCTTGGACTAATATTAATATTTTTTTGCTTACTGGTCCTTGCTATATTAGGATTAAAATTTTCAAAACTTTGAATTTCGCCTGAATTTTCAATATTTGTCATAGTTGGAACTTCATCGCCAAATATATTTTCATTTTGATTCGATTCATATACTTGTATATCCTCAAAACTCTGGTCTGTAGTTTCTAAATCATATGTTGGTATTGATTGCTGTTGATTTGTATTTTGTGAATTGACATCAAAATCTGGTGGAATTGCTAGCGGAGGACCGGATAGTACTGCGTTTTCAGTAGCATCAACTTTTTCTTTTCCTCCTATTATTCCGCATGAATTTAATAAAAAAATAGAACTTACAATAATTAAAAGTTTATTTATATAAGTTTGCAAAACCATTACTTATGAATTTAAGCAATATTATCCTTTTGGCTAGTAAAAATAGTAAAAACATATATAAAAGCACCAATTGTTATATAACTATCAGCAAAATTAAAGGCGGGCCAATGATGATTGCCAATATGAATATCGATAAAATCAACTACTGCTTTATGGTTTAATCTGTCAACAAGATTCCCAATCGCACCTGAAATTATAAAAGATAATGATAAACTTAAATTTCTACTTTCAGTTTTTACAAACCAAGAAATAAGAAATAATAAGATGCCTGAAGTTACTATAATCATAAAAAAATTTATATTCATAAAATTTGATAACATACCAAAGCTAATCCCTTTATTCCAAACAGGAACAAAATTTAAATACTTATTGATTTCAATAATTATTTGACTATCAAAAATATTATTTAGCATCCATTTTTTACTTAATTGATCAAGAAAAATAAATAAAGGAATTAAAATTAATAATTTTTTTTTAGTTTTATTCATTTTCAACTACAGATTGGCATCTGTTACATAAATTTTCATTATTCTTTACTTCTTTAGATATAATCCAACATCTTTCACATTTTAATCCATCTGCTTTTTTAATTTTTACTTTAGTACCATTTATACCATCTAAAGAAAAAGCATCTCCAGATAACTTATCCACGATTTTCGCTGAAGAAACTATAAAAAGATCGTTTAAATTTATATTATTCAAATAATTTTTTATTTTTTTTGAAACTGTAAGTTCAGTCGATGCTTCTAAACTTGAACCAATTATTTTTTTCTCTCTTTCAATTTCAATTGCACTAGTAACAACTTTTCTAATATTTATAATTTCTTTCCATTTATCTCCAAAATTTTTATCTCCCCATTTTTCATTAGCTTTTGGGAATGTTCTTAAATGTATACTTTCTTTATTATCAAAATTACCAGATAACCAAGCTTCCTCTGCGGTAAAACAAAGTATCGGTGCAAACCAAGCTGTCAGAAAATTAAATATTATTTTTAGGGTTGATCTGCATGACTTTCTTTTTTGACTTAATTCATTATCGCAATACAAGCAATCCTTTCTTATATCAAAATAAAAAGAAGATAAATCGTTTGAACAAAATATAAGTAATTCTTTATATATTTTATGATAATTATTTTCTTTAATAGATTCTTCTATAATTTTATTTATTTCCCATATTTTAAATAAAATATATTTCTCTAAATCTGGCAAATTTTTATAATCCACTTCTTCTTTATCCTCGTAACCTTTAAGATTTCCAATTAAAAAACGAAATGTATTTCGAATTCTTCTATAAGAATCAACTTGTGACTTAATTATATTTTCATCTATTTTTATATCTTCGAAATAATCTGAAGCAACTGCCCATAATCTTAATATATCTGTTCCATATTTATTAATAATTTCATTAGGGGAAACAACATTTCCTTCTGATTTTGACATTTTTTTTCCTTTTCCATCAACAACAAATCCATGCGACAAAATACTTTTAAATGGCGCTTTATTCCTTGTTCCACATGACTCTAACAATGATGAATGAAACCACCCGCGATGTTGGTCCGAACCTTCTAAATATAAATCTGCTGGCCATTGTAAATCTTTTCTGTCTTCCAACACATATGTATGGCTTGATCCACTATCAAACCATACTTCTATTACGTCTTTAACTTGAAAAAAATCATTTTTATTATATTTCTTTCCAAGAAATTCTCCCGGGTCTAATTCAAACCATGAATCGCTTCCTTTTTTTTCAAAAATTTTAGCAACATTTTCAATAATATTTTTATCAATTAATGGTTCGTTAGTTTTTTTATTTACAAATATCGGAAGTGGCACTCCCCAAAACCTTTGTCTTGAGATACACCAATCTGGTCTATCTTTTATCATAGAAGTAATTCTGTTTTTTCCTTTTTTAGGAAAAAAATCAACTTTTTTAAGAGCATCTAATGCTTTTTTTCTTAAACTTTCTTTTTCTAAAGAAATAAACCATTGGGTAGTATTTCTATAAATTAATGGTTTTTTTGAACGCCATGAATGAGGATAACTATGAAAAACATTTGTTTTATATAAAAGTTTTTTATTTTTTTCTAAAAATTCAATAACTTTATCATCAGCTTTAAAAACATGTATGCCCTTCATTAAAGGAACTTCTTCATAATAAATTCCACTTTCATTAATAGTTTTTGGTACATCAATATTATTTTTTTTTGCTAAATTAAAATCATCAATACCGTGCCCAGGTGCTATATGCACAATTCCTGTACCTTCTTCTTTTGTAATAAAATCTGCTGCCAATAAAGGAACTTCAAATTTATATCCATAATCATTTAACGGGTGCTTACAAACGGTTTTTGTAAGTTCTTTACCTGAAAAATCCTTAATTTTATTTATATTTAATTCAGTATCTTTTTTTAATTTATCTATTAGGTTGCTTGCAATTATAAAATTAGTATTAGATAAATTTTCATTTACTAAACTATAAGAAAAATTTTTATTAAAAGCTAAAGCTCTATTACCTGGTATAGTCCAAGGAGTTGTAGTCCATATTAAAATATTAGTATTTTTTTTATCTTCAATTTTTAA